>Ga0247832_1004789_pt1 | contig 16483 bp, 19 predicted proteins | sample LaCruzMarch2015__10_FD_192407 | JGI IMG/M metagenome (GOLD analysis project Ga0247832, IMG submission 192407) | Freshwater microbial communities from meromictic Lake La Cruz, Castile-La Mancha, Spain - LaCruzMarch2015_4m | ecosystem: Environmental > Aquatic > Freshwater > Lake | place: Spain... | reverse complement strand
GAAACATCTCGAAGAAGGTTGGGTGCACCATGAAGGCTGAAACACTTCGCACGCTGGCGCAGCATGCCCTGTTTGTCTGCGTGTTTCTGGGTCTGTGGGAGTGGGGTGCCCGAGTCGGTTGGGTGGATCCGAGTTTCATGGGCAGCCCGCTCGGCATCATCCAGTTCACGCTTGAAAACTTTGCCAACGCCCGCTTGTGGGGTGATCTGGGCTGGACTTTGACGGCCGTTTTCGCGTCCTTCGTCATTGGCTCGGTCGCCGCCATGGCCACCGGCTTGGCCTTTGTCACCTGGCCCCGGTTCGAGGCTTTTTGTGACCCCTACATCTCGGCCTTCAACGTGCTGCCGCGAATTGCTTTGGTGCCGCTGTTCATTCTGTGGTTTGGTTTGGGCATCGGCTCCAAGATTGCTCTGGGGGTGTCGCTGACCTTCTTCATCGTGCTGTCCAGCACGGTGGCCGGTATTCGGGGCGTCAGCCAAGACCATGTGACGCTTACACGCACGCTGGGTGCCAGCAGCCGACAGATGTTTTTCTCGGTCACATTGCCGGGGGCTGTGCCAGTGCTGTTTTCAGGATTGCGCCTCGGTGTGATCTACGCCTTGCTGGGCGTGGTGGGCGCAGAAGTCATTGCTTCCGAGCGTGGTCTCGGGCAACAGCTTGCCTATCTGGGGTCCACATTCAACGTCAACGGCGTGTGGTCGCTGCTGTTTGATTTAGCAGTCATTGGGGTGCTGATCATGAAGCTCATGAACTGGATCGAACGCCGTCTGCTGCACTGGCAATGAAGCCAACGTGCAAAAACACATCAAGGAGAACAAACAATGAAATTCCGTCACATCCAGGTGGACCCGATGACGCCCACCATCGGCGGCATGATCAGCGGCGTTGACCTGAACACCACCCGCTCCGAAGACGTTTACGAAGAGATCAAGCAAGCGCTTTGGTTGCACGGCGTGGTGTTTTTCCGCAAGCAGGCTTTGAAGCCCGAGGCCTACATTCGCCTGGGGGCCAATTTTGGTGAGATGGAGCAACACGAGTTCTTCCCACACATCGAAGGTCACCCGCAAATCCAGTTGATCTCGAACCAGGGCCATGAAGCGCCCGAAACCGACCGCTGGCACACCGACGTGACCTTCCGCAAGAAGCCCAACATGGTCTCCATATTGCGCATCACTGACCTGCCCCCGTCGGGGGGCGACACGATGTGGATGCACGGGGGCGCTGCGTATGAAGCGCTCAACCCCGGCATGCAGCAGATGCTCGAAGGCCTGCAGGCCGACCACGATTTGCCCTGGCACTTTCGCCGCATCAATGCCAACGAACGCCTGGCTCAAAGGGCGTCGGCCAAGAGCGGCATGATGGTGCAAGCCAGTGCACAAGAGTGCAAAATGATCGAGAACACGCCCACGGTGACGCACCCGGCCGTGATCACGCACCCCTACAACGGCCGCAAGATTTTGTTTGTCAACTCGATCTGGACCAAGCGTTTGCTGGGCATGCACATGGACCTGTCCGAGGCCGTGCTGAACATGCTGTACGAGTGGGTCAAAAAGCCCGAGTTCATGGTGCGCTTCCGTTGGGAAAAAGACTCGCTGGCCATGTGGGACAACTGCGCCACGCAGCATTACGCCGTGTTCGACTACGCGCCGCACTACCGCGCAGGCCAGCGCATGACCTGCGGCAGCTTTGTGCCCACGCTCAACCACGGTGCCGCCGCCCCGGCAGGGCAGCCTTCGGTGATGCGCCAGCTGCTCGACACCACCCGCATGCAGGCGGCCAGCCCGCGTGAGCAGCAGGCGGTCGAAGCGATTTTCAGCGCCCTCGAAAGCGTGGACCTGAACGCGGTGGCCAATGCGGCCCAGCGCCGTTGAACCCCCGCTGAACCCGGAATGCAAGCCCTCATGAGTTCCAGCAACCCCATCGACTTGGCCGACCACGACCTGGCCGCCTTGCAGGAGGCCCGTGACTTGCTGGGCCGCGCCCGGCAGGCCGCTGCCACGCTGGCGCTGTGGACGCCCGAAGAAGCCAGGCGTGTGGCCAAAGAAGTGGCCGCAGCTTTGTTGCCTCGCGCCGAGTTTTATGCCGAGTGGGCCGTGCGCGAAAGCCGCATCGGCAAAGTGGCCGACAAGATCGCCAAGAACCAGATTGCTTGCACGCTGACGCCCAGCGCTTGGGACCAGGTGGCGCTGGGCGGCGTGCGGCGCAACGATGCGCTGCGCATCGTCGAAATCGGCCGACCCGCCGGTGTGGTGGTGGGCTTGTCCAACTCCACCTCGCCAGTGGCCACCATCATTTTCAAAACCATCTTGTGCCTGATGACGCGCAACGCGCTGGTCATCTCGCCGCACCCGGTGGCGCTGGGCTGCTGCACCGCCGTGACGAATGAATTGCAAGCGGCCATAGAAAAAGCCGGTGGCCCGGCCCATGCGCTGCAAATCCTGACCCGCCCCACGGTCGAGGCCACGGGTGCGCTGATGCGCGACGCCCGCACCGACGTGATTTTGGCTACTGGCGGCACGCCCATGGTGCGTGCGGCCTATGGCTCGGGCAACCCCGCCATTGGCGTGGGCTCGGGCAATGTGCCGATTTATGTGGACGCCAGCGCCGACATCGAAGCGGCTGCGCAGACAATTGTGGCCGCCAAAAATTTCGATCACGGCAGCCCCTGCTCGGCCCCGTCGGTGCTTTTTCTGCACGCCAGCATTGCGCCGCAGATGCAGCAAGCGCTGGCCCGCCAGGGTGCGCATGTGTGCACCGACGCAGAAGCACTGCAAATCCAGAATTACGCATTCCCCGGTGGCAAGTTCAACGGCAAGGTGGTGGGCCGCCCGGCGCACGAGATCGCGCAGGCCGCAGGCGTGCAAGTGCCTGTGGATTGCCAGGCTTTGGTGTGCCCCATTGCCAACCCGCAGGCCGGTCATGTGCTGCTGAAAGAAAAACTCTCACCCATTTTGGGCTGTGTGGTGGTGCCGGGCATGGACCAGGCCATCGACGTGGCCCGCCTCATGCTGCAGCACAGCGGCGCAGGCCACACCTCGGGCATCCATTCGGCCAGCGCCGAGCAGGCGGTGGTCTGGGGAGCGGCGCTGGACTATTACCGCGTGGTCGTCAACGGCTCCACGGTGCACGACAGCACCGGTGCCAACACTGGCTTGCCCTACACCTTCACCATCGGCACCGGTTACGCAGGCAAAAGCTCGGTGGACTGCAACGTCGGCCCCGAACTGTTGGTCAACTGGAAACGCGTGGCTTTTCCGCTGCCCGGAGGCTGGGCCGGGGCCATGGCTTCGGGCGCGGCTTTGCCAGCCAGCTCAGGCACCACGTCCACCCTCACGCCTGAACTCCAGGCCTTGGTCCTGCGCATCGTGCAGGAAGAACTCGAACACCTTCGCTGAAAGCCTCTCATGTCCACTTTGCGCAGCTACATTTTTCTGGACCGCTTGCAGCCACAACTGATGTGTTTGCTGGGCTCCACCGCACGAGGCTTTTTGCCGCGCCACAACGACGCGGCCATGGTGATCGAAGTGGCCCCCGGCATGGATATCGAGTGGCTGACCGACATTGCCTTGAAGCACGATGACGTCAAGCCCGGCAACCTGGTGGTGGAGCGTCAGTTCGGTTACCTGGAGTTCCACGGCCAGTCATCGTCGTCCGTCAAGTCGGCAGGTGCTGCTGTGCTCGACGCCATGGGCGTGAGCGAGAAAAGCGTGCTCAAGCCCGAAATTTTGGCCTCCAAAGTCATTGACCGGGTCGACGGCTACCACGCGTTTTTGATCAATCGCAGCAAGGCCGGCAGCATGCTCTTGCCCGGTGAGTCGCTCTACATCATGGAGATGACCACCTCGTCGTATGCGCTGCTGGTGGCCAACGAGGCCGAAAAAGCCGCCAATGTGAAACTGATCGACTGCCGCTTCATGGGCCCGGCTGGGCGGCTGTATTTGTCGGGCACCGCATCCGATGTGCGCACTGCAGCGGCCGTGGCCGAGGCCGTGATACGCGACGCCGGAGGTGCTGCATGAGCGCTGACGCTTTGCGCGAACAAATCCGGGCGCAGGTGCGCACCGCCCTGGGTGCCAAAGCCACGGGTGCAGACTCATCGGTTGCATCGGTGTCTGCTTTGATGCAGCGCTTTGAAGCCGGTTATGCTGCTGTGAATGCCGAGGCGATCGTCGCCTGCTTTGCCCCCGACGTGGTGTGGACCTTGCCCGACTCGCGTGTGCTCCATGGCCGCGCGGCATGTTTGGCGTTCTTGAAGGAACGCTTTGCCAGCCCCACAGGTCCCAAGTTCTCAGATTCGCACATGAACGTGCTGGGCCAGACCGTGGTGCAAAACTACAAAGTGAGCGTGGCCATGCCCGGTGGCCAATTGCTCACGCTGGACGGCACCGATGTGTACCAAATCCGCGATGGCCTGATCGCCCGCAAAGACGCTTACTGGAAGCAGATCGGCGCTGCCCAGCCAGCTGCAGCTGGGACAGCTTCGGCCGCTGCGCCAGCGGCTGGGCCTCAGGGCGTGGTGGTGCCCTTGCGCGTGGGCACCGCAGCCCATGCACAGGCCCTGACCGACTTGTTCAAGCGCCTGGCCGCCAGCCCGGCACTGCTGCAAGCGGCGCAATCGGGTCTGCTGCGTTTTGACATGCGGGTGGACGAGGCTGCGGTCAAGGCGGTGGCCGCTGCTGGGCCTGCCCCACACGCGGCTCCCGTGACGTCGGCCATGGCCGCCACCACCGCCAGCGACCCGGCGGCCTGCTGTTCGTCGTGCAAAGCGGGCAAGGCCTGCGATTGCAAAGACGACCACTGTGACTTGCCCACTGCCCAGCCCGAAGTGCCCGAACTCAAGGGTGTGATCGGCGAGAAACTGCTCAAAACCCTGCCACCGAGCGTGAAAACCGTTCGGCTGCACCCCAAGGCGGTGATGACCCCCTTGGGCAAAGAAGCCCTGCGCAAGCGCGGCATCACCATTGAACGAGGAACCAAGCCATGAAAACAGGAACCGTGATCGGCCGCATCGTGGCCAGCAAACGCCTGCCCGAACTGCCGCCAGGCGCTTTGCTGGAGGTGCAACTGGACTACCCCAAAGACGTGGTCATCTGCTATGACCCCATGGGCTGCGGTATTGGCGAGCGCGTGATGATCACCATCGGCGCACCCGCCGCCTGGTGGTTTGCCCCGGCGCACCCGCGTGTGGTGGCCGACGCGCTCATCATCGCCTCGCTCGACAACTACGACACCCCAACACCCATGCGCTGACGCAGCGGCAATTTTTCCCTTCACCCTTTCCTCAACCCTTTCTTTTTTAACCCCTCAAGGAGACTCTCATGTCACAAGCCATCGGAATGATCGAAACCAAAGGTTATGTTGCTGCTTTCGCGGCCGCTGACGCCATGGTCAAAGCCGCCAACGTCAACATCGTTGGCAAAAAAGAAGTCGGTGGCGGTCTCGTTGCCATCATCGTTTCGGGCGACGTGGGTGCCGTTAAGGCCGCCACCGAAGCCGGTGCTGAAGCCGCAGGTGCGATCGGTGAAGTGGTGTCTTGCCACGTCATCCCACGTCCACACGCTGACGTGACCAAAGCCTTTGACGGCAAGTGATCGCAGGCTGCCCTAGATAAGGAGGCCGCATGGCCACAAGCAAAAAAGCCACCGAGCCCGCGAAACCGCCTGCCAAGCCGGCCGCTGAGCTTCGGGTTTACCTGACGCTCACCGACCTGCAGCCCCAGTTCTCTTCGTGGATGAGTTCCCCCCTGGGCGCACGCGGCTACGTGGCGATGCAAGGCACCCACGCGCTGCTGGTCGAGATCGCCCCCGGGCTGTCCATCCAGCGCGTGATTGACCTGGCCCTGAAAGCCGAGCCCACGCTGGAGCCGGGCATTTTGGCGGTGGAGCGCCAGTTTGGTGTGCTGGAGTTGCACAGCAACGACGGCGCGGCCTTGCAGCGTGCAGGCCAGGTCATCCTGGACTGGATGGGGGCCCAAGCCGAAGACCAATTGCGCCCGCAATTGCTCTACAGCGACATTCTGGAAAACGTGACCGATCAGCACGCCGTGCTGATGAACCGCACGCGTCAAGCCAGCATGGTGCTGCCCGGCGACAACATGCTGCTCATGGAGGTGGCCCCGGCCCTGTTCGGTGCCCACATGGCCAACGAAGCCGAAAAAGTCGCGCCCGACCTCACCTTGGTCGAGTGCAGCATGATCGGCGCCAGCGGCCGCATGTACCTGACGGGCAGCATGGCCTCGCTTGAAAAAGCCAAGGCGCATGTCGAACAGCTGCTGGCCGAAATTCCGGGAAGGGCCTGACCAAACGCGACCGTTGATCCGGTTTTTGAACTCTTGAACCAAGGGCTGACAGGGCCTGTTGGTGTAGGAGCAGCACCCTGTGCGCGATTTTGCGCCAACCTCATACCACTTCACGCAAGGGGCGAGGCTTTCACACGCAAGATGCGTACAAAGCCTTTCGCTCCAGACTGTCAAAGGCCGGATCAATCAGGGGCACCCTCTCAGGCCGTGAATGATTGGCTGGCCCGGAACTGTCCAGGGGTCATTCCGACCTCGCGTTTGAAGAATTTCACAAAATTGGTGGGGTCTTCAAAACTCAAATCGATGGCGATGGCCTGAACAGCCAAAGCCGTGTGCGCCAGTAAACGCTTGGCTTCCAGGGCAATGCGTTGATTGATGCAGCTTTTGGTGGACAGTCCCGTCGCTTCCAAGCAAGCACGGTTCAGGCTTTTGACACTCAGGCCCAAAGTGGCGCTGAAATGTTGCACCTGGTGGTGTTTTGCGAAGTCTTTTTCCAACTGCTTTTTAAATCGTTCGTAATGTGCAAAGGCCCGCGAAGGCGATTGACCTGGATGAAGCCCTGACGCTTGAACCAGGCACAGACGCAACAGCACATAACTCAATTGCAACTGAAGCAGGCTCTGCCGGGTTGGTACATCGATGACTTCTGCACTGTCGCGCTGCATGTTGCTCAGGCCGGCTTCAACATCTTCCAGTACAGACGAGGCCAGTGAGCAATGATCTGGCAAGGTGTCAATTTGAGTCGCCAACGCTTGTCCATTTCCAATTGAATGCAATCGCTCAGGGCGAAAAACAACCAACCATCCATCCCATGTTTGTGAGAAATCATGCCGAAATACTTGACCTGGTTTGATCAACAGATAGTCGTTAGCCAGGGCCGATACGGGCTGGAAATCAATCCATGGTTGGGTTTGACCGGATGTGATCACCATCATGCGGAAAAAGTCTGCCCGCGTGATGCGCGACAAGGCGGTTAGTGAAGCACGTTGGCGAAGTTGCGCAATCGAGAGGACTTCAATGCCTATTCGGTCATCCTCAGGGTGTCTGAACGCAAGCGGAGCAATGGGCGGGGGGTGGTGGGGCATGAATGTCTGTTTTTTACCATTTTATGGACGATCCTGATCTTTCGCAAAGGCGTCTTTGGCAAGACACTGTCCCCACGTCTGAACAGAAGACGGATTTACAAAGGAAAGCACATGAAAACCTCCCAACTCACCGCCAAAGCACTCAGCGCAGCTGCCTTGGCTGCGGCCATGATCAGCAGCCCAGCGCTGGCACAAACTGCAATGACATCCGACGGCGCCCGTCAACTGGTGGAACCTTTTTACAGCATGCTCACACAGCCAGGGACAAAGGACGTGCGCGCCATTGCTGAGAAATTTTTGGCGCCCGAATGGAAGTCCTACTCCGATGACACGAACTTCAAGGGTCGTGAAGCCTTTATCAACCAGGTCATGGGCTTTGGCAAACTGATTCCTGACTTGAAATGGGAAATACGTGAGGTCATGGTCGCTGGCGATCGCGTCGTGGTGCGCTCGACTTTCTCTGGAACACCCCTGGGCCCCATGTTTGGCATGCCGACCAATGGCAAAAGCTTTCAAGCCATGGCCATCGACATCCACACCCTTCAAAATGGCAAGAGCGTCGCGGTTTACCACATCGAAGATTGGGCCAGCGCACTGCGACAACTGTCGGTCAAATAGGATGGCGTCAAGGGCGTGAGCTGCTTGTCGCTGAGGTGAATGTTTTCAAGGCGTGCATTTTCCATGCACGACTGGCAAGAGCATCACCCCCAACCCGAGGATCAGATCGACTGCACCGTGCGCGGTGCAGTCCTTCAGATTTGCATCAACCGCCCCGCCAAACGCAATGGCTTCACGCCCAAGGCGATAACCCTAGCCCGGGCTTAGGTTGCGGTGTTCCATCAAATTTCAACCGTTTCCACCCCCCATCCTGATCACTCCACCATGACCACACCCAACTCCTCTACCCCAGTTCAACGCTACCACCCCGCGCTGATGGCCCTGCATTGGCTTATGGCCCTGATGCTCATTGCTCTTCTACTGGGTGGCAGCCTGGTGACGGCGCCCACGCCCAACACCGACCCGGAAAAGATCGGCCATATCAAAGGCCACATGATCGTTGCTCTGAGTGTGGGTGTGCTGCTGATTGTGCGTCTGCTGGTGCGCCTGCGCACCAGCCACCCCGCTCCCGCGCGCTCCGGCATGGCCTGGGCCGACCGGGTGGCACCGTGGACCCACTGGGCCTTTTATGTTCTGGTGTTCACCATGCTGGTCAGTGGCATGACCATGGCAGCGATGACCGGTCTACCCGACATCGTTTTTAATGGCAAAGGCAGCCTGCCACCTGACTTCTGGCATTTGCCGCCACGGGTTGTGCATGGCATTGTTGCCAAAGCGCTGTTCGCTTTGATTGCCCTGCACATTGGTGCCACGATTTACCACCAGGTGATTCGCAAGGATGGTTTGCTGTCACGCATGTGGTTTGGCAAACGATAACGCCACGGTGACCACCATGACTACCCCACGTCAGCCTTCCATTTACATCCCCCATGGGGGCGGTCCGGCGTTCTTCATGCAGGGACCCATGCAGCGCATGTTTGCGCCCATGAAGGAGTTTCTCGCCACGGTGCACCAGACGCTGCCAGCCACGCCCACCGCCATTTTGCTGGTAACTGCCCATTGGGAGTCGCCGGTGGTGCGCTTAACGGGCAACCCCAAGCCCGAACTGGTGTACGACTACTACGGTTTCCCTCCGGAGATGTACAACCTGCGCTATGACGCCCCCGGTGCACCGGGCCTGGCCGCGCAAAGTGCTGCGCTGCTGAAAGCCGCAGACATCCAGGCGCAGGTTGACCCGGACTATGGCTGGGACCATGGTGTATTCATTCCACTGAAGGTCATGTTTGCGCAAGCCGACATCCCGGTGGTCGCCATGTCGCTGCAAGCCGGGCTCGACCCCCTCGCCCACATCGCCATGGGCCAGGCCTTGCGATCCCTACGCGATGAGGGCGTACTCATCGTTGGTAGCGGCATGAGCTACCACAACCTCGGCGGCTCGCCCCATGCAGCCGCCGAGTCGCACGCATTCGACGCCTGGCTGGACACCGCCTTGCAGGGAGACAGCGCCCACCGCAAAACCCAACTCACCCAATGGGCAACAGCACCCACCGCCCGGCAGTCTCATCCCCGGGAGGAGCATCTGCTGCCACTTATGGTGGCCAGTGGTGCGGGCAGTGATACACCGGCGCAGAAAATCTGGAAGGGCGCTGTCGGCCAGACCTCCGTGTCGGCCTGGGCGTTCGATTGAGCGACCGCGATATCAGTTCGTTGGCTCGTCTCGCCCTGCTCGGTCGTGCGCTGCTATGCACACGCTGGTGTCTACCGAGAAGCCACTGTGGCGGTAGCCCAGCATTTCCTTGGCCTCGAAACTCTCCCGCAGACCCCGCCCGACAAAGGCGCGCAGGATGCGTCGGCGCAAGGTGGCCTGCACTTGGAACACGGTATCCCCATCAATGCCACTGGCCGGGTGTAAGACGACACCCGGCGCTGCGACTTGGACATCGGCATCCCTGCCACTTCCTCAAACACCCCATCGACCACGCAAACGAGGAAGTGCACATGCTCGTTCAGGCTGGAGCCGAACCGATGAATGAAGGCGACTGCGCCGATGTGCAGCGCTGCATTGTCTGCATTGGCCGCACCGGGGCTGTTGGATTGCAGGCCTTGCGCAATGACACGCAAGAAGATGCGCAGCACCATGGTCACAAGCCATCGGAATGATCGAAACCAAAGGTTAAGTTGCTGCATTCGCTGCCGCTGACGCCATGGTCAAAGCCGCCAACGTCAACATCGTTGGCAAAAAAGAAGTCGGTGGCGGTCTCGTCGCCATCATCGTTTCGGGCGACGTGGGTGCCGTCAAGGCCGCCACCGAAGCCGGTGCAGAAGCCGCAGGCGCGATCGGTGAAGTGGTGTCTTGCCACGTCATCCCACGTCCACACGCTGACGTGACCAAAGCCTTTGACGGCAAGTGATCGCAGGCTGCCCCAAATAAGGAGGCCGCATGGCCACAACTAAAAAAGCCACCGAGCTCGGCAAACAGCCTGCCAAGCCGGCCGCTGAGCTTCGGGTTTACCTGACGCTCACCGACCTGCAGCCCCAGTTCTCTTCGTGGATGAGTTCGCCCTTGGGCGCACGCGGCTACGTGGCGATGCAAGGCACCCACGCGCTGCTGGTCGAGATCGCCCCCGGGCTGTCCATCCAGCGCGTGATTGACCTGGCCCTCAAAGCCGAGCCCACGCTGGAGCCTGGCATTCTGGCGGTCGAGCGGCAGTTTGGCGTGCTGGAGTTGCACAGCAACGACGGCGCGGCGCTCAAGCGTGCAGGCCAGGTCATTTTGGACTGGATGGGTGCCAAGGCCGAAGACCAGTTGCGCCCGCACTTGCTGTACAGCGACATTCTGGAAAACGTGACCGATCAGCACGCCGTGTTGATGAACCGAACACGCCAAGCCAGCATGGTGCTGCCCGGCGACCACATGCTGCTGATGGAGGTGGCCCCAGCCCTGTTTGGTGCCCACATGGCCAACGAAGCCGAAAAAGTCGCCCCTGACCTGACCCTGGTCGAGTGCAGCATGATCGGTGCCAGTGGCCGCATGTACCTGACAGGCAGCATGGCCTCGCTCGAAAAAGCCAAGGCGCATGTCGAGCAACTGCTCGCGGAGATTCCGGGCAGAGGCTGAACGAGCGAGACCGTTGATCCGGCTTTTGAAGTCTTGAACAGAGGGCTATTGATCCGGCCCGATGAAGTCTTGAAAAATAGTCAAAGGAAGGCTTTTATGTGGGAGCCCACCCCTGTGGGCGATGGGTGTGGAATACGCCCTGCAAACCATCGCCCACAGGGGTGGGCTCCTACAAAGACAACATTTACGCATGGTCAACGCCAACATGGGCCATCCAAACGCCATCGGGCCGGATCAATAGCCTTTCGCTCAAGACTTCAAAGGCTGCATCAATCATGGGGCGTTCTTTCAGGCCGTGAATGGTTGGCTGGCCCGGAACTGTCCAGGGGTCATCCCGACCTCGCGTTTGAAGAATTTCACAAAATTGGTGGGGTCATCAAAACTCAAATCGATGGCGATGGCCTGAACACCTTACGTGCCAAAACTGCGCACAAGCGCCCGCATGGCCCGCTCTGGGCCGGGCCTGTGGGCACGGTCATCGGGCTGGTAGAAATGCTGTTTGGCACCGCAGGCCCGCTGGTGGTGGCATGGCTCAGCCGCCGCTTGGCCGATGCAGAGCAAATACGAGCCAGCACGCCCATGATCATCGCCGCCGCCGCCAGCACCGTGTTGGCAGGTATGGCATGGGATGGCCAGTTGGCCAGTGACTTGCTTTGGCAGCGCTGGACTGGCCTCATCGGCGTGGCCCTTTTGGGTGTGTGGTTAGGCCACCGTCTGGCGCACCATGTGCCCATGGCGCGACTGCGCCAGATCATTTCCACCTTGTTGGTGGTCAGTGGTTTGATGCTGGCATGGGGCGCATTGCGTTGATGGCTGTTGGCTCTCTGGCTGGCTCACGCCAGGCCAGCATGTGGCAGCCAGGCTAAACGTGCTGCTGAAAGAAGTGGCGCCGGCTTCCCATCTCCTCAGCCTTGACACGCTGAGTGGGCCTGCTGGGCGACAGCCTGGTGACAGGCGTGGTGGTGGTTTCATCGGACAATGCGCTCACAGCAACTGAGCCGATGGGCGAGAGCGCCGGGCCAAAGGATTCAAGACAATGAAAGACATGCAAGCCATGGACATCGGCCTTGTGGGCCTGGGCGTGATGGGCGAAAACCTGGCGCTCAACCTGGAGCGCAACGGGTTTTCGGTCAGCGGCTTTGACTTGGACGCTGCCCGCCGTGAGAACTTCGCGGTGCGCACGCAGGGCCTGCGGGTACAAGCCGCGTCGTCGCTGCCCGAACTGGTGGCCAGCCTGCAGGTGCCCCGGCGCATCTGGATGATGGTGCCTGCGGGTGCGGCGGTGGACCAGGTGCTGGCGCAGCTGCGCCCTTTGTTGTCGGCAGGCGATGTGCTCATTGACGGTGGCAACACGCTGTACACCGACACCCAGCGCCGCATCGCTGCGCTGCAGGACTCGGGCATTTTGTATGTGGGCGCGGGGGTCAGCGGCGGTGAAGAAGGCGCTTTGCTTGGCCCGGCGCTCATGCCTGGCGGCTCGCCCGAAGCCTGGCCGCTGATCCAGCCCCTGATGCAAGCCATGGCGGCCAAGGCCGAAGATGGGCAGCCGTGCTGCCAGTGGATGGGGCCGGGGGGGGCGGGCCACTTCGTGAAGATGGTGCACAACGGCATCGAATATGCCGACATGCAAATGATCTGTGAGGCTTACGCGCTGATGCAAAGCCTGGGCATGGCCCCGGCAGACATGGCCGCCGAATTCGAACGATGGAACGATGGCGAATTGGGCAGCTACCTGATCGACATCACCGCACAGATTTTGGCCACGACCGACCCCGAAACGGGTGCGCCGCTGGTCGATGTGATTCTGGACACGGCCGAGCAAAAAGGCACGGGTAAATGGGCCAGCCAGATCGCACTGGACCTGGGCGTCGCCGCCCCCACCATTGCCGAAGCGGTGTTTGCCCGCACGCTGAGCGCCATCAAAACCGAACGCGTGGCCGCTTCGAACCTGTTGTCGGGGCCGAGCACCGTTACGGCGCCCGAGCGCGGTGCCATGTTGGGCAAGCTGCGCCGGGCCTTGCTGGCCGCCAAAATTTGCGCCTATGCCCAGGGCTTTGCCCTGCTGCGTGCTGCCGACCGCGAACACCACTGGCACCTGCCCATGGCCCAAGTCGCCTCGGTCTGGCGTGCAGGTTGCATCATCCGTGCGCACTTGCTCGAAGACATTCGCCGCGCCTACCAAAACCAAGCCGACCTGCCCAATCTGCTGATCGACCCGCACTTTGTCCGCGTCATGGCCGACTGCCAACAAGACCTGCGCGAAGTGGTGGCCATGGCGGCGCTGAGCGGTGTGGCCGTGCCCGCTTTCATGAGCGCCCTGAGCTATTACGACGGCTACCGCGCGGCCCGTTTGCCTGCCAACTTGCTGCAAGCCCAGCGCGATTACTTTGGCGCCCACACTTACCAGCGCATCGACCGAGCGGGGAAGTTTCACACCCGTTGGGGGGAGTGACCGCCAACCCGCATGCGTTGGCATTGGGATGACTGAGGGGGTTAAACCACAGGGATGGCATCCCAACACGTTGTGTAATTGGGCGACTTGCGCTCTTGCCGCATCTGCCAACCCTTGAACGCGCCTTGGGTAGATACCTTCACTGTCCCGCGACCATAGCGCTGGTTCAGCTGGTCCAGCGCTTGCATCAGCTTGGCGTTGCTGGTGGTTTCGGGTTCCAGCAGATCGCCTTGCCTGCGCGTGACCGGACTGATCTCGCTGAGCATGATCCCGGCCTTCTTGTATTGGTAATCGGGCTTGAACATGCGCTCGCACAAACAACTGGCCCATCGGTTGACTTCCAGGCTGTCGTGGGTCGGGTAGGGCAGTGGCACGGCCAGGCTGGGCATGTATTGCGGTAACTCTTTGCGAAACCGGTTCGTTTGCAAGAAGACCTGGATCACTGCAGCGTGGCTGTTTTGCGCACGCAGTTTGGCGCAGGCATTGGCCGCAAATGTGGACAGCGCGTCCTTGAGCACGTCCAACTCGGTGACCATGCTGCCGAACGATCGGCTGCAGATGATCTGCTGCCGCTCGGGTTGGATTTCTTGCAGCTCTATGCAGGGCACCTCCTGCAATTCGCGCTGGGTCTTTTCCATCACCACACCGAATTCGGCCCTCAAGGTCGGTACATGGGCCACGCGCAGGTCTTGCACGGTGTGCACGCCGTGCCTGGCCAGCTTCTGTGTGAGCTTGTGTCCAACCCCCCAGACTTCTTCCACCGGAATGTGTGCAAGCAACTGGGTTTTTTGCTCGGGGGTCAACGCGTTGTAGTTGAAGACGCCTTTGGAACGTGGGTGCTTCTTGGCCACATGGTTGGCGAGTTTGGCCAAGGTCTTGGTGGGGCCAATGCCCACGCAGACCGGCATGCCCGTCCACATGCCAATGCGTTCGCGCATGGCATAGCTGACCTCGCGCATTTTTGGGGTGCCCGTCAGATCCACAAAGCATTCATCGATCGAATACACCTCGCTGCGGGGCGAAAACTCGCTCAGGATGTTCATGACCCGGTTCGACATGTCGGCATACAAAGCGTAGTTGCTGCTCATGGCCAGGATGCCGTGTTGCTCGGCCAGTGCCGTGCACTCAAACCAGGGGGCGCCCATCTTCACGCCCAAAGCTTTGGCCTCGTTGGAGCGGGACACCACGCAACCGTCGTTGTTGGACAGCACCACCATCGGGACATGCGTCAGGTCGGGCCTAAAAATCCGCTCGCAACTGACGTAGAAATTGTTGCAATCCACAAGCGCCAGGGCTTGCACTTTCGGCGGGGCCATGGCTCAGTACAGCTTGTGCAGGTTGCGCGTCACCACGCCCCAGATCACCAGCTCCTCGCCTTCCTTGACCACGATGGGTGGGTACAGCGGGTTCTCCGCGATCAGCTTGACCACACCGCCTCTGCGGTACAGGCGTTTGACGGTGTAGTCGTTGTTCAGCACCGCCAACACGATGTTGCCGTGCTTGGCTTCGATGGAACGGTCCACCAACAGCTCGTCGCCCTCATAGATGCCGATGCCATTCATCGAATCGCCTTTGACCCGGAAGATGAAGGTGGCTTCCTTGTTGCGGATCAGGTGCTCGTTCAGGTCAATGCGCTTGCGCGTGTGGTCCGCGGCAGGCGATGGAAAACCGGCCACCACGGGCCAAGTGCAGACATCCAGCCAGACGGGGGTGTCTGGCACAAACACTGGGGAAAGCGAAGAATCAAGGGGAGAAGACATCGCTTGAATATACTGGATAAATAACCAGTCTTTCAAGTTGCCATATTGGGCACGGCGAGTGAACTTTGGCTTCAAATCCGGGGCGCTGGACAGGCCACCAGCGCCGGCATGTGCTGCCAACGCATCAGCTCGGCAGCCTGGGGGACATCGGCACTCAGCCAGGCATCGTGCAGCGCGGGTGCGATGACAACGGGGGTGCGTTTTTCATCGCCGGGCTTGTGAAACTGCTGCATCACCGGGTGCGCGTCGGCATTGACCGTGAGCATCGAAAAACTCACCACCCGCTCGCCCGAGGCCGGGTCTGTCCAACGGTCCCACAGGCAGGCGATACCGAACGGATCGCCACTGGCCAGAGCGATTTTCCAGCGCACGGCCTTGCCGGACTCGTAGCTGGGCTCATAGAAGTTGTCGACCAACACCAGGCCAAACTGCCGCTGCCGCCACGCGGTGCGGTAGCTGGGTTTTTCTGCGGCGGTCTCGCTGCGTGCGTTGTAGGTGTGGCGACTGATCTTGTCGTCCTTGGCCCATGCCGGGATCAGGCCAAACCGGGCCAAACCGCAAGCGACCCGACCCGTCTGGTGGCTCTTGACCACGATGGGGGAGGCAAACCCCGGGTAAGACTCCTCGGGGAATCCTGCAGGCAGATCAACGCCAAGCTTTTCTTTCACCCATGGGGCGCTTTGAGTGGGGGTGAAGTTGGTGCACACCCGAGCAGTTTATCGCTGCCATGAGGCACGGTGACCCCGCTGATGGGCCGTCTTGGCGCACAGTGCAAGAGGTCATCTCGCGCCCATCGGGTGAGATACAGCTTGGGCACTTGACAGGGAAAACCCCAGTTGTAGACGACCGGTCTAATAATAAAATAAATTTCATCGTTTTGTGGTGAGACCAAGTTCGTCTGCACAAAAGAATATTCAGACACTTCACGTGCAACCAGGAAAGACACAGTTCAAATGCCTGAGCAAGAGCGACTGCTAACGTTGAATCAAGTCAGTAAAAATTTTGGTGGCGTACAAGCCGTTAAGAATTTGAGCTTTGATGTGAACTCAAATGAAATTGTGGGATTGATTGGACCTAATGGATCGGAGGGTGTACAGAGTTTTGTGTAAACGGGACGGGGATCAGTCCTTGGGCATCCTGCCTTCGAACTGAATGGTAAACCGGGTCAATGCGGCTTTCCAATCTCTCAGTGGCATCGTCCACTTCTTGCTG
>Ga0247832_1004785_pt1 | contig 16496 bp, 11 predicted proteins | sample LaCruzMarch2015__10_FD_192407 | JGI IMG/M metagenome (GOLD analysis project Ga0247832, IMG submission 192407) | Freshwater microbial communities from meromictic Lake La Cruz, Castile-La Mancha, Spain - LaCruzMarch2015_4m | ecosystem: Environmental > Aquatic > Freshwater > Lake | place: Spain... | reverse complement strand
TAAGACAGACTCAATCCTTCCATGCACTCGTGATAGTTCTTTGCCCCACGTCTCCGACTTTGTGAGTGACACGTGACACGACACCGCGCGCAATGACAGGAAAGCGCTTCTAGGGAGATGTTTGTCTTGTTGATTTGTACTATTCCTATGTAGACGTTGAATTGTTGAATGCCTTTTTTGTTTTTGTGACTGGAAAGACCGAGACCATTACATCCCTACTTGTTATCGTGCTACTATGAATACAAGCGGAGAATAATCGTACCTTTCCCCAGTCAACTTCATTCGCGCAGCGCCGAGAACAAGGCATTACACGTTGAGCATTTAAATGATCGTTACAAATCCATTATGGTTCAATTGGATGAGGCATGGACTGCATACACACATTGAATTCCCATCAGCTACATCACAGCAAGGTAATACGAAGTATCCGTGTAACTCCACATTGATTAATAACTGTCAAAAATAATTCCAGCTATTCCTCAGACATCATGGGGATGAAACTTAGCATATGTTTTTGTTCACTCACATTGTGATACTACTATTGCTCCGTACAACTGCTGGTTGTGCTGATGAATATGAATATTAACTTGCTGTTATTTTCGTATGTAAATAAATCAACATCTTAATGTCTTTCCCTTGATCGACTTCGACCACCAACTCGTCTCTTTGACTCCTTATCACGACGACTACCTTTGCTGCTTTGCTTCCGTCGACGACGACCACGATCCCTGCTACGACTCCTACTTCTGCCACTTGCATCCTTTCCTTCCTTCTTCTTCGAGGAAGAGGAAGGACGGACCATACCACTTTCATCTAAGGGAGGACTACGGCTTCTGCTGAGACTCCTGTCTCCTACTTCTGGCTTGTCAAAAAACTCAGCAGGATCACCACCAATGAACCTACCACGGTTCGGAGACACAGCTTTGTCGCGTTGACGGGAAGAACTCCTGCTCTTGCTACGATAGCGACGGGAGGAGCCCCGCCGTCTGTCATCGTCATATCGTTTCCGATCGTCGTCGTCGTCATACCTCCTCCTATCACGGTGATGTCGATCACCACGATCTCTCCCGCGACTGTAGGAACGCGACCGACTCCGAGACCTACGATACCCCCTATCTCGATCACGACGATAGGACGGACTGCGACTGTACGATCTTCTGTTACCAGAGCTCCCTCCACCAAAACCATATCCATGGCGATCGTCCATGATGTCACGAGGAGGATGGCCATATAATCCAGGAGGACCACCAAGCATCGGAGGCGGACCACCTATGTACGGTCCTGGTCCGTAGATATCGAGAGGTGGTCCACCAATGCCCATGTTGTTGTTCATATGCATTGGAATGTGTGGATTGCACGTACACCAACGCGGACTGTAGCCGCAATCGTGACATCTGTCGCTCGACGATGCGGGTGGCGCGTTACGACTTTGTTTCATAACCTTTGCACTACTCCCCACCGAATTACTCTCAGCTACTTTTAATATTCGACCCTCCATTTTGTGCTCACGTCCAGATTTGAGTGCAGCCCTAGCATGGTGATCCGGCATGGTCACAAAGCCAAATCCACGAGAGGCGCCAGTTTCGCGCTCTGTAGGGATGTGACATTCAAGAACACTTCCCTTTCCATACAGAGCTGTGAAGAAGTCATACAGTCTGTTCGGTTGAGTTTTATATGACAAATTCCCAATATGCAATTTGATAGCAGGAGTTCGTTGATCAATCTTGCTGCTCTTATCCTTATCCCGATCTCGTTTGTTGCCCATATTTATTTGCCCATCATCATGCTCATAATTTCTCGTCGATGATGATGGGTCCTGAGATGCCTTGCGTTCATCCAACTGCTTTATTTGTTCATCCATTTCTTTCTCCGATACGGTTGCGCTCGTAGGAGTAACTATCGGCTGAACCTCTGTCATACCTGCCGTTATATTTGTGGATCTATCAAGTACACAGCCGAGATTCTCCAATTGTCGTTTGGTATTTTCATAGAATGTAGCATCCGTTGCCATGACATCCAACGACCTATTAAGTGACTTAACATGTCCATCGTATAGAGTCAATACACAACTTTTTGGTGCCATTGCGTAATAATTACCACAACCCGGTTCCGCTTCCATCGAGTTTGTGTAAACATTTGCGTCAAAGAATGTATTCCAGCCTACGGCATTACTCGAACTTTCAGCTCCACCAACCTCGACGGAACCGTCATTCACCTCTAACCTACCGACGTAGTTGACCCCGCCCAACAACGCCTTCGTCCACAGCTGATTGAGGTCGAAGTGATCTCGAAGACATAAATTCAAGCTCTGAAGGAGTTTTCCCAGTTTCTTCGCAAATAGATAACTAAGGTAAAGTCGCACGACATTTTGAGCTGTTCTATCCAATCTTAATCCATCCAGTAGTGGCATTGATGAATCGATGGATTTACCATACATTTCGTAGACCAATTCTGGTTTAATTGTAGCAACAACTGCAACGGCGATGAGCATACTATCAATATTCCCGTTGTTCATAGCAGCAAATCGTATCTGCTTTCCCTTCTTCAACGAGTCTAACGTATCGGCATTGTTCATTACTCTCCCTAGTAATGCAAGACGTTGCTCCGACCACCACGCTTTAATGATGATTGGGTCAGTTGAGTCAAACACTCGATTTGACGAGGGGATGTGTTTTTCGTCAACACCTTTCTCTGACGACACCGGCTCGTAGTTCATGGGAGGTTCGACTCCTCCAACCCCATCCACAAGTGCCCATGCAATTTTTACTCTGTCCGATGGATTATTAATACGCGTGAACCCATACTGTAACATGAAGGTTTCATTGTCATGTACGCCATAATTCCGATATATTTGGTTATGCTTCTTCGTCTTCTCATCTGCATGGAATGTCAACCTTCGTTGTTGTTGTTCACCAACATCATCATCTTCCGCGACAACATCATGTGATTGTTCACGCCATCGTGCAACTGGAAGATCATCAACATGATTGAGCATATCAACGAATGGGACTAAAACACCGGCCGATTCCCATACACGAACGTGGTTGTCATCAATATTCCCCTTCATCCACGTCGGTGGCGATGATGATGCATGTATAACACGTGATTCATACACTGCCGCGGCCCAAACCCAACGATCCCACGTTATCATACCAAGTGGAAATATCATTGGATAATGTCGAAGTAATCCAGCCTCGACAATTGCCATTAATTCATATGCAAGCTGGACAGTCCGTGCAGCGACACTCTGTAGCGCTGGCATGCCAGGGATACATCCGGCAAGTATTGCAAGTTCATTCCGTTTCCAACATATTGGTGAACATACCGATGATGGCAGTGTGCGGGCATACGGTGCAAAGGTCAATGGTGTTCCATCTAGCAAAGCCTTTCTCCCCTTTGACGCCGTGTGATCGACTAATGCAGTCCCTACCACGAGTGGATTCTGTTCATTTGCAAATCGTTGATGAATGAGGAATGCCAAGTACGGTGTCCTATATGAGATTGACCCAGCCGATGCAAGATGAGGTTGAAAATTCACGTTTTCATCTTTCATTCCCAGTACATGTTGTGCCAGTGCCGCCTCAACTTTTTTTCGTTCTGTTAGTATCTTAACAAGTAGCGTTGTACCACTATTCCCGTGTATTTTCTCAGCCTGAATCTGCTCTAACCTTCCAGTTGGTCCAAAGACATTCCAGAAATCATCGGTATCACATTCATCAACAGTATCAGTTAAATGACCATTGTTGTTGTGACGACGACTACAGCAAGCGTATACTGCACGACCGGCATCACTCGATGCAATCAAGTTGGGTGTAATCATGGCCGATAGTGGTACCGACAAAACAATTTCATCACCCTTCATATCACGTACCGTCCGGACCTGACACCCAACAGATCTATCGTACATTGCCCTATCTGCATAATTATCCACATCGCCACATCGTGCTTCTGTATCATTGACAGAATTGCCATTGACACCACTCATATTTCCCCCATTTGATCCTCCCCCTCCTATGGCACTACCACCGGTGCCTAAACCAGCCATTTCTGTGGCACTAATTTTAGTATTATTCGTTCCACCAATCCCCCCTCCACTCTTAACATCGTCCAATATAAATGGCATCGGTGCCGCCTCGTACAGCAATACCGGTGCGCCTCGTGTCCCATCCGTCGCCTCCCCATTCACAATACAAACGGCCCCGTGTATTTGAATTTTCGCATCCTTCGTGGCCCATTTGCGGAATTTGATTAATCGATTTTTCAATGATGGGGCACCCCCCATCGGATACCCGTCGTGAATAATATCGTTGTAGGATGTCATTAAAATTGTGTATTACAATTGTATATCCACAAAACTAAAAATAGTTCACCCTATTCGTATAAAGTGCTGGTGGCTCGTCACCGTCGTCGTTGGTTGGTGGGTCGAGGACCGGACGTTGGAGTATGGTGCGGACGTAGATTTGAGCTTACCACTGCAGAGAATCATGAATTCATCGAGATTCATCGTCGGCTTGGTGGATTGGCGCGGCGTTGCGATGGTATCTCGTTCACTCCTGCCAATATCGGCAATAACACTATTGCTATCACTGCTAATTACAACGGAAGCCCTCGCCATCCTTCCTGGACGACATCTGTTCCGAACATCAACTCCATTTCGAGCGAGCGGAAGCAGCGACGATGATGACGCTACCGCAAAAAACAACAACAACAACAAGTCGCCGAATACTTTCGAACGGATGGTGCGGACGGTGTCAAAGAATAAGGATTATCAATTCGGAGATCTCACGAAAAAGGTTGTCGATGCCACAACGCACGGGGTTGAGGAATCCGTACGGACGGTGTCAAAGAATAAGGATTATCGATTCGGAGATCTAACGAAAAAGGTTGTCGATGCCACAACTCACGGGGTTGAGGAGGTAATAGATGACTTGACCGACCTTACAAAGCAGGGTGTCAAAAAAGCTGTACAATTCGAAGAATCAATTGTCCGGTCGGTCACACACAATGAGGATTATCACTTTGGTGATTTTGCCAAGGGGACAATAGGCGCAGCCGGAAGTGCCATGACATATGTTGAAAAGTCATTAGAGGCATTCCATGATGGTGATATACATGATTTTATTGAGTTGATGAATATGTACTATAACAATCATATGGGAGAGATAGAACGGATAGAGGCATTCACGGTGGTTGTTTATACTGGAGCGATTATGATACTTGCATACAACTTCATTGCCAATCTTATGTCGGGGGTGGTCTTGGCTGCTGCATGGACAAAGGTTGTCATGGAGGCAGTAGCAGGGACAACATCGACTCCTCTTATATCTGTTGACATGATGTTATGGACAAAGGTGTTTCATGTTCAATCGATCATGGAAAAAGTCTTTGGTGGCCCATGTTTACCAGCACGTGCTTTAATTACAATTCCTTTCTTCTTCCAATATCGTAAATTTGTCGTTGGTATGGCACGATATTCACCATTACGGGCCAAGTTTCCAATCATTACACGATATTCGTCATTAATACTCTCGTGGGTTGTTGCAAATATAGTATTTGTCGGTGGATTCACACTTTTCATGATGAAGATTGGAGCTCTGTTAACAACAGGCGTGTCCATTCCCATGAAAGTATTATTACATCCAATGTAACGTAACCAGATCTCATAATGTGTAAAATAACTGTTTGTAAATATTGTGGCAGTGACAGTGATGTAGGACTATTAGCATAACCATCTTAAACAGAGCAGACAACGTATTCTGAAACAAGCAGAAACTTAGCTCAATTATTTTACTCGCTTACTTTTAAGAAATAGCCGCAGATACACCGTAACATTTACTTACACATACTTCAGAGTCAAATGTTGCTCTGATACTATCAATCATGCAAAGGTTGTTTTCCAAACCTGTGGAGCCAACTTTTCCAACGCAGCGGCGACAGAGTTTTGTATCTCTTCAGTGGGGGTAAGTGCAATCATAAGACCTCCACGACCGGTGCCACTCATCTTAGCCCCGATAGCACCAGCATCACGTGCAGCTAATACCAAGTCATCAAGCTCTTGACAGCTCACGGTAAGCTCCTGCAACAATGCATGATTGGCATTCATCAATTCACCAATTTGTGATAAAGCTCCCTTCTCGACAGCCCCTTCAGCCATCCTTACAATACTAGTGTATCGTGTCATAATGTCTGCAAACCATACTTCATCAGCCTCTTTCTTCATTCGGACATCATTAACGACCTTGGTCGTGCTAGCTGTAATCCCCGTGGAAGCATATACAATACGCATGGGTGCCGGAAAGGTAATCTTCTCAAATATCGGTGCATCGTCGGTACGACGGAAGCGCAGCAGTCCACCAAACGTTGCGGCAGTATTGTCGATTCCCGAGGGTGTACCATGATATCCCTTCTCACCTTCATATCCGGCTGCATTAATTTCATCATCGGTCAGTGACCGATTATCGGCAATATTGATTGCACGTGCCAATGACACGACTTGTGCCGCAGATGCACCGATGCCACTTGCACAGCAAAGATCGCCCCCAAATGTTAGTCGTACTCCACGTACAGTTGGATCCACGCCGAGATGTGCTAAAGTCAGTTTAATCGCCTCATCACCCTCCTCTTTCTTTTCAACTTTGTAATTGGGTACAGCTGGACGGTTGTCAATGACATCTAGTAGACCGGGGGATGAGTCGACGTATTCAAGTTTGCAGTCAGTATAGGCTGAAACAGCACCGACGATTGCCGGGGCCTTGTATACAACAAGATGCTCCCCGAAGAGGATCAATTTGCCAAAGGCACGTGTTTGGTCTACGGGGAAGTCGACGGCCATTGTTACCACAAAAGGGCAATCAAAAGTTGACGTTCCCGCGCTCAAACGAGATTGTCATCATCTCCCGCAAAATCAGATGCCAATCATGATGTTGTTAACACTGGCCGTCCTCTTGGCTTTGCTGCAGCAACAACTAACGTTTATTGTCGGGTTCTCGCCGGTCGCAAATAACAATTACTTGCTCTCCTCGCTCTATTGCTGTGTAACTAACCTCCCGTCAAACATTATCGAAGAAAATACAAAGAAGAATGAGCTAGCATCCAGACTTCTCAATACTTGTGCCGAATATGGTCAGATTGGTGCGAAATTGACTGAAGAACAACGTGCGGTCATCGACAACCTAGCTTTGATGCTTGCTCCATATTCTGATTCTGCACCAGCACAATTCGATAAGGAACATTTACGAGGTAGACATGAATTAATATACAGTGCCTCTCAAGGCGCATCGTCGGGGGCAATAGGACCACTCGTTGGGACAGTAAGTCAATCTTTCCTCGATGAGGTACGATACATTAATCGTGTAGAGTTATTTGGTGGACTTGTTAAAATTGAATTAAATGCACAGAGAGAGCTGCTGAGTGATAATAAAGTACGTGTCAAGTTCGTCGAAACTGCATTTTACTTATTCGGGATGGAAGTAAAACGCGGTGAGGCTACAGGTGCTGGTGTATGGGATTACATATTTTCGGGACATGTCAATATCGATGGTGGTGAAAAGATGCTACTCAGAGTAATGAAAACACCAAGTACTTTTGTAATTGTACAGAGACAACCACAATGAATCGTAACAAAATGATAATCATTTTTAGGGTCCAGAATCAATCTCAAAATCCTTGAAAGACTTCATCATAGGATGGCATACCCATACCTCTTTTCCATGGCTTTCCATCTAATGTTTCATATATCGTATCCAGTTGAATGGGATCCGTCTCGACACATGATTCGTAATCACTACAGCTGTTGTTGCTATCCGATAAAGGAGACATCAGCTGACTGGCCCACGAGGAGGTATCGCTGATAGCAGATGTTGGAAATGGACGAGCAGAACCAGGTCCATCACCATCACGTATTCTAATGTCATCCCAAAAGGCCATCATTAAAGTAACACGTCGTCCTTCTCGCACGCCCTTTCCAGGCACAACGCCATGCAGATATCTTCCATCAAATACCACCAATCGTTGTGATCTTGGATGAGCCAACCATCCCTGCGTTGCGACTTTACTATCAGTTAATATTTGATTTGTAACGAGAGATGGTCCACCTGCTCCTTCTGTTATGTATAATATAGTAGATATGATTGGATTACGAACGCCCCCTCGACCTTCATCGTCGGAATCAAAATGCATTTGATGACCCGATGCATGTGGTCGATTGTGGGCCCATAACTCAACGAACTTAGCATTACTCTGCAGACTTGGAAATCGATCATTCAATAGGGGACATGATACAATCTTTTGAATAAGTTGTCCAATGAATCCAAATTGTGTATTGTTTCCTCCATTGTATTTATTTTCCCGTATTTGATCTAAGGATATAACATATGAGAAATACGGTGATGGTGGTTCCACTGTATATTGATGATCTGCCCAGTAGCTGGCCGTTGGCGATTCAAATACCACTCGCAATCGTTCCATTTCCGATTTTGACAAGAACCCATCTATGATTTGACAACAAGGAGGTGATGATAGTTGCTTCTTCTTGACATTTTGTTCGCGTATGTCACCAGCAGTAGTATCGTCTATATTCGATTTACAATAATCGTCATCACTTGGGTAATCTAAAACTTGCTGTGCTAATCGGCAAGTAAACCCCATTGATACCAATCCCTTCTTGGCCTTGCGACATCGTCCAGATTGACATAACAGGAGAGCATATTTTTCTCCGGCTTGATTGAATTGCTCACAATTGAGTCCACAACCACCTCCGTCATCAGTAAGCGACTGCTTTGTCCTCTTTTTTGAAGGTCCATCGCATCTTTCCTCGTTGTTGATTATCTCCCCATTTTCTCGGCGATAATCTGAGGGAAGTTGTGACTTCTTCGTTGAAAGAGCCCAACGATAAAGACGTTCAACCTCGTCAAGATCCAATTGGCAAGTTGCCGATAACCATAGCTTTCGTGCGGCGTCTACTGCCGCTGCTGGCGATTCATACGTTGTTGATACGTCCTCCGCCGGCATAATAATATCTACTGTTTCCCATCGTAGGTGGAATATCTGTTCCACGCCCGTGCGTAAGCGGAGCCCCCAGAATCGCTGTCGTCATCACTTCGAACTAACTCTGCCACCACCACCAATGATTCCTTCACGATGACGGTGCAGAAACACGTACGATACTGTCACTCCTTCATTCCAACCCCTTATTAATCTACGAAGGATTATACATACTCTCCTCAAAGATAAAGAATATAGAAGCATGGATCAATCCCAGCCTGCAGATAGCTGGTCGATATTGACATTAGCGTATCCGTTGAATCCGCCATTGAATAATTTGAATCTAGAGGAAGAAGAAGATCGGTGTATTATTTATCCTACGGGACGTCGTCATCGGCATGATCGGAGCAGATATTCATCGCTCCTAATTGGGGTTGGCAATTTTGATATTCTAGACGCTACCGATGATGATACATCATGGGAAGATTCCAATTTAGATGATATAGAACGTGTGGGAGATGATCGACATCATGTTCATAGAAGTTGCACCTACCGTCGTCGTACACAAATGGCATTATCTCCACTGGTAGCAACAGCAGTAGCTTTATTACTTTGTTGTTGCAGTATCGCCGTCGGTGCATCATCGTTGACTCGAAATGGCTATTACTACAAATCCACAACCACGACGGCATTCGTATCGACTGTACGAGATTCACTAATAAATACCATCCTTGCACGACAACGACAACAACAACAATCACCATTAACAACACCATCTATGGCCGTACAGCGTAAGTCGCCGGCACAACGCGTTGGAACGACATTCAACGTAGATACTACCTGGTCCAACGCGGTACGACAAAAGAGCGACTTAAATGAATCACGCTTCGGGGTACGTAAACGCGTTCGTACCGTGTTGGATAAGGCCAAGAAACGTACTGGGATTGAGAATGGTACGGGGCAGTCGTCTCCAATGAATGGCGGTGAAGAAGAATCGCCATTTGTTCAATCAAATCTTAATATAGTTGCCGAGGCTGCATCACTCGGGGGACTTGGGGATGAAGAAACAATTGATATATATAACGATGTCGAATTAGGATTAGAGTATATTTCACGGGGCATGGGTGATATACGACCTGTCAAGGTTACGTCTACTCCTAGTTTGACGACAATTGCTCTATCATCCTATGTCACCGAACAGCAACAACAATATGATGAATTTGATGTCATAATTACTGAGGCACAGGCGGAATTTTATGGTCTAAGAAAGAATATATCGGCAGATGGGGATGTGACCCAAGAAGTGCAAGACAAAAAGACGAACGGTGTGAAAGTGAATGGCAGCACTTCTCCTGTATCGTTGGATGATATAGAGTCGGTGAAACGGACAGACGAAACTATCGAAACAAAAAATACCGCAGTAGCGTCAAAAAAGGTCGTAACCAGCGACTCGTCACTCCCTCTCGAAGCACTTCCATTCGATCTGCCCATACTTACGCCGGACCAATCCCGTCGTGTTAAATCTGGTGAACGTGTTCAATATCAAGACGATATGGGTCGGGCAGGTTCTGGATTTGTGGTATGGGATGTCAAGGCCCCAACCTCGGTCGTTTGGGATTGCTTACTAGATTTTAAATCCTATCCCCAAACTATACCAACGGTTCGAGAGGTGGTAATGTATACCAACACACACTTAAAGGAGGACTATCGGGCTGAGAGACCGTTGGACTTTGAGGATGGTAAGGCTGCGATACTTAAGTATGGCATACCATCAGTAACACGTGCACAATTCTCATTGTCAAAGTTCCGATTGAAGATTGCTGCCGTGCACAAGTATCGAGTTCATCCACGTGGTGATCATATGATATTCACGTTAGACCCAGCCAGTACCAATATGGTATTAAAGTATGCCAAGGGGATATGGTATACACAAAGTAATCCGGATGGGAAGGAGGGGTACACTCGTGTTTGGCTGCTGTGTGAACTTCGTGTGTCTAGATTGTTGCCCCAATGGATTGTAGATTATGCAGCCGCAAGGGCGATGCCACGTGCGACAACGTGGTTGAAACCACAAACAGAGGCGGCAGCCACATTGTGGTTGAAGGATTCGTCTATTCGAAAAGAATGAAAATAGATGGCAAGCTTGGAATAGATTGTAATACTGCTATTCTAATTCAGTGAATCATAGTTCTGAAAGCTTACACATGTACTTGTTGAATATATGTTGTAATGAAATAGAATCATGCGAGTGATTGCTCATTTCACGGAACGAATGGACTTTGTTCTGACAAACTCACATGTTTTCATGGGGATCATGCCCTACTTTGCACCTTCAATAACAGCCCTTCCACCTCTGCTTTGAATCTGAACATCACGGCGGTGAGTCTTGGGCCAGATCATTATGACAGCACGAGAATACACTCTACCCATGTATTGCATCCCATTTCCGACTGAATAGGTGGAAGAAATATGGGGTTAAATACAAAACTGATTGCAGAGAATGCTATAGGCGACGTAGTAAATACTCACAGAATTCCACTTCCTGCGGTTCATCATCGACGACAACCTTCTTCTTGTTACGCCTGTGCCAGCGATCGTTCCCACCTTCCTCACGATACTTCCTCGAGGCTTCCTCGGAGGCAAAGAGGAGCTCATGAGAGTAGATAGGAATAACATGATTGCCTTTCCCTACGCGATGATCCCTCCACGTATCGTCCATGATAAATTGCTCACCGTAAATACGCCTTCCACGAAAATTGAATAGTGGCATACCTTCATCGTCGGTTGGACCATGAAACTTAAATGGAGGACCACGATCATCTTCCCCACCAAACCACGATGGATGATAAGCAGCCTCTCTGTCGTACTGGAGTGCTGGACCAAGATCGAGAGGAAAAGCGTCGCCTGTAAGCGATATCATTGGTCCTGTGGTACAAAAGGTATCATCGGAATTCCAAGGAGTGCATTCACCCGCATCCCACACATTGGCAAGAGAAATGACAACATCAAAGTAAGGCCCATCCTCTACTCCATTCTTGAGCGCACTGGAAACGAGCTCATGTGAGATGCTGCACTCAGGATCAGTGGCATAACGCTCTCCACCCTCTTCCACGACCTTCCTCGCCGCAAGATTCGCAAGCGATGTTACGTCGGTCGGAGGATAACTAGCTGCCGCACGGATCAATTCCGCGATACTGCGATCAGAACCTTTCAGGTCTTGGATTCCAGTGAGGGAGGCGGGCGAGTAATTATGAGATAGTACTACTACTAGCTTCTTCGGTTTACCATCGCAACTGATCTCGTTGGGGAAAGCATCATCACTCTCATTAGAAAACATTTCAACCAACTTGGACAGGCGTCTAGCGATAGATTCATCGGCAGGTTGAGGTGGAGAAGGACTTGGTGCCGGTAGATGAGGAAGCAGCCGATTTACACGTGGATTGGCCGTTAGATGGTAGACGAGCGCAACACGATGACCCGTCGTCAATTTGCTAACTTCATGATAGCAATCGGCATAAAATGCAGCAAAGTGCAACCCTGGACTGCTCAATCTATTACTTCGCCTCTTTGTATTGGACTTGGCATTACCTCCTCCGTTGAAGGTGTAAGTCTCTTTCTCCCCGGGTGTAAGAGGAGAGTAAACTGATAACTCGGCACCTTCATAGATAGAAGGAAGCTCTAAGACGAGAGTTGCAAACATACCATCCAATCGTTCGCTATCACGATGACGAGCGAAGAAACATCCCGGCTCGTAGAGCAATAATTTGTAAAGATTTGCTTTGATTTCGTAATCAACTTCTGTTCCAAGGTCGCGTGCAACAACACGAAGAGCAGTCTCGAGTGCTTGCTCAACGTTGGATACGAGCAGATTGCGAGGTTTGATTTGCCAACTGAAGTAAATGAAAACCAAACATGTCACATAATATTTAATACCCAAATGGAATGAACAGAATCATGGATGAACGTGTCAATGGAATGAACAGAAGGGATGGGTATAAAGTGGGGAACAAACTGGGATGAGGTACGAAATGAAAATAACACATGCATAAAAAAAGAGATTTCTTCTCCTGCGTACGTCCAAATTGACAACAGTTGCATCTCGCGTCCCAACACCCGCTCTTTCGGCTCGTTCTTTAATAGCCACAACATCATTGACGTCGAGTGGGAATGACAATTTGCTGCGAACGTCCAAGTTGCCGTCGTGAAGGACGATCTCAGGAATCGGGACAGCAGTAATCTCGGAGGCGGTCAAGTATTTCCCACGGCAGGTCTCCGTCGTCAAGAGCACCTCGATGGCATGACGAGCATTATTGGGCGACGTCATCGGCGTCGTTGTCTTGGAGTGGGCGTCTTCTCCTCCTCCTATTCAATTGGTGTGTGTGCATTGTTGGTATCCCGCCAAACTCACTGGTAACATGAAGTGGAGGAGACCAATTGCATTAGTCGTGGGGAAATCTGCTAGATTTTCCAGTATGCGTAACGATGACGACGTAATCCGTCGCATCATGACAAAGACAAAAACGATTGCATTAGTCGGGGCTTCGAAGAATACAGATAGAGCTTCCAATCACGTAATGTCAACGCTGCAACAAATGGGATACAAAGTAATTCCCATAAATCCAGGTCTTGCAAAGCAGGAATCTATTTTACATGGAGAGCAGGTGTATCCAGATCTTGAATCGGTAGCATCCAAATTCAATGTAGATATGGTAGATGTATTTATCAACTCAAAGAATGCCGGCCAGTTCGTAGATGAGGCAATCAAAATTGGAGCAAAGAGCGTTTGGCTACAGATAGGGGTGATTGACGAAGATGCTGGAAAACGGGCTGTCGCAGCTGGTCTAGATTGTGTCATGGATGCATGTCCTCTCATAGAGGGTCCACGATTGGGCATTAGTGGTCCAGATGAGGAATGAAACAGATGGACTTGGTTCGGTAGAATTTTGGCACGAATACATCTTACCCTGTCTATACAATAATTTCCCAATGAAGAGACGTACTATTTATTACCAATTATTACGAAGTAATTTGCAATCCCTCTACACATAACTCCAGCTAATAAGATATTCAACACTCTCTCGTTCCAATTACTTCTTAGCGTGTTGCCCTTCGTTCTCGTTCAAACATTCACACTATCAAGAAATTCATGATAGTTCACCACTGCTTTCTTCAACACGGCATACTTCTCGTGTACATCAATCGTTGCCTTGTTCAACTCCTCCTTCGATCCATTATCAAGTTGAATTTCATTCCCCGACGCAGCAGATTGTTCTAGATTGGTTGCACTTTCTCGTAATTCCTGACACATAAGGTTTGATGATGCACCCTTAATTACGTGAGATGCTCGCATTATATGAAGAAATGATTGATCGCCAATTGGAATCTATTGTGTGCGATTTTGACAGGACACGATGGTGATGGATAACACGAAAAAGTCAGCATTAAAATAATGGCGTTGCAATACGACAAGAGAGGAAAAGCAGTCTACAATAATATCAAACACCCCCCTCCCCTTTATCCGATAATTTCTCCTCTGTCATCCGGTTGCCCTCGCAACAAACGATGAACGTCGCACCATTAGTATTATTGCTATTTCAAACCCTAAATCCAACCCATCTTTTTCCTCGTAGACACGAAATTGTAAAGACCTAAAGACCATTGTTCATTCATTTTTCATCTGCTAATTTTCTCTGGCTCCTCCTTACCTCTAGCACTTCATCCATTTTTACTATTTGTGCATCAATCTCCCCCCGCAAATCCGACAAGAGCTCACGTAAAAAGTCCTCATCGTCACCACATTGCTCCATCGCTTCTGTCCAATCAATAACATGGGTAAACTCGCTCGCTGGCATGATGACGATGATGGCAAGTCTTGCCTCCTTCCGATATCTAATGATGAGAATTGTTCCGGACTTTGTTGCGTTGTTGCGTTGGGTCCAGTCCAAATGACTTTTGGCGATAAATAAACATCTACGTACGAGCAAAAAAAATCGTGAACCATTGATACTTACGACCAATGCAACAGACACACTTCCTCGGCTCTCACTTTCGAATCCAAGCACCAAGCACACCAAACAAAACAACAACTACTACATGATCATTCCAAAGATTTCTATCAGCGTGATAACTGCAACTCTCTTCACCACAATTCTTTCTCCATCCGCTTTTGCCGTGACATATGATGTCAACAGCATTGCTGAACTTCAAACAAAGGTAGACGGCGCTGTCGCTGGTGACGAGATTATTTTGGCCAATGGCGAGTACCTTAACAGTACCATCAAAATCCGCTCGAACAGTGTCACTGTCCGATCTGCCACACCTGGAGGTGCACTTCTTAATGGCATCAACGAAATCTTGATTTCTGGTTCCCACGTGAAGTTCAGCGGCTTTCAATTCACCTCTGGCAGCATACCTGGCGTCGTCATCACAGTCAGCGGCAATAACAATACTCTTACACAGCTGAATTTTGACGGATACTCGGCACAGAAATACATCAATATACAGGGACAATACAATGACTTGACCTACTCCAACTTTCGCAACAAGCCAGTGGAGGCCCCAATAGGGAATCTCATTCACATTGCTCCCAGCGGCATAGTTCCCAACTACGCAAGAATTCGGTACTGCTCATTCCAGGACATGCCCGGAAACGGCAAAGACAACGGTAACGAGTGCATTCGAATTGCCAACGGAGTTCAATCAACAAACTCGAGCCGGACCATCGTCGAATACTGCTACTTCAACAACACGGGAGGAGGCGACTCCGAGGTTATCTCTGTAAAGTCCCGAGAAAATGTACTTCGCTACAATACCTTCACGAACGTAATGGTAACGGCAATGTTGCCTACGGTAATCACTTCATCAATGCTGGCGGCATACGTGTGAAGGAGGCAAACAATATTTTCTCCTACAATAACTATTTCGAGACCTCGGGTGTTGGTGGAACAATGACTGCAGTTTCATATGACTATATCAGTCCCAACCTCAAGAACATCAACTTTCTTCACAACACTTTCGTTGATTGTGGCATGATTAATCTTGGCAGCGGTGCCACCAACAACACCTGGGCAAATAATATTTTCAAGAAGTCATCAGGGAATATCTTCGCTGGATCAACTTCTGGAATCTCGTGGGCCGGAAATATCTACAAGGGAACACTTGGCATTTCTATTCCATCGGGTATGACAAATGCCGATCCACTGCTGAATCCGATAGGTTACTACGGATTGTCGTCCGCCAGCCCAGCAATCAACGCGTCGAGTGCCAGCTATCCCACAATCCTTGATATTGCAAATGTTGATGACGATCCATTGTTGCTGCTGGATATCAGTGGACAGGCCCGGCCCAATATTTTGACGCAGAAGGACGTAGGCGCGTATGAGTTTATCAATGGTGGTGCCATGACTAGGAGTCCTCTCACTCTCAGTGATGTGGGTCCATCCTTTCTTGGTGGCCCGGGTGCTGCAACTTCAAAGCCGACTACCACTCCCACAACCACTCCAACTACAAAACCA
>Ga0247832_1004783_pt1 | contig 16498 bp, 25 predicted proteins | sample LaCruzMarch2015__10_FD_192407 | JGI IMG/M metagenome (GOLD analysis project Ga0247832, IMG submission 192407) | Freshwater microbial communities from meromictic Lake La Cruz, Castile-La Mancha, Spain - LaCruzMarch2015_4m | ecosystem: Environmental > Aquatic > Freshwater > Lake | place: Spain... | reverse complement strand
TAGTATGGACGACTTGACACCTAACACACAATTTGTTGCGTTTGACATGGACTCAGGATTTTTAAGAGCAAACCCATTAGAGCGTTTAGCCGTAATTGAAAAGATGTTAGCACTTGACCTAATAACCTTTGAACAAGCTAGAGAAATGGAAGAATTGAGCCCAAATGGAAATAATTAATTTTAGTGCAGATTTAGAGGCTTCAGAATCTCGCAGAATCATTGCTGGAAAAATTGCGCCTTATGGCAACGAAATTGGAAACACCTCAGTAGGAAAAGTAATTTTTGAGGCAGGTTCTATTTCAATTGATGACCCAAAAAATGTTAAATTACTTTTAGAGCATGACCCAAAAATGCCAATTGGTCGCATGAAAAATGTAACTGAGGATTCAAATGGAATTTATGCTGAGTTTAAAATTTCTAATACAACTCGCGGCACAGATAGTTTAATTGAGGCAAGCGAATCGCTTCGTTCTGGTCTGAGTGTTGGAGTTGAAGTTATTAAAGGAAAAAACAGTAACGGAGTGTATCGCGTAAGCGCCGCACGATTAATGGAAGTTTCGCTAGTACAGGCAGCCGCATTTAAATCTGCTGAAGTAACTAGCGTTGCTGCGTCTGAAAATACAGAGGCAGTTTCAACCGAAACCAAAACAGAAAAAGAGGAAATTGTGGAAAACACAACTACTGAAACTGTTGCGACCGAGGTAGTAGAAACCCCAGCGGTTGAAGCTTCTCGCCCAACAATTGCAGCACCAATTTATACAAAGCCTCGTCTTGAGTTCACAAAGGAAAAATTCCTAGAGAACACACTTCGCGCACAATACTTAAATGATGACGCAGCTCGCCAATACATTGCAGCGGCAGCAGATACAACTGACAACGCAGGTTTAATTCCTACTCGTCAATTAACAGAGTTAATCAACCCACTTTCAAATGCTGACAGACCTTTTATTGATAGCATTTCAACTGGTGCATTGCCTGACGCTGGTATGAGTTTTGAAATTCCAAAACTAACACAAGCCCCAACAGTTGCAGAAACAGCTGAAGGTGCAGCCCCTTCCAATACTGACCAAAATGTTGCCTTCACTACGGTTTCTGTGAAAAAATACGCTGGTCAACAGCAATTTTCGGTAGAGCTATTGGACAGGTCGTCGCCTGCGTTTTTCCAAGAATTAGTTCGCCAAATGGAATTTGCTTATGCTAAAGCAACAGATGTTGCAGTAGGTACAGCTTTAATTAATGGTGGCACAGACGGCGGTAACCGCACAATGACCGCTGCTAATATCCAAGATTTTATTTCGGACGCAGCTGTTTCTATTTACAAAGGAACACTTGGCTTTGCAACTAACATAGTTGTATCTCCAGAACAATGGGGCGCACTAATGGGACTTGTTGACGGTTCAAACAGAGCTGTATTTACACAAACAATTAATCCTCAAAACGCTTCAGGCAATCTAACTCCTACAAATATCCGCGGAAACATTGGTGGCTTAAACCTACGCGTTTCAACTGCGTTAACCGACGGCTCAGGAACAGGGGATAACACAATCATTGTTATCAATCCTGATTCTTACACTTGGTATGAGTCAACTAAGTATCGCCTAGAAACTAATGTAATTGCTTCAGGACAAATTTCAGTTGCATATTACGGTTACGGTGCAATTGCTACCAAGGTGGCAGCTGGATCGTACTTATGGAAAGTTGCATAAACTTCCTCAAATAGGAATCACCTGTAAGGGGGCGTTGGAAGCCTTCGCCCCTTTACTTTAAGAAAGGAAACTACATTGGCTGCTACTTTTTGTACTGAAGCCGAATTAAGGGCAAACCTTTCTTTGGGCAGCCTTTATACGAGCGCAACTGTTGAGGAAGTCTGCCAAGCTGGACAAAACATTATTACAGATTATCTTTGGACAAATAAAGCCTACAATTCTGCTCACTCACACATTGTTGGTTACGGAACTTTATATTTTGATACACCACATGACTTCTTTGTGGGGCAAGTAGTAACTGTAAGCGGTAACGGTGCGACTTTTAATGGTTCAAAAACAATTACAGAAATAGATACTTATTCAATTACCTTTGTAACTTCACACTCAACTGTTGAACCAATTCACCCAACTTCACCTTATGGAACTGTTTCTGCAACAGATTATGTTGCTTATGCAAGTATTCCCGAAGTTAGATTGGCAACGCTTATGGTATGCACGGAGATTTGGCAAGCAAAACAAGCTGCTAACGGCGGCGCATTAGACCCTAACTTTCAACCAAGTCCCTTCAAAATGGGCTCAACTCTTATAGCAAAAGTACGAGGCTTACTTGCGAACCACTTAGCGCCGAATGGACTAATAGGCTAATGACAGTTGCCGTTACAACTCTCAGAGCCTCAATCAAGTCCGCGCTAACGAACGCGGGGGTGTGGGATACATTTAGTTATGTACCAGCCACACCCACCGCTAACAGCGTTGTACTCAGGTATGCAGACCCAATGCTTGAGCCAAGCAACAATCAATATAATGTTGGTGCAAAAGCAAACTTTACAATTACTTGCATAGTACCAATGCTAGACAATCAAGCGTCTTTAATTGCATTAGAGGAAATGGTTTGCGCTGTGTTTTTAAAACTAAGCGCCTCAACTATTAAGTTTAATGTTGAAAGCGTTTCAGCACCTTCAGTATTGCAAGAAGCCCAAGAAATGATGGTTTCTACAATTAACATAAGCACACTAACAACTTGGAGTTAAACAAATGACACTAACAAACGAAGAAATTGCCTTTCTTATTAAGATCGGTCAAGAAGTACCGCAAGACAAGCCAAAACCAACAATCACTAAGAAAGACGAGGAATAACTAAAATGGCAACATTTTTAAATAACAAAGTTGGGTTCAAGGTTGCAACCGTAGACCTATCAAGTTTTGTACAATCTTTTGTGTTAAATCGCGTACTAGATCAAATTGAGATCAGCGCCATGGGTGATACCAGCCACAAATACGCTACTGGATTGGCTTCAGATACCATAACTGTAACTTTCCTAAACAATGATATTGCTTCAGGTGCAGGTTCAGTTCGTGCAACCCTTCAGGGTGCATTTGGTACAACAGTTGCTTTTTCAGCAATGCAAGACACAGGCTCGGCGGTTTCAGCAACAAATCCTCTTTATACAGGTACAATTCTTGTTGATAACTTAACCGATATAAATGCACCAAGCCCTGCCGATATTGGTACTATTGATATTACATTTACCTGTAATTCAAAGACCGCTGTTGCAACGACTGGTACATTTTAATAATTAAAGGATAACAATGATTAAACTAAAGATAACCAAGGCTTCAGGTGATGTTTTAGAATATGAGATAACACCTGTTATTGAGTACGCATTTGAATCACATTTTAAAAGCGGATTTCACAAACATTTCCGCGACGAGGAAAAGCAAACTTCGGTGTACTGGTTGGCTTGGGAAGCTGAAAGGCGCAATGGTAATCACCCTGTGCCTTTCGGCGACGCGTATTTAGAAACTCTATCTAAGGTAGAGATTTTGGACGCCGATTCCCCAAATGGATAACGAGGGATTCGTTCCACTACCTTGTTGCGAGGCTCGCAATTACAACTCGGATTCCTCACTCAGAATATATTAACATGGACAGAGATTTGTTAAAGGCAACTTTAGCAGTCCTTAAAGACGACGCGAAGGCTAGGGAAAATGGCAACCGAGGTAAAAGGCTTAATTGAACTTAAGAAAGCCTTAAAGGACTACGCCCCTAACCTTGCCGCGCAACTAGACGATCAAATGGCTTTAGCCCTTGGCGGTATTGTTAAAAAATCACAGTTCTATGTTCCAAATGATTCACCTTTAAGCAACTGGAGTTACCGAAAACGCTCTGAAAAAAACGCAGAGGGTCAAAGAAAATTTCCTTTGTATAACTCGGCGGCAGTTGTTAAAGGTATCAAATACAGTTCAACGCCAAGACGGACAAATAAAAAAGGTTTTAAGGCTGTTTATTTTATAATTAACAAATCGGCCGCAGGCGCTATCTACGAAACAGCTGGTAGAAAAAACGCTAATGGTCAACCTTGGGTTGGTCGTTTAGGCGACCCTAACGATCACGGTGTTAGCCACTCTAACAATCCGCAAGCAGGTGCAGATTTTATTCAATCAATGGGTGAACTTAAACAAGGAAACATTGAAAGTTCTACAAAGCGTGGGCGTTACATGAAAGGGCGTTTGATCTTTCGTGCGTGGGCTGAGGATTACGGCAAGGCAAACGCAGCTGCTTTAAATGCTATTTACAATGCTAATGAGCAATTTAAAAAGAAACAATACTTTAGGAAGGTTACTTAATGTCCTTAGTAATTGATATTGTCGGACAGTTTTCAGGTAAAAAAGCGTTTGACCAAGCAGAAAACGCAGCCGAAAAACTAGGCAGGACAGTTAAAACCGCCCTAATTGGCGTAGGAGTAACTGCATTTGCTAAGTCAGCAATATCAGCGTTTGCAGCGCAAGAGAAACAACTTAACCTTTTTAAGAACTCATTACAAACTATTGGCTTTGAGTTTGCTACTTCAGATTCATTAGCATTTTTAAACTCACTTAAACTGCAATTTGGCGTGGTTGATGACCAACTTATCCCTGCTTATCAGCAACTACTTACAACCACACGAAGCCTTGCGGCTTCTCAGAATCTTACAAATGTAGCCCTAGATATTGCTGCTCGTCAAAACATTAGCGTTACTGCCGCCGCAGACGCATTAAGTAAGGCTTACTTAGGCAACACAAAAAGCATAAGCACGCTAGATTTAGGCATAAGTAAAGCCACGCTTGCTTCAGGTAATTTTGCTGCCATACTAAAAGAAATTACAAATGTAACTAAAGGTTCTGCCGCCGCAGCCGCAGATACTTTTGCAGGTAAGTTAGCCAAGATAAAAGTTGCCGCCGATTCAGCCAAGGTAAGTATTGGTGCAGGTTTAGTTGAAGCCCTAATGCAGATTTCCAAATCAACTGACATAGACCAACTTCAGGCAAAGATAATAAACTTCGGAGAATCTGCCGCGCAAACATTAGCTAATGTTGGTAAAGTAATTTCAGATAACATAGTTTTAATTAAAACCTTTGCAATTGTATTAGCCGCAGCGTTTACCGTAAACAAGATTGCTGCCTTTATTGCTTCCCTGCAAACAATTGTTAAGGTAGTCAAGCAACTCAGAAACGCTTTAATTGCAAGCGCCGTAGCAAGAAACTTCTTACTAAATCCAATAGCAGGTGCAGCAATAAGCGCAGGCATGTTTGCTGCCATTGGTTTAGTAATAAAAGGTGTTGACGCATTAAGTGATTCAACCACTAGAGCAACAGAGAATTTAGTCAATTTATTTGGTGCTAGTAAAGCTCTTGGTGTGGGTGGCGATCAAGGTGGTGCTGCTAAGTTTGCTGAAGGTGCTTCGGCTAGAGCTGCTAAAGACGCTAAAGCAGCCGCAGCCGCACAGTTAAAAGCTACTAAAGCACAGACTAAAGCCCAACAAGATCAGGCTAAATTAAGCAAGGCAAAGACCCTTTTTGACATAGATCAAATCCAAATTATTGCTGCCTTGCAGGGTAGAGTTACAGAAGACGAGAAACTACGCTTATCTTTACAATTAGCTTTAATTCAAGGCAACGCTACTGAAGCAGATCGCCTAAGCAATCTGCTTGCTGCCTCTCAATTAAAAACAACTGATCTTGCAAGAACAATTGCTAATTTACCACCTGCACTAAACCCATTAAAAGATTATCCAAGTTATGTTAATTCAGCAATAACAGATATTCAGAAAATACAAAAAGAATTAGATAAATTAAAAGCCCCTGAACTTACAGTTAAAGTTAAAACAGTATATGAAGGTGCTGGTGGTGGTGGTGCTGGTAATGGGACTATCCCAATCACAGGTGGCGTTGCCGAATCATTAGGTGCTGGTTCAGATCAAACACCTATGTCAAGAATTGCAGAGCAAGCAGCGGCAGCCGCGCAAGCAGCCGAAACATTTAGAGAGGACGCTAGAGCAGCTCGCGACGCAGCTCAAGCATTGTCCGACATTGCCGCGCAAGCAGCTGAAACCGCAAGAGAAAACCGCAGAGCAAGTGCTGGCAATACTTACATAATTAACGGCGCAACTCAAAGCCTACTCAATGAATTAAGAAGTGGTTTAGTAGATTCATCTGCTTCAGGTTCTTTCTCAAGTATTGGCAGAGTTAGAGATTACAACTAATGACTTTACCAGTAACACTTAAGGTAACCCTAGATTTCTCGTCGGGTGCAACCTTCGGGTTTCCAATGGTCTTGGGAACAGGTTTACTTGACCAAGCAATTTTAGGAGTTGAGGGCAGTTCTAGCGTTGTTGCAGACTTAACAAGCGTAACAAGGCAGATAAACATAACTAGAGGTCGTAGCGTTGGGCGTGATACTTACGAGGCTGGAACAGCTATTGTTACCGTTTATGACAATACAGGCGCGTTTAATCCGCAAAATTTGAGCAGCCCCTACTACCCCTATGTAACACCTTTACGAAAGTTAAGAGTTGCTGCAATTTATGGCGGCACGGAGTATTTTCTTTATAGTGGTTATGTCCAGAATTATGCTTATAGATATGACCAATCAGAAAGTGTTGGTTACACAGACATTTATTGCAGCGACGCCTTTAGGTTATTTAACTTAGCGGTTATTAACGCAATTACAGGTCAAGCAGCTGGACAGGACATTGGCACACGCATTGGCAAGATATTAGACACAGTAGATTTTCCAGCAAGCATGAGGGAATTAGACACAGGTAATTCAACAGCTCAAGCTGACACAGGTGCAACTAGGACTTCACTAGCTGCTATTCAAGCTGCCGAGTTTTCAGAGCAGGGCGCGGTTTATATGAACCATGAAGGAAATGTGGTCTTTAAAAATAGAACAAACACCATAGCCGCTTCGGGTACTACACCAATTTCTTTTAATCAAACAGGTGGGATTCCTTACAAAAACTTAAAATTTGCTTTTGATGATAAGCTCATTTTAAATGTGGGGAAGTTTAAACGCGTGGGCGGTGCTGAGCAGGTATACACCGACGCTGCAAGCGTGGCTACCTACTTCCCTCATACACTTACAGCTGAGAACTTAATCCTTGAAACCGACGCTGAAGTCTTAAACGCTGCCGCCCTATTCATAAGCTCAAGGTCAGATACCACCATTAGAATTGATGAAATGACTATTGACATGCTTGATACTAATGTTCCAACTGCCACGATCTTAGACATTGATTACTTTACCAATGCCTTAGTAAGCAATGTGCAACCCGACGGTTCAACAATTACTAAGAACTTATCAATCCAAGGGGTCAGGTGGGATATAACACCGAACACAATGCTGGCAACATTTCTTACAACCGAGCCTATTTCGGACGGATTTATTTTAGGCAATACAACATACGGTCAGTTAAATGACGATATACTTAGCTACTAGGGGGCAATAATATGGCGGCAGGACAAGGTTTTAAAACATTTACCACAGGCGAGGTTTTAACCGCGGGTGATGTAAACGGTTATTTAATGCAGGGCGTTTTGGTCTTTGCAAGTGCGGCGGCTCGCGACGCAGCAATTACTTCACCCCAAGAAGGACAGTTTGCTTTTACTAAAGACACAAATGGACTTTGGTATTACGACGGTGCTGCTTGGGTTGCTTCAGGTGCAACAGGTGATATTGAAGGTGTAACCGCAGGTGTTGGAATTAGCGGTGGTGGTACTTCAGGAACAGTAACAATTACTAACTCAATGGCTACTGCAATTGACGCTAAAGGTGATTTAGTTGCTGGTACAGGTGCAGACACATTTAGTAAATTAACTGTTGGCGCAAATGACACAGTATTAACAGCAGATTCATCAACGGCAACAGGATTAAAATGGGCTGCTGCTGCTGGTGGTGGTGCAAATTGGACATTATTAAATTCTGGTGGAACAGCATTATCTGGATCAAGCACTGTAACTGTTTCTGGAATTAGCAATAAAGATAAAATTATGGTTTTTTTAATTGGCGTAAGTGCTGATGCAAACGCACAAATACAAATGCGTTTTAATGCTGATTCAGGTTCTAAGTATAACATGTATGGCTTACATTATACTTGGCAGACAACATACGATGAAAGCAATTATGGCACTAGCAATTTTCAATCTACAGAAATTTACTTGGGCAATTTAGGCACAAGTGGTGGCGATACTTTTGGTGGTTTCTTGTTAATGTCGGGTTGTAACGCTTCAGGCGTAAAAATTTGGAACGCAGCAAACGGCGGTAATAGTAGCGCTGGTAAAGCCCACAGAATTACAGGTGGTTGGTATAACAGTTCATCAACAATAAGTTCTGTTTCTTTAATATCTAATTCTGGAAATTTTGATGCTGGAACAATTTTTGTTTATACAAGCGCATAAGGAGATATAATGAAAAGAATAGAAAAAGAATTTAACGCCATAACAGGTGAGGAAACAATTACTGAGCGTGATGAAACTGCTGCGGAGAAAAAAGCAAGAGAAGCAATAGAAAAAGAAAATGCAGCACGTCAAGCCGAAGCCGAAGCAAGGGCAGTACAACGCCAAGCAGTATTAGACAGACTTGGCATTACTGCCGAGGAAGCAAAACTACTTCTTTTATAATGAAACCATGGTTATCAAAGGCTGCGGTGCAATTGCGCGAACAGATAGATGATTCATACTCAGAGCGTTTGCGTGGCAATGCCGAGGGGTGGATTGCTGATTTGCGTCATCAACAAGCGGGTAAGTCAGACCACATACCCGATTCTGTTTCAGGGTGCGTCCGAGCAATTGATGTTGACGCTCGCCTATCTGACAACAAAGGGGATTCAGCATATTTGGCAGATCAAATTAGACAATATGGCAAGAATTACGGACGCGTATCTTATGTAATCCACTTGGGCAAAATTGCTTCACCTGTACTTGGGTGGCGTTGGAGAAAATATAAAGGCTTTTCACCTCATAACCACCACATACATATTAGTTTTAAAAAAGATCAAGATAATAATTCAGAGTTTTTTAACATTCCACTACTAGGGGGTAATCAATGAAACTATCAGACAAACACATTGCAGCAATTAAGTCTTACGCAAGAGCTGTAATTGCAAGCGGTATTACAGTCATTTTAGCTATTGCAGCTGACATGCGACCTGAGTACGCAATCCTTCTAGGAAGCGTCCTTGCCCCTGTAATTAAGGCAATTGACCCAACTGAAAAGCAATACGGTCTAGGTAGCAAAGAGTAATGACAGCCCTTGAGTGGGCTGGCTTTCTAGCTGGATTAACAACCACATTAATGGGAGTGCTGGCTGGCTTACGCTGGCTAGTAAAAGGTTGGCTTAATGAACTTAAGCCGAACGGCGGCAGCTCAATTAAAGATCAGTTGACCTCATTACAACAAGAAACGACACACCTATCAAATCGCATAGATGAACTCTTTATTGTCATTAGTAGGAAGTAAACTTAAGACATGGCTAACACTCGTAAGCGCAAAAAGATTAACCGTAGGGTTGTTCGCAGGTCGCCCGAACCTTTATCTAAGCTTGATGTTTTTATGATAACCAAGCATGAGATATACCGCGCAGCAAAAAAGGCAGGTTTCACAAACGAGGTGGCTTGGTTCTTTATGCAAGAACCACACGCACTTCCCGATTGGGTAAGTAATGATTCACCCGACGCTTTAATTCCGAGGATTGACCCCACCGAGGACGAGGAAGAATAAATTATACGCGTCGCGTTCACGCCCGACCTTCAAGCCCCATTTGTAAATGAGGCGGCAGTAAAAGTATTTGGAAAGTTCTTACGGAAATGGCAGCCTCACCGAAATATCTGCATTGGTGATGAGATTGATCTACCTTACCTTGGTAGTTTTTCAAGGGGTAGCATTGATGAGTTTAAAGGCAACATTGATGATGATAGAAAATACACACAGGATATTCTTGAATACCTTGGCGTTACAGATGTACTAGGAAGTAACCATGGAATCAGACTTTATAGATCAATTAAAAAACAACTTCCCTCATTACTCAATCTGCCTGAGTTGCGATACGAACGATTTATGCAGTACGACAAGCTTGGTATTAAGTTTCACCCATACGGACTTAACTGGGCGCATGGTTGGACGGCAATTCATGGCGACTCAGTACCACTCAGTAACTTAGCGGGGCAATCTGCATTAGGGGCAGCAAAACGCATGGGCGTTTCAGTAATAATGGGGCATACGCATAGGCTTGGTCTGTCATGCCACACAGAAGCCTTTAACGGGCGCGTAGGGCGTGTTTTATATGGGTGTGAGGTAGGGAATATGGTTGACCTCTCAAGTAGCGGTATGAGGTACACAAAGGGCTATGCCAACTGGCAAACAGGATTTGCAGTTGCCTATGTGAAAGGTAGAAAAGTTCAAGTAATACCTGTGCCTGTTGCCCAAGACGGAAGCTTTATTTTTGAAGGTAAGCTGTATGAGTAGAGAAACAGATTATGTGCCTAGAACTATTGATGAACAGATTGACGAGTTTGACTCTCTAGGGTTACTTTAGACTTCGTTATCAAATTGTTATCAACACGCTTTGTTCCGTGTTGTAAATGTCTGACCTTTAAGTCATGCTTTTCCTATCCAAGTAAACGGACTTGGTGTAACGGAAAGGCTTTAAATGAACAAGAAGGATTGTTTAACACTAGCTGGCAAAAACGGTATAGAAATTGTTTTACCAGCGTGGGGTTCTGTTCAAGGTGATTTAATGATTCAAATTAATTTACCAGACGGATATTTAACGGATGAAAATACAACTGGATATTCTTTGTTTTTTAATCCAGCTGATATTACAAAAAAACAGATATGGGCTGCGGTTTACAATGACATAGAAAAACTTATTGCTCAAAAACCTTGGACAGTTGAAAAAGTTGAGGTGTCAGCATGAAAATCAAACATGCTAACGCTTTAGCCAATGTTAAATTAAACCCATTGGACTTTGAAAGACTTACAGAAAGTCAAATGCAATTTAAGGGACATAACTGGGAAATCCAAGCTCATAGGTTTGACCAAGAAATGAACTACAATCATGAGTACATTTTTTGGGTAGAAAACTATGCTTCCTTAATCCTTGCTACACATTTCTTAGATCAAGTTAAGCACAGTTATTCAATTGCTTATGATGAAGCGGTTGAGTTGTATTGCTTTACAACTGACTATCCAAGTTCTTGGAATATCTAATGAGAAACGCAGGATTACTTTGGTGCGCAATTATGGTCGGTGTAATTTTTGTATGGTACATAATTGCCTTAATAAAAGAGAACGCCTTTCAAAATGGTTATTGGAAAGGACGCGCAGCGGGTTGGGATTCTCACCGTAGGATTACCAATATAGCTAAAAAGTCAGATGAGGTATTTGACTATGAAAAACACTAACGAATTACTAGACGAGATAAGGGGAGTATTGCATGAAAGAGGGCGCGTTTATGGAAGCAGTAGAACAAATCACGAACGAATCTCAGAGCTGTGGTCTGCTTACCTTGGAGATTACATTTCGCCAATGCAAGCCAGTATGTGCATGCTTCTCGTCAAAGTCAGTAGGCTCTCAGAATCGCCCACACATTTTGATAGCCTCAAGGACATTATTGGTTACGCAGCGATTTACAACGAACTCGTAAACTCTTACGAAAACGATTTTGGGGGTGAAGTAAATGGCATTTGATTTAAGCAATTATATGACGGCTGAGGAAAGAATTGAACTTTTTGCAAAAGACAATCCTGACTTTAGATACGAAATAAACCATGAGTTTTACAAAGACTCAAATGGGGATACTTGGGTTGTTGTTAAAGCAATCCTATGGAGAACCGAGGTTGACCCAAATGCTTGGGTTATGGGTCTAGCAGCTGAAAACATGAAAACACAGTTTGCTATTGAAAAAGCAGAAACCTCAGCTTATGCAAGAGCTATAACCAATACTGGTAAGCCTCAATTCTCTACTACTAAAAACGGTGAGAAAGCACCGAGGGCTAATAGAGCTGAAATGGAAAGGGTCAATAATGTTACCGAGTTCAAACCTAAGTACGGAACAGTTGGGTCTAAATCGGCTGCAATGGAAGCTGCGCTTAATTTGGTGGAACAACGATCTCAAGATTCTAATGAAAGCACTAAAACTGCTTCTTGGTCTATTGGTGAAGTTATCCCTCAAATTGGTGAAGTGGTGGATTTTCATTTCACTTGTAATCATGGTGATATGGTAAAAAAACAAGGCGTGGCGGCAAAAACAGGTCGTCCATATTTCGGGTTTGTTTGCCCTGCACCTAAAGCTGAAGCATGTGAAGCTAAATGGGCTTCAGTAGCCGCTAACGGCTCTTGGTTCTTTGACGATAAGGAATAACATGGGCGATATGGAAATGATTGACCCAAGTGGTTTACGAGCTACATTTACTGATAAAGGAATTGCTTTAGATGTAGTTCCATTATCTGAGTGTTGCGAAATGTGTAACGACCCGCGCATGATGACGATTGAAGGAGTGCGTAAATGCGTGAGGTGTAAGTGCGTCAACCATATTCAATATGGACATAATGCCTAGATATGATTTCCTTTGTGAGTTCTGCTTGACGCAGGTGGAACTCACATTGGCGGTAGATCAGCAAATGCCTAGGTGCGAGGTTTGTCGGGGACTACTCAGGCGCGTATGGTCTACCGTTTCTATTCATTTTAAAGGCGAGGGTTGGGCTGGTAAAACCAATTGATAAATGATTTAAGTTGGGTGTTTAAGTGTAATAAATGCGCTAAACCAATGCTGTTCTATGAAAAAGCAGGCTTTGACGCAGGTGAGGAACATGTAGTTGTTGAGTGTGTCAAATGCGAAAACATAGGCGTCAAGGCTAGAATTGAGGCTATACCTGATAAGAAGGTTATCCGCTGCAATAAATGTGGGGGCTGGAAAATGGAAAGTAGCAGCTGTATCACATGCAGAAAGATCAATGCCCTGAGTGTTTAAGCTTTAACACTATAACTGTAAAGGCAGGTTCAGATTATGTTTCAGATTGCAATAACTGTTTACACAATTGGGTTGAGGGCTGGGGATAACCTGTGCAACACTCCGACATGACGCGTAAAGTTATCCACATGCTTGACACTACCACTACACTATCAGCAAGCGACGCGCCTTTAAGCGCGAACGCGAGCCGCTTCAGCGGATTGCTCGCGAGTTCGTTGCTGTTAGTTATTGGGGCAGCTCTTTGCTTAATGGTAATAAACCTTGATTCTAAAACTATTGATTCCTCATTTGCTGTATCATTTAAACCTAATGTATCTGTTAAAAAATATGCTGCTCAAAAGATTCAAAGCAAAGACCAATGGGTGTGCTTGTCGCAGCTGTATGGTAAAGAGTCAGCGTGGAATCCTGCTGCTGTTAATGGCTCTCATTATGGGATACCACAATTAAAGAACGATCTAATGATTGGCTTAGACGCATACTCTCAGATTGATTATGGATTAAAATACATAAAACACAGATACGGCATTGATAAGTATGGAAACACAAATGCGTGTAAAGCTTTAAAACATTTTAAAGAACGGAATTGGCATTAGTAAAAAAGCATTAGGTACTGGTCGCTGGAAAAAAACTAGATTAGCTGTACTCGCAAGGGACGGCTACATTTGTAGTTACTGTGGACAAGAAGCAGATCAGGTAGACCATATTCAAAGCCGTGTAAGTGGCGGCGACATTTTCAATTTAGATAATTTAACAAGTGCCTGCCGTCGTTGTAACCAAGCCAAGGGCGCACGCTCAAAACCCCTTTTTTTTAGGTCAGGTTCTACCCCCCCTGTCTTTTCAGGCGTTCCTCTCCCTGAAACGGTCATGACGAAGCCGCCAAGCCCCTTTGAGAAGCCATGAGTGCCTCTGTAAAGCCCAAGCAAGCCAAGGGTGATGTCCCTAGACGAGGGGCAACTAAAAAACCGCTTATAGGGGCTGTAAAGCCTCGTATTCACACGCCTTTCCTAAAAACAGCTAGTAGATTGCCCGAAGTCATTAAGTTTTTGGAAACTATTAATGTGAAATTGCTACCGTGGCAAGAGTTTGTACTTGAGGACATGTTGCGAATTAATAGCGAGGGTAATTTTCAGCGCAGAACCAATTTGCTTGTGACCCCAAGACAAAATGGCAAAACTGAACTCGCTAAAGTCATGATCTTGGCTCACATGTTCGTTTTTAACTCAAAGAACATAATTGGTCTTTCATCTAACCGATCTATGGCATTTGATGTGTTTAGAGCTGTGGCAAACACAATTGAGGAAAATGATGTGCTACTTCAAAAGACAAAAGCTATTAGATACACAAACGGTCAGGAATCAATTACCTTAACTGATAACACTCGTTACGAGATTGTTGCAGCTACTCGCGACGGTAGCCGTGGAAAACATGCTGACCTGTTATTTATTGACGAGTTACGCGAAATCTCAGTTGAGGGGTTTCAAGCTGCCGTGCCAACTACGAGAGCGCGTCCAAATGCAATGAGCCTTTATTGTTCAAATGCTGGCGACGCATTTAGTAGCGTGCTTAATGATTTGAGAACGAAGGCTATGGAGTATCCAAGCCCTACATTTGGGTTTTACGAATACTCAGCACCAATGTCTATTAGACAAAACTTACATGACCGTAAATTATGGGCAATAAGTAATCCCGCCCTTGGTCATACGATCACAGAGCAGGCTATTGAGGAAAGCATTGCAACAAACTCTATTGAAGCTACTTTGACTGAAACCTTTTCTGTATGGATTGATTCACAGGTAAGTCCTTGGACATTTGGCAGTATTGAAGCTTGCAGCAATAGTGAACTGATATTGCCAGTTGGCGCAATGACAGTCTTTGCATTTGATGTAAGTCCGTCAAAAAGAACAGGAAGCCTCGTTGCCGCCCAATTGGTTGACGGAAAGATTGGCGTGGGCGTTATGGAAACCTTTAGCTCAGAAATCGCTATTGATGAACTAAAAATGACCCAAGCGATACATGATTGGGCTTTGAAGTACAGACCAACCTTTATTGCTTATGATAAGTACGCTACCGCCTCTATTGCCCAAAAATTAGAACAACAGAATCACAAATTAGTTGATATTTCGGGACAGGCGTTTTATCAGGCATGTGGAGAGCTTGCTGACAGTTTGACCAATAATCGCCTTGTTCACCAAGGTCAGGAATCTTGGGTTCAATCAATGAACAATTGTGCAGCTAAGCAAAACGATTTTGGTTTCAGGATAATCCGTAGGAAATCCGCTAGAGATGTTACAACAGCAATTGCCACGGCAATGTGCGTTCACTTATTGAGTAAACCAGTTTCTGTGCCAATGATCTACGCATGACGGTCAAAAGTGATATAATTCTCTAATGGGATTTTTCCGCGATTTAATCGGCGTAACACCAAAAACTCAAATTCAGGCGCAACTTGCACCACCTGTCGTCACAGACGCATTTAATTTTTATTCTCAATTTTCACCGTTTCAAACTGTAAGTCGTAACGAAGCAATTTCCGTTCCGAGCGTTATGCGCTGTCGCAACTTAATTGCAACAACAATTGGCGTTATGAATTTGGAAACTTACTCAAAGGCAACTAAAGAGGAATTACCAAATTTACCTTGGGTGAATCAATTATCTAAATCAGCACCTAACAGCGTTATCATCACCGCCTTGGTTGACGCATTATTTTTTTACGGCGTCGGGTATCTTGAGGTAACTGAAGTTTATCAGGACGACAATCGTCCAGCGCGTTTTGATTTCGTTAACAACATTAGAGTTACAGTCCAATTAAATAAAAATAACACCTTTGTAGATTTTTACAGCGTGGACGGAGTTGAGCGCCCAATGTCGGGAGTTGGCTCGCTAATCACCGTACAATCACCAATTGACGGAATCCTTATTTCGGGCGCTAGAACATTAAGAGCAGCAATTGATTTAGAAAAAGCAGTTAGCGTTGCTTCAGCTACCCCGCAACCAGCTGGCATATTAAAAAACAATGGCGCTGACATGGGTGAAAAAGAAGTTGCTGGATTATTAGCAGCTTGGCGTTCAGCAAGAGCAAACCGTTCAACTGCTTATTTAACTGCAAGTCTTGAATACCAACCAACTTCGTTTTCGCCTAAAGACATGCTTTATGTGGACGGTTTAAACAATATGGCAACTCAGATCGCAAGACTTTGCAATGTTCCTGCTTACTACATTAGCGCGGACAACAACAACAGTATGACTTATACAAATGTCCAAGACGAGAGGCGTCAATTCGTTGCGCTATCTTTGCAACCTTACATTTCGGCTGTGGAGAATCGTTTTAGTATGGACGACTTGACACCTAACACACAATTTGTTGCGTTTGACATGGACTCAGGATTTTTAAGAGCAAACCCATTAGAGCGTTTAGCCGTAATTGAAAAGATGTTAGCACTTGACCTAATAACCGTTGAACAAGCTAGAGAAATGGAAGAATTGAGCCCAAATGGAAATAATTAA
>Ga0247832_1004781_pt1 | contig 16500 bp, 12 predicted proteins | sample LaCruzMarch2015__10_FD_192407 | JGI IMG/M metagenome (GOLD analysis project Ga0247832, IMG submission 192407) | Freshwater microbial communities from meromictic Lake La Cruz, Castile-La Mancha, Spain - LaCruzMarch2015_4m | ecosystem: Environmental > Aquatic > Freshwater > Lake | place: Spain... | reverse complement strand
GGTACAGGAGCTGCCCCTGGGCGCACTTTTTGATGCGCTGCCCAATGGGGCCGATGGCCGGCGCAGCTGGGAGGCGACGCCACAGCAACGGTTGGAGCGGCTGCTGAAGGAAAGCGAGCACCCGATTGGCCTTCTCTGGAACGGGGTGGCTTTGCGGATGGTGTATGCGCCGCGTGGCGAATCCAGCGGCCACCTCACCTTCCCGTTGGAGCCGATGACCACGGTCGACGGGCGACCGATGCTGGCGGCACTGCAGATGCTGCTGGGGACAGATCGCCTGTTTGAGGGTGGTGCCAGCAACACGCGCCTGCGGCCGCTGATGGAGCAAAGCCGCAAGGAACAGAACGAAGTGAGCACCCGCCTGGCCGAGCAGGTGCTCGAAGCGCTGTGGATCCTGCTGCGTGGTTTCGATGCCGCAGGCCTGGAGGTAGACGACCCCAGCCACATCTACGGCGGCCTGATCACCGTGCTGCTGCGGCTGGTGTTCCTGCTCTACGCCGAAGACGAGGAGCTGATGCCCACCGATTCGCTCTACGGCCAGCACTACAGCGTGGGCGGCCTGGCGCAGCGCCTGCGGCAAGACCGCACTGATTACCAGAACGCCATGGAAGGAAGGCGGGGTGCCTGGGCCTCGCTTCTTAGCCTGTTCCGCCTCGTCTACGACGGCGGTGGCTCCAGTGAGGCCTACCTTCCAGCCAGGCACGGCGATCTGTTTGATCCGGAGACCTACCCCTTCCTTGAAGGCCGCACAGCAGACACGGCATATACCGATGGACCGTTGACCTCCATGCCGGCCATCAGTGACGACGTGGTGGAGCAGGTGCTCACCAAGCTGCTGCTGCTCGATGGGCAGATCCTCAGCTACCGGGCCCTGGATGTGGAGCAGATCGGCTCGGTCTACGAGGGGATCATGGGCTTCATGGTGGAGAAGGCCACCGGACCAAGCGTTGGGATCACCCACAAGCCACCGCGACAGAAAATCACCATCACCGTTGTGGTAGAAGCCAGCGAGCTCTTGGCCCAGCCCGCCAGCAAGCGCGAAAAGTGGCTGAAGGATGCCACTGGGGTGGACCTCAAATTGGGAGACAAGGTGAGCAAGGGGCTCAAAACAGCCACCACCGTGGAAGACCTGTGTCATGCCCTCGACAAGCGACTGTCGAAACACACACCGCGAGGCGGCTTGCAATCAGGTTCGTTGATCCTGCAGCCAACCGAGGAGCGGCGACGCAGCGGTAGCCACTACACGCCAAGATCGCTCACAGAACCAATCGTGGCCGAAGCCTTGCGGCCGTGGCTTGAGGGTTGCAACGGCAAACCAACAGCAGAGCAGGTGCTGGCTCTGAAGCTGTGCGATCCGGCCATGGGGTCGGGTGCATTCTTGGTGGCTCTTTGCCGCTTTCTCGCCCGCTGGTTGGTGGCCGCATGGGAGGACCCGGATGGCTCAGGCTTCCCACCAGAGTTCAAGAAAGAGTGGGACAAAGACCTCTACGCCCGCCGGCTGATCGCCCAGCGTTGCCTCTATGGGGTGGACAAGAATCCCTTTGCGGTAAACCTGGCTAAGCTCTCACTCTGGCTGGTGACTCTCAGCAAGGAGCTGCCATTCACCTTCGTGGACCATGCCCTGAAGTGCGGCGATTCACTGGTTGGAGAACCTAGGAAGAAGATCGAAGCGGAATTGAAGGCGGCCTCGAAGCAACGAGAGATCTGGGAGGGAAAACTCCAGGTTATGCGTCAGCGCGAACAGGCAGACTTCGCGCTGTTCCATGTCGACAGCCGTAGCGATGCCGAAGATGCGCGCAAACGAGAGGCCTTGCGCGAGCTGCAGAAAAGCCATGCATTCCTGCGCACCACCGGTGATCTTCTAGTTGCCGCTTTCTACCATGGTTCCAAACCGAAAGATCGTGAAGAGCTGCGAAAAATCTATCTTGCGGAAACAGTTACGGCAGCCACAGCTTCTGATCTTGAGGCTGTGATGGCAGAGCCACTGGAGCGGCTACGAGGTGGGCAGAAAGGCATCCAACCGTTGCATTGGGAACTGGAATTTCCGGATGTTTTCGGCAGGCCACTGGCAGGCTTTGATGGGTTTATAGGCAATCCGCCCTTCATAGGTGGCAAAAAGATCAAAGAAGCTGCCGGCGAGTCCTTTCAAGGATGGCTTCGCGGGCAATATCCACACGCATCGGCGAATGCCGACCTCTGCACATACTTCTTCCTGAGAACTTCCGATTTGCTTTGCGAATGCGGGACTATATCACTTATTTCAACAAATACAATCTACCAAGGAGACACTCGCTCTGCTGGTCTAGCATGGCTCTGCAGCCGAGGTTTTAGTATTTTTGCGGCAACCAAGAGAAAAGCGTGGCCTGGCGTCGCAGCTGTAGTTGTATCCATAGTTCACATGCTTAGAGGCGATTATCAAGGGGACAACATTCTCGATGATTTCGTGGTTCCAAGGATTAGCGCATTCTTGCTGCCTAGAGGGCCAGACGAGGATCCCGGGAAAATCTCATCAAGCTGTGGGTACAGCTTTGTGGGCGGATATACCCTTGGCATGGGCTTTACTTTTGCCAACGAGAACTCATCAGACGACGACGAAGTAGGCAAGCCAAATACGATCGAGAAAATGCATCGCTTAATCCATGATGACCCTGTAAATGCTGAGGCAATCTTCCCCTACCTGGGAGGCGAAGAAGCAGTAAACCATCCCGAACATCTACACAATCGCTATGTAATAAACTTTGGCGAGACATCTCTAGAAGACTGCGAAAAGAGATGGCCCATGCTGGTCGCCATCCTGAGGCGCAAAGTTAAACCCGAAAGAGAAAAGAAAGCAGCAGATGTTCGTCGCTATCCATGGTGGCTTCACTGGAGGCCCAGGTCTGAGCTGATCAAAGAACTAAATAATGTCGAAACTGCACTAGTTGTAAACTCTGGGGCTTCTCCCCAGTTTTCCATAGCAAGAGTTAGCTCAAGACAGGTATTTGCTCATTCCCTAAACGTCTTCCCTGAGACGGAAGGATGGATCTTCCCTTTGCTGCAGAGCAGAGTGCATGAATTATACGCAAGACTTGTTTGTTCGACGATGAAAGATGATCTGAGATACACTCATACTACTGCAATGCAGACATTCCCACTTCCGCATTGTCTTCGTCAGTCCAGTCCAGGGATTGATCGGTCAGAGATTGATCAAATGATTTGCATTGGCACTGAATACCTCGAACTAAGGAGAGGAATCTTGTCCATGCAGCAAATTGGGCTAACAGAACTATACAGTCGATTCAACAGTCCCAAGTATGCCGATGCAGAACTCGGCAAATTGCGCGTACTCCACGCGGCTATGGATTCTGCTGTGCTTTCAGCCTATCGGTGGGATGATCTCGCAAAGCCATATGGCTTTGATTTAGCTTACTTTGATGTTGAGCTTAAATCATCAGTCCCAGACGAGGTCGAAAGCCGAATTAGCCGTCAGGATTTCTTTTTTGCAACCCAAGAGGAGGCTTTTGAATTTGACTTTATGATTGCCGCCGCGGCATTTAAAAAAAAGCATTTACCCTGGAGGCTGCAGTGGGACAAAGCCGTGAGAGAAGAGCTGCTGGTTAGACTTCTTACCCTAAATGCCGACATTATTGATTCTCAAGACGATGCGTCTGGTCGTCAGGCTATTCAGTCATCCAATCTTGATGTAGAGACTCTTTCTTGTGAGTCACAACAACTTCGCCTTTCGGTGTAATGGCCAAAGCAGAAGCCACTGTAGAGGAACTCGTCAGTAAGATTGAGCGCGGCGAGTTGCGTCTACCGGAGATGCAGCGGCGTTATGTGTGGCGGTCCAGCCGGGTGCGAGATCTTCTTGATTCCCTTTATCGCGGCTATCCCTCCGGTGCCATTCTGATCTGGGAAACCGATGAGGTGGTTCCCCAGCAGCCGTTTGCGGTTGAGCAGCAGTCCAACCCCTACGCCAAGACCCAGCTTCTTCTGGATGGCCAACAGCGGCTCACGTCCCTCTCGGCCGTGATTCGAGGCAAGCCAATTCATGTAAATGGTCGCGTCCGTCCGATCGAGTTGCTTTTCAACCTAGAGCACCCGGATGCCCTCCCATTCGTCACGGAGGTTGACGACAACAACATTGACGCGCCTGAGTACAGCGACGACGGTGAGGAGTGGACCGATGAAGAGGCCGATGCCACAGAAGATGAACTCCAGAAGCGCTTCGACAAAATGACCTTCGTGGTCAGCACCCGCAAGCTCGAACAGCTGCCCCAGTGGGTGAAGGTCAGCGAGGTGTTTGCCGGAACGCATGACAATAACTATTTCCTCAAGCGAGCTGGCGTCACAAGCCTCGATGATCCACGCGCTGAGCGCTATACGCAGCGATTGAACCGTCTCAAGGAGATTCGCAAGTACATCTACCGGATGGATGTGCTGGAAAGGTCCCTTTCCTATGACGAGGTCACCGAGATCTTCGTGCGGGTGAATTCGCTCGGCGCGAAGCTACGAAGCTCTGATCTTGCCCTGGCTCAGATCACCGCCAAGTGGCGTGGCTCCCTAAACGTGTTCCAGGCTTTCCAGGCCGATTGCGGGAAAGATGGTTTTGATCTCGACCTGGGACTTCACCTCAAGAACCTGGTCGCCCATGCCACGGGCCAGTCCCGCTTCTTGACCGTTTCCAACCTCACCCTGGATGCGTTGAAGAGCGGCTGGGACGATGGCTGCCGCGGCATGGAGTTCGCGATCAACTTCCTGCGCAGCAATGCCAGCATCACCAGCCCCGCCCTTCTGGCCTCGCCGTTCCTGCTGATCAGCCTTGGCTTCTATGGCGCCCAGCGCTCCTACAAGCTCGCGGCCGCTGAAGAGAGAGGCCTACGCCGCTGGGTGCTGCTCGCCAATGCCAAGGGCCGCTACAGCAGAGGTTCGAGCGAAACCCTCCTTGATCAAGACCTCAAGATCCTGCGCGATGGTGGGGGATTCCAGGAGCTGCTTGATCGGCTGCGCACGCAGGTAGGTCGGCTGGATGTCACCCCCGAAGAGCTCGAAGGCCGCAACCAACGCAGCGCCCTGTTCAAGACGATGTTCCTGGCCTTTCAAGCTGCAGACGCCCGCGATTGGCGCTCCAACCTGGTCATCGCCCTCAGCCATGTGGGTAATGCCCACCAGCTGCAGTTTCACCACATCTTCCCCAAGGCTGTTCTCAAGAGCACAGCCACCACCCGCGAGACCGATGACATAGCCAACCTCGCCTTCATCAGCGGCAAGGCCAACCGCAAGATCAGTGCCAAGGAGCCTGCCATCTATTTCCCAGAGGTCCAAAAGGCCAATGGAGATCAGCCCTTCGAGAGCCAGTGCATCCCCACCGACCCCAATCTGCTCACTGTGGAGCGCTACAAGACTTTCCTGGTGGAACGTAGGCGGTTGATCGCTGAGCGGCTGAACACATTTCTCGGCAGCGGCCAGGAGGCGTAGCAACCATGGACCCCATTCCGTCCGCTCTCATCCAGGCTGAGTCCTCACCAGAAGGCAAAACCCTGACCTCCAACTCCACCAGCGCAGCCGTCCGTGAACAGCTAATTCGTGCCCTGGAGCTCGATCTGGTGGGGCCCACCCCGGACCTTCTTGGGCAGCTGGAGGCCGAAGGTCAGACCGAGGAGGCAACTGAGCTGCGCGAAGAGGTGCTCGATCGCCCCCCCAACCGCTGGTACCAAAGCGGTTTCCTGATCCCGAGTGAAACCAGCCTCGGCGATCGCGCCGATGATTCAGCCGACGATGAGTTCGCGGGCCTCGATGGCCAAAACCTCTCCGCCAAGCGCAAGAGCAACGCCAGCGGTGACGACACCGGCGCCAGCGAAGCCGGGCCGGCGCGGCGGGTGTTCTTCACCTGCTCCGTTGGTTTGAGCTTTCTCATACCGGCATCCACCGGGCTCGAGGTCACTGTTCACTGGGCCAGCTACAAGCCCACCACACCGCCAGAAGACAGCAAGGCGGACGAGGCCTGGTTGCGCGAACCCCACACCGAGCCGCTTGTCCTCCCGGCCGACCTGTTTGATCCGAGCGGCCGAGCGGCTCAGTCAAAGCAGGTGCCCGGCAGCGATGGCTTGATGCTCCGGTGGCACCTAAGGCCTGCGCCTGCGGAACAGGGCTACTCCCATGGTGCTGTTGCTGTGAGCCTTTTCCTCACCAACGAACGCAGCTTTGAGGGGCGCAGCGCAGAAGACCGTGACCTCGCCAGTGCCTACCAGGTTCAGCTGGATGTGGGCTGCAACACCAGCTTCTTGAAACGCCGAGACCCGCGCGCCGCTGATCTGGAAGCCAACGCCAACGACTGGGACCATCGCGTCAATAATCTTCACTACCGGGACGACCACGAATTCGCCGTGGGTCACAACATTTCCGTGGCCCCCCGGATTGACGCCAGCGGCCATTGCCACCAGATCAGCACCACCTGGCTGCCCCAGTCCACTGTCGAGAAGGTGCTGCCTCGGGTGGCGGAGCTGGAAGCAGGCGGCCTGGTGCTGTCGATGGCAGAGCTGGATACCCTGGCCAGCGATGGGGCCGACCCTGTGCAGGCGGCCTTGCGCCCACTCGTGACGGCCTATACGGACTGGATCCAGCAGCAACGCAAGACGGCGGATACTGCCAGCAAGCAGCAGCAGGCCACTGCCACGGAGCTCCTTCAGGAGTCCAGCAAGCAGGCCAGGCGAATTGAGCTCGGCATTGAGGCACTGGAAAACGAAAAGGTGAGGTTGGCCTTTGCGATTGCCAACCGGGCGATGGCCGCCACTGCCCGTCAGCGCTTTGGGGTAATGCGAGGCCAAAAGCCAGACGACGTGAGGCCCTGCTGGCGTCCGTTCCAGCTCGCTTTCCTCCTGATGAACCTCGTCGCGATGGCAGAGCCCACCGATGCCGATCGCGACACCATCGACCTGCTGTTCTTTCCCACCGGCGGCGGCAAGACCGAGGCCTACCTGGGGTTGGCGGCCTACACCCTGGTGCTGCGCCGGCTGCGCCACGGGGGCTCGATCGAATCGGCCGGCATGGCCGTGCTGATGCGCTACACGCTCCGGCTGCTCACCCTCGATCAGCTAGGCCGGGCCTCTACCTTGATCTGCGCCCTGGAGCTGGAACGCCGCAAGGATCCCAAATTACTCGGCAAATGGCCCTTTGAGATCGGCTTGTGGGTGGGGCAGAGCGGCACCCCCAACAAACTGGGGCACAAAGGAGATGGCGACGACAACAGTGCCCGCTCCCGCGTGCTGGCCTGGAGCGGTGGCGATAACAAGCCGATTCCGATCGACAACTGCCCCTGGTGCGGCACCGAGCTGGGCAAAGCATCCCTTCTTGACGACCGCCCAGCTGTGGTGCGCGGGGTGTTCCGCCTGCTCCCTGACGCCGATTACCCAAAGGAGCTAAGGGTCTGTTGCCGCAACCGTCAGTGCCGCTTCTCGGGTGACAGCACACTGCCGCTGGTGGCCGTCGACGAGATGCTTTATCAACGCCTTCCGGCCTTCGTGATCGCCACGGTCGACAAGTTTGCCGCCCTGCCCTGGGTGGGTGCAACGGGCAAATTATTCGGCCGCGTCTCCCATGCCCAACCAGGCAAGGGCTTCTTTGGTCCCAGCGATGGCAGCGATCAGGCTGGAGCGCTTCTGCCCCATGGCCTGGAACCCCCAGATCTAATCATCCAGGACGAACTTCACCTCATTTCTGGTCCGCTTGGCTCGATGGGTGGGCTCTATGAAGCCGTGATCGATGAACTCTGCGCACGCCAGGTGGAGACATCCAACGGAGCACAAACCGTACGGCCCAAGATCGTGGCCTCCACCGCCACAGTGCGTCGCGCCAGCCAGCAGATGCAGGCTCTGTTCGGTCGCAGCAGCACCCCGGCAGTCTTCCCTGCCCCGGGCCCCGATCGGCGTGATTCCTTCTTCTCATACACTGCCCGGGTAACAGAAGCAGAAGGACGGATCTACCTCGGCGTGTCAGCTCCGGGGCGCAATATCAAGGCCCTGCTGCTGCGGGTTGGTCTTGCCCTGATGAGCACAGCCCAGAAGCTCTACGCCCAGGCCGAGAAAGAACGAAAGGCCCGCGAGAAAAGAGGCGAAGCCAAGGGGCCCAACCCCGTTGACCCCTACATGACCTTTCTGGGTTACTTCAACACCATCAAGGAGCTCGGCATCACCCGCCGTCTGCTGGAAGAAGAAGTCACCTCCCTGCTCACCACCTACGACCAGCGCCGTCGTCTCAACGAAAGCAGCGCGCGCTACGCCCGCCGCAAGATCGCCAATGAACCCCTGGAGCTCACTTCACGGGTGCCCACCTCAGAAGTAAGCACCACCAAGGCCCGCCTCGAGCTCAGCTTCGACAACGAGAAGCAACGGGTCGATACGGCCCTGGCTACCAACATGATCTCGGTCGGTCTCGACATCAGCCGCCTTGGCTTAATGGTAATGCTGGGTCAGCCCAAAACCACTGCCGAATACATCCAGGCCAGCAGCCGCGTCGGCCGCGACGACCAGCGCCCTGGTCTGGTGGTGGTGCTGCTCAACCCCAACCGGCCGCGCGACCGCTCCCACTACGAGCGCTTCAGCTTCTGGCACTCGGTCTTCTATCGCGATGTGGAGGCCACCAGCGTTACGCCCTGGTCGTCCAGAGCCCTGCAGCGGGGATTACCAGCAATCACCGTGGCGCTCGCAAGGCACCTCAGCCCCGAGCTCAGCTGGGCCAAAGATGCTGGCAATGCGGATGCGATCGATGCTGTCCAGGCTGAGGTGGCACAACGTCTCGGGGAAAGGGCACGCCGCTCAGCCCCGAACAAAGCACTCAGCGAACACACCCAAGCTGAGGTGCATCAGCGAGTGATGAACCTGCTCGACAAGTGGATCCGCATCGCCCGGGACAATGGCGGCTTGCTTCAGTACGGCCGTGAAGCGGGGGAAGTGGCTCCCCTGCTCCATACCCCGCTTGACCCCGATCTCAAGGAACTCAAAGCGATGGAGCAGGAATTCCTGGCTAACTGGAGCCTGCGAGATGTGGAACCCAGTGCGGCTCTGATCCGGCAAAGACCAGATGGTGATGAGGAGTTGAACTGATGGCACGTATGCAGACCATCCGCCCCGAGGGGGAAGTGCGCCACAGCCAGCTGATCACCACCTATGGCCCAGGCGCCATGGTTGATCTGCCCGATTGTTCTGTGGTAATCGGTGGCCTTAACTTCTGGATGTATAGCCCCGATCAGCCCCCTGAGGAGATCGATGAACCGCGACTGATCGCCAAGCTCCGCCAGAGCCTCAATGTGGGGTCCCTGCGCTTGCGGAAACCGCCGGTCTACGACGTTGGTCCCGGTGCTCAGAGCCGCCCAGGCGGCATCCGCAGTCCCGAGTTCCCCAACTGGTTCGTGGCCCAGCTGGACAGAACGGAGATGTTTGACGGCAAGACTTACCGCAGCCGCCCGCTGGTGGAGGGCGCACGCCTCGATACACGCAAATACATCGATGCGGATCGCAAGGCCCATCGCGTCGTACCGGTGCGCTTCGTGCAGAGCTGCCCCAATGGCCATCTCAGCGATATCGACTGGCGTGAGTTCGTACACCGCGGCAAAACCACCTGCCGGTCCACGCTTTGGCTCGATGAGGCCGGTGCTGGTAACGACTTCACCGAGATCTTTGTGCGCTGCTCCAATCCGAAGTGCATGGAGGAGAAGGGACGCAGGCAGCTATCTGAGGCCAAGCAGAAACTCAAAGGTGACGAAGACGAAAGACCAGCCTTGGGTTTCTGCCAAGGGCATCGCCCCTGGCTTGGCCCTTACGGCCAGGAAGCCTGTGATAACGGCAAGGGCAAAGGCGGTAGCTACGCCAATCGCCTACTGGTGCGTTCCGCAAGCAATGCCTACTTCCCAGAGCTGATCTCGGCGATCTCCATTCCCGAATCGATCGATGGGGTGCGGGAGGTCATCAGCAATCACCTCAAGGCCTTCGAGAAAATCACCAGCACCGCCAAACTCGATGTTTGGCTGGAGGACTACGCTCCCGACCACATCAAGGAGCCTCTGGCCGGTACCGAGCCTGCTCTGATCTTTCAGGCTCTCGAAGCCATCCGTGGTGGTGAAGCTGCGCCGGAGAAGACCGAGGCCCTCAAGCGACAGGAACTTCGCGCCTTGGTCGGTCCCATCGATGGGCTGCGGCGCGGCACAGGCAGCAGCCGCTTCGAAGCGGAACAGCTTGATCTGGCCGCCCAGCCAGCCTGGTTCCGGCAGCGCGTGAACCGGGTGTTGAAGGTGCACCAGCTGCGGGAAGTCATGGCCCTGCTTGGGTTCACCCGCTTGGAGCCTGTGGTGAGCCAGATCGATGGTGATCCCCTCGATCTGGGGGTGAAGCGAGCGAAGATCGATGTGAAAGAAGAGACCTGGCTACCGGCCGTGGAAAACCTTGGCGAGGGAATCTTCCTCAGCTTCGATCCGGACGCCATCCGCAGCTGGCTCAAGGGTGATGGCGCTAATCAGCACCTCTCCAAACACCGTGATGCTTTCAAGATTTGGAATAAGGAGCATGGTCTCACTGAGGAAAAGTTTCAGTGGCCCGGAGGAGCCTACCTGATGCTCCATAGCCTCGCCCATCTGCTGATCACCGAGGCCGCACTTGATTGCGGCTATGGCGCCTCGGCGATCAAGGAGCGAATTTATGCCTTCGATGACATTGGGTACGGGATCCTTCTCTACACCGGAGGCAGCGGTTCAGAGGGCTCGCTCGGTGGCCTGGTAGGTCTGGCTGATCGCATTGATGAACTGCTGGCGATGGCGCTGGAGCGAGCCGCCCTCTGCTCCAACGACCCCTTCTGCGCCAGCCATGAACCCAACAGCGAACTGGAGAAGCGTTACGCCCATGGCGCCGCCTGTCATGGCTGTCTGCTGATCGCCGAAACCAGCTGTGAACGCCGCAATGAGTTTCTCGATCGAGCCCTTGTCGTGCCGACCTTGATCCAACGCGATGCTGCCTTCTTCACGGATGGCCCCTGATGGCAGCGGCCTTCCCCAATCTGAGTACGGCTGAACTAGAGACTCTTCTGGCGGCGTTGGATCCCCACCGTGGCGACTGCCAAAGCGGCAATCCCGGTTCTCTCGCGGGCGACCTGGCTGATCCTCCAGCCTTCCTGGCCAGAATCGGTCTGGCACCTGGCCCCGATTCTCTGGGTGCATGGCTGGAGCGCTGGCGTGCCTCAGGAGGCAGCCGGGAGGCCCTACTCCTATCCGTTCAAGCCCTCTTGGATCAGCGACGCAGTGACGCTGCAGCGCGTTCGATCGAACTGGTGTGGTCAGGCCCTGATGCGGGAGCAGGGTCGGTCACCCGCGATCAGTCGGTGCTGATTCGTCAGTTGGTAGAGCGCGCCGAACAGCGCCTGCTGCTCACCACCTACGCCTTCTACAACGGGCCCTTCATCAAGGAGTTGTTCCAGTTGATCCGCACGCGCATGGTGGCTCACCCGACGTTGCACGTCCGCATGGTCTGCAACATCCACCGGGATCGTGGCGACACCTCCAGCCCTGAGGCCTTGATCCGCAAGTTTCAGCAGCAGACCTGGTCGCGCCTTTGGCCTGAACCGCCTGCTCCTACGGTGTTCTTCGACCCCCGTTCCCTATCACTTGAACGAGAGAAAGCTGTCTGTCACGTCAAGGCAGTGGTGGCAGATGAAGAGTTGCTCGTCACCAGCGCCAACCTGACCGATGCCGCCCAGCTCTCCAACTTCGAGCTGGGCCTCCATCTCGGCAGTTCCGCCCATGCTGATGACGTCTGGGATCATTTCGAACGCCTGATCCAACAGGGTCTCCTGCAGTCCGTTGGTTGAGTTCTGCGGTTGATCAGAACCGCCGGATCTATCCAACATCCGTTCAGAGGGCTTTCGCGGAGTTCCCAGAGCTGGTGACCGCGTCGATCCAGCCAGAGCCCTCGCTGCCCTTATGCAACTGGCGGGCGAGGAGCTCCGCCGCGACTTCTATGCCGTGCTCTCCCGCTTTCGCTCCTACAGCCCCAAGGAGCTCAGCGCCCTCTGGCTCCAAAGGGATCGCTACCGGGCCCAGCAGTGGCCGGAGCAATGGATCGCCTCCCTCCTCGGCGAGCGGGTGCATTCAGGTCCATCAGCGATTCGGCTCACGTCCGCCTAACAGTTCGATTGGGTGGTCCATGGGCTGTGATCCTGCAGCACCGGCAGTGGGAGAGGGGGTTGGTCACCGGACCGGCGCACACCCACCTCATCCCTCGGCCAGTCCTCACGCCGCGTCAAGGATCGGGCCAGGCGCCCCTGTGGGGCGTCCTTGCCGCGGCGCTGCGGCCGGCCGTTGGGGGTGGGGTTCTCCGCCGTCCCTCAGGTGGCTTCCCCCGCTTCCTCCTCCCGCCGCCAGCAGCAGTCCACGCCTCTCAGCAGTTCTGCCCTGCGTGCCCGCGATGCCCTGGTGCTGGAGCACCTGCCCCTGGCTGATGCCATTGCCTCAGCTACAGCTAGGCGCCTGTTCCCGCTGGTGGAGCGGGAAGATCTGATCCAGGTGGCCCGAGAGGCCCTGGTCCGCTCCGCTCCCCGCTGCAGAGCAGGCGAGCCGGCAGAGCCCTATCTGCGGCGCTGCATCACCGGGGCCCTGCAGCACCACCTGCGCGATCGGGTCCGGCTGGTGCGGGTGCCACGCCGGCTGCATGAGCAGGGCCAGTGCCCGCTGGGCCACAGCAGCCTCGATGCCAGCTGTGATGGCGAGCCCTGCCTGCTCGATCAGCTGGCCGCTCCAGAAGCCGAGCCGGCCAGCAGCGAGGCCATGAATGGCCTGGCGCTGGAGCGGCTGGTGGAGCAGCTGCCGGCAGCCCAGGCCACTGCTCTCCGGCTCACCGTCCTGGAGGGCCTGTCACTGCGGGCTGCGGCCAAGCGTCTGGAGATCAGCCCCATGGCCGTGCAGCGGGCCCAAAAGAAGGCCATCGCGGCCCTGCACCAGCAGCTTGCAGGTGGGGGCTGAGGCCCTTTGGCTCAGCTCTGCTCGAACACCAGCGTGGAGAGCGGCCACCAGCCGCTGCCGCTCTCGTCGTAGGCCAACTCCACCATCGGATCGTTCTCGGGCGTCTCGGCCGCAAGGCTGAGCACCGTGGCACCGGTCTCTGGGCTGATCTGGTCACGCCAGCAGCGCGAGCCAAGCGCTGGCAGGGGTGTTGTGGTGTCAGGCATGGATCACGGGCTCACCATCACCCGGTTGCCAGCGCCGCTGTTGCTCACAGCAGCGAACTGTCGCCGCTGGGGCGACCAGCAGAGTGAGCGCCAGCCCAGATCAGCCGGGGAGCTGCGCACCGTCCAGCTGAGGCCATCGGCGCTGGTCATGATCCGGTTGCCGGTACCGCTGCTGCTCACCGCCACCAGGAGCTCACGGTGCGGCGCCCAGCTGAGGGAGGTCCAGGCGTTGTCGGCCGCCGAGCTGCGGCTGCTCCAGCTGATGCCATCCGGGGAGGTCATCACCCGGTTCCCCTTGCCGCTGCTGCTCACCGCCACCAGTAGACCCAGCTCAGCCGCCCAGCAGATGGCCACCCAGTTGTTGCTGGTTGCCGCGGTTCGCAGCCTCCAGGTGCGGCCATCGATGGAGGTCATCACCCGCTGGTTCCCTCCGGTGCTGCTCACCGCCACGAACAGGCCCAGCTGCGGTGCCCAGCAGATCGCGCGCCACTCCTGATCGGCGGCAGCCGGGCCGGCCGTCCAGGTGAGGCCATCGGGGCTGGTCATCACGCGGTTGCCCGTGCCGGTGCTGGCCACGGCCACCAACAAGCTCAGCTCGGGCGACCAGCAGATCGAGGCCCAGGTGTTGTTGGCTGGCGTCTGGCGCAGGGTCCAGCTGTGGCCATCCGTTGAGGTCATCACCCGCTGGCCCGTGCCGCTATCACTGACGGCGATAAACAGCCCCAGCTCCGCGGCCCAGCAGAGCGCCACCCAGTTTTGATCGGCTACCGCCGGTTGGGTGCTCCAGCGGATGCCATCGCTGGAGGTCATCACCCGGTTGCCCGTGCCGCTGTTGGCGACGCAGACGTAGAGCTGCAGCTCCGGTGACCAGCAGATCGCCTGCCAGCTGTTGTCCACCGCCGAGCGCACGGTCGACCAGAGCACCCCGCTGATCCCCAGCACCGGCGGCGGGCTCAGCAGCTCCGCCAGCGCCGCTGCCGGCAGCTGATAGGTACCGGCCTGGGGCCCAGCGGGGCGGGTGATCGCCAGCAGGTCGCCTGGGTGGAGGGTCATCAGCTGCGGCGATCAGGGCAGAGCCGGCAGGGTGCTCAGGTCCAGCGGCATGTAGTCGCCGGCCGGCTGGGCAGTGGCCATCGCCGCCTGCAGCTGGGCCGCGTCCACCACCCGACCGGGGGTTCCGTCCGCCAGGGCCAGCGGATCAGCCAGCTGCACCACGCCGGTAGCGGCGGTGGTTGCGGGCTCGACGCTCAGCAGCGGTTGGGCTGGATCGCTTTCATCGACGGCCAGCGGTGCGGCCACCTGGATGCGGATCACACCGGCGCCATCGGGCCCTAGGGCTGCGTTGGCGCTCCAGGTCGAGCCGTCAAACAGCAGCAGATCTCCCTGGGCGATCTCCGCTCCGCTGATGCCGCTCCAGCTCGCCAGAGCAGTGCCGGAGCTGCTGGCGATGTACACATCCCCCGCCTCGGCCCCAGCCGGGGCCTCGGTGGTGGTGGGGTCGATCGCGCCCCTGTAGGTGAGCGCGCCAGGGATGGCGGCATGGAGGGTGCCGTCGGCATCCACCGAGAGGTTGGTGCCGGGCTTGATCGCACCGATTGCCGCCGCGGTGGCCGGGCTGAGCATGAACGCCTTGACCTCATCAGCAGTGGCCCGGTAAGGCGTGCTGCCGCGCTGCACCAGCAGCAGGTCGGTGGGCTGGGGCAGGGAACGGCCGGCGGTGCGGCTCTCGGTGGTGGTGGCCATGGCGATCAGTGCAGAAGGGGAAGGCGGTTGAGACGAGGGATCAGGGAGGCAGTGGGCTGAGCAGGCGCAGGTCCAGCGCGATCACCACCACCCCATTGCCGGCGGCGGCACTGAGCAGCGGCGCCAGGGCCTCCACAGCGCTGACACCTCCGGACGGGGGTGGTTCAGGGGTGCCGCCGTCCTGCAGCTGGGCCTGGCCCAGGAAGATCACCCCCTGCGGCCGGGCACTGCTGCGGCACTGGGCCGTCAGCTCGGCCAGCACAGCCGGATCGTGAGTGGCCATCAGCGCCAGGGCAGTGCTGCTGAGCTGTTGCCAGCCCCCAGCTGGGAATGCGCTGGCTGGGGCAGCGCTGGCTGCTGGGATCAGAGCAGGGCATCCCCCAGCTCCAGGGCCGCGAGATCGGCGGCATCGTTGATGCCCTCGTTGCTGCCGCTGGCAGTGCCCGATGCACTGGCCTGGGCTTCCAGCGCCATGGCCTGCTCCACCAGCTCGGCCTTGGTCTGGCTGCCATCCAGCTCCACGCCGTAGACGGTGGAGCAGAACTCCACGATCTGGGCCTTGGTCATGGCCTGAAAGTCGGTGGGCTGTGAGGCCAGCAGGGCCTCGCCGCCATCGGTGGTGGTCTCCAACCGGTCGTCGGTAGGAGTGGGCTCATCGGGTGCTGGGGCGGTCTCCGTCGCTGCCGGTTGCTCCGGCTCAAGGTCGAGCGCATCCACCAGCTTTGGTTCCGGCGCGTTGTCCCCGGTGTCCACCGGGGCCGGCTCATCGCCGCCATTGGCGGGGCTGAGCAACTGCCAGCCCAGCGCCTGCCAACCGGCCAGGTGCACCGGCCAGATCGAGCGGGTCGCACCGTCCTTGGCAATCAGCAGCTGGCTGGGCGGCAGCAGGGATTGATCGCCCACACCCGGATCAGGGGTAACGATCAGCCGCTGCTCCGGGCCCGTGAGACGAACGGGCGTGGACGCGGGGTTGCTGCTGTCGAGGGGTTGCAGCAGTTCAAGCGGCAGGACCTCAGCCCCGGCCGCCACGGTGAGAGTGTCGAGTGGGTTGCCCATGGCGCTCACCTCACAGCCCTTGATTGGCGGTGAGCGCCACGGTCATCCCCATCGGAGTGCCAGGGGTCACCGTCGCCCGCGCCAGTCGCAGGCAGGGCGGGGTGATCAGCGCACTGTCGGCCGGGTTGATCAGCAGCGCAGCGCCGCTGATGATCGCCTCCACCTTGCCGCCGGCGGCGGGAATGGCGACGGCCGCGGCGGTGATCCAGCTGCCGGCGGTGCCATCAGCCAGCAGCGGCGCCAGCTCCAAGGTCACCGTCACCGCCTCGCTGTGGCCGGGATGGGAAGCCACGAGCACAAAAGAGCTGGTGGCATCGAGATCGGTGCCGAGGTTGACGACATCACCGCTGCTGCGGGTGTGCTCGTAGCAGTCGGTGGCGGAGTGGTTGATCCAGCCGACGAGCACCGTCTGGGCGTCGAGCAGCCGAGTGGCTTGAGAGGTCATGGAAGGGTCTCCAGAACAGAGAACAGGGGGAAAAGATCTGTTGTGCCGCCAGGGTCTTGCGGAGCTGATCA
>Ga0247832_1004778_pt1 | contig 16513 bp, 18 predicted proteins | sample LaCruzMarch2015__10_FD_192407 | JGI IMG/M metagenome (GOLD analysis project Ga0247832, IMG submission 192407) | Freshwater microbial communities from meromictic Lake La Cruz, Castile-La Mancha, Spain - LaCruzMarch2015_4m | ecosystem: Environmental > Aquatic > Freshwater > Lake | place: Spain... | reverse complement strand
GTGGTGCTGGTGGATTTCAGCTTACGGCTGATTTGACTTCGATTACGGCGGATGTGACGACCATTACTGCGGATCAGACCCAATTTTAGAAAACACTTCATACCATGGCAAAACAGACTATCAACATTGGCGCATCGGCGAACGACGGAACGGGGACGCCGTTGCGGACTTCGTTCGATTATTGCAATCTGAACTTTACGGAGCTGTACACGGCTCTTGGTGGTGGCGTTGGTCTTCCCGGCGCAACGACTCAAGTCATCTTCAATGATGGCGGAACGAATTTGGCAGGCGACGCCGGTCTGGTTTACAACAAGGCGACCGATGCGCTGACCGTTGCCGGACTCGTCACCGCTGGCTCCGCCACCATCACCGGCGATCTGACGGCTGCTCGTTTGATTGTTACTGGTGGAACGATTCCCACCAATGGTCTGTGGTTGCCGACGACCAACACGTTGGAGTTTGTCGCGAACAGTCTGGCGCAATACCGCATTGCACCGCTTGGCGTGCACTCTTGGTACGACGGCGCAGGCGGCACTCGGATGACCCTCAACGCCACCGGATTGGGTATTGGGACGACGAGTGGACCAAGTCGTCTGTGCATAGGTTCCACCGCTGATACTTCGGCGACTGAGAACGCTCTTTTGGTCTCTACGAACAAAGCGACCTTCAACATCGTCGCTGACGGTGCCACCAACGCCGCAGGAACGGCCTTCACTTACAGTTGGGCAAATGGCGGTCAGGGTCCGTTGGCGTTCAAAAATGCTACCGGTGAAGTTGCTAGGTTTGACGCCGTTGGAAACTTTATTCCGATTCTTCAAGCCACTGCTCCGTCTCTCGGCACCAACAGCCAGATGGTTTTCAACCTGACCAGCAACACGAACCTCCGCATCTCTGTTCGCGGAACCGATGGCACGACCCGCACCGCCAACATCACCCTAGCCTAGCCTAACCTATGAATCTCACTTGGCTCATCGAAACCCTCTGGGTTCGTCCCGTCGAAGGCTCGCTCACCGATGTCGTCGTCACCGCCGCATGGCGTTGCAACGGCTTTGAAACCACCGGCAGCGGAGACACCGAGCAGACCTACAGCGGCACCTGCTACGGTAGCTGCTCATTCGCTCCTCCGACTGGTAGCTTCAGGCCTTATCCTGACCTCACGCAGGATCAGGTTCTCGGTTGGTGCTACGCCAACGGCGTGGACAAGACCGCCATCGAAGCGAACGTCTCGCTCCAGATCGAGAATCAGATCAACCCGCCGGTGGTTGTTCTGCCGCTGCCGTGGGTGCCGCCGGCCATGATCGTGCCTCCGATGTTGCCTCAGGTGACGCCAGTTTTGGTTGCCAATGACGCCAGCGTCTCCTATGCTCCGTCGGCATGATTAAAATTGAACTGACCGCCGAACAAGCGCACGCCCTCCTGCAACTCATCGACATTGCCATCAAGGTTGGTGGCTACCAGAACGCCAAGGTCGGCGTTCCTTTGACCGACATCATCCTCGCAGCAGCACAACCAAAAGCATCCGAGTAAATGGACACATCCAATCACGGCGGTGACACAAATCAGATGATCGCCTCCATAGGAGTAGCAGCAGCGGCTACCGCTGTCTCGTTTCTCCCCTGGCTCACCGACATCGTTCGACTCGTCACCGCCGTGATTGGCTTACTGTGCGCCATCTACGCGGCCTACAAACTCTTTCGATCCAAATGAAAAACACCAAGACCACTCTCGCCGGCATCGGTGCCATCCTGGTCGCTGTTGGCGGGGCTCTCAAAGCCCTGTTCGACGGTGATCCGACCACCCATCTGGACATCACCACGACCATCGCAGCGGTCACCGCTGGCATCGGTCTGATCTGGGCCAAGGACGCCAAGGACGCCGAGAAAAAGGCAGAATGAACATAATCGAGCAGATCGTGACAGCCATCCTAAAATGGCTGACCGGTTTGGCTAAAACTCAACCCACAGCCGAAGATGCAAAACCAGACCCTGAGCTTAAACAAAAGCTGCTGGATCGCATTGATAAGTCTGGCCTCTAGCTGTGGCTGCGCCACCCGTGTGGTCTATGTGCCCCACGGAGAGCCTGTGCGCCTGGCTGAGAGCGTTAAGGCGAAGGTTTGGGTCATTGACGCCAACGGCAAATCGGTGCGTAGTAATAACCGCATCATCATCCACGAAGGCTGGTATGCACTACCAAAGGACAAATGAGCAATAACGCACCATACAAAGGCTCCCCGCCACTCTCACGACCAAGCGGAAGCGGACCTTACAAACAGTCGCCGCCTCCGAAGCCTCCGATTAAGCCAAGTCCAAAGCCTGCTCCAAGCGGCAGCGGACCGTATCAAGGCGGAAGCGGACCGTATCGAGGCGGAAGCGGACCGTATCGTAAATGATTCAAACGAAAATCCCCCGGCGGTAATAAAAACCATCGGGGGATAATTGTTTCTACGCGTAAAGTCAGCGTCCTAACGACTTCATCACGTTGGCGACAAAGTCCTCGCTCTTGGCAGAGTTAGTATTGGCCGACTTGAAGCCGGGATTCGTCGCCCTAGAGCTTACGCCGGGTTCGCTTCCACGAAGCTTCGCCAGTTCGGCTTTGAGACGCTTGTTTACCTCTACCTGAGAATAGAGAAGCTCACGATACTTCGGCGCGGCAGCGGCCCATAGAGCGGCTTTGGCGAGGTCTTCTTCGCTGTTCTCACCGTTGAAGATTTGCTGGGCAAGGCTAAGTCGGCCATTCAGCTCCGTATTCCATTCCTCGTCGTTCTCACGCGGCTCAAAGATTTCAAGCGCACGGGCATTCTCGCTGACCTTTGTCCAAGTCTTATTGGCCGACTCCAATGCAGCGCGAGTACCCTGCTCATTCTCTTGCTGGTACTTCGAGATGATCGAGTCGTAGTCAGCCTTCGCTTCGGACATCTCCGCAGACTTCTCGCCGTTGATTTCGTCGTACTTGACGATTAACGCACCAAGCTTGGCCCTCTTGGCCGATGAAAGGTTCTCAACGATGTCGTCGATCTGCGAGTTCCGGTAGTCGTTCTCAGGCGACTTGAGTAGGCCAACAAGCCTATCGCCATCAGTGCCGACAAGAGTCTTCATCGACTCGAACACGCCGGTAATCTTGCCTTCGTACTTCTTAACGAACTCAGGGTGACGCTCGATATCAAGCAAGCGAACACGCTCAGAAAGCGCGTCACGCTCCTCTTGCAAGGTCTTGAGCTGCGCCTCGGAGTTTGAACTCAAAGACTTGCCAGCCTTGAACTCCTCAAGCTGCTTCGACAACTGCGCCTTCTCTTCCTTGATCTTGCGGAAAGCATCAGCGGCCTTCGTAGACTTGATGGACTCAGGAATGCCAGAATCATCAGTAGCCGAGGAATCCTCGGTAGCTGGAGCCTTCTGCTTCGAAGTGAACATCTGCTCGATATCCATCTCAGACCTACTGAGTTTGGTGTTCGCGTCAGACTTTTGCGTCGATGACTTCTTCTGCTTAGGCTCCTCAGTTACCTGAGTGGCAGAATTGGCCGACTCATCAGCCGATGCGGCGTCATCAAGAGTGTTCGCCTTGAATGCATCGATGAACGAGTTGCCAAAGTCGGGCGTTTGCGCGGAGTGAATGACGGGGGAGTTGAGTGGTTCTTCCATAAATTAGTATTGTTTTTCGAATGTTGCTTCAGGTTCTCTCGTTGTGTCGGTTACTGCAAGTTTTCGCAGGTTTTCAAGACAATGCGCGTAGCCAGCGGTTACACCAGCAGCAAAAATAATGTCAGATTCTTTGGTTCCGTTGGATGGCATCGGAATCGGCATCGACTCTGCGACAATGCGTAAAGCCATGCGAAGAAGCGGATTTTGCAGAATAACTGCAAGTTCTGCTGTTTGACCCGAAGTTGTCCATTCGAGAATGTCTACTTCAGGCAACTGCATCAGGTTCTTTGCTGTTTCCTTGCGGCTCTTCGTCGAGCCTCTTAGCCAGTTGATCATACTTTGATTTCTTGTTTCGTTTGAGTTTGTGTCTTTCGGGAATTGGATCGAGAACGTCGTCTAGCCTCATCGGCTTTTCTTTGTTGACAACATCGCGCTTAGGTCGAATCACCTTCGTTACCTCCAGCATGTCGGCCAATGGTAGCTTGATGTAGCCGCAATCAACATCGTTGATGCCGTACGAGACGACGAATTGATTCTTTGCGGAATCGAAGAATGCGCCGCACGGGAACACGACCGCAGGCAATCCCGGCCACCAGTCCTGCTGGTTTGTGCCGGTTAGAAGCGGCAACGTCGTCATGCGAACGATGCGGAATGGAGCCTTGGTTTCGAAAGCGTAGGCACCCATGTAGTAACGGCGCTTCTTGTTAATCCACGGCAGAGAACTATGGAAGAAGGTCCAGTACAGACCGTCGGCCAGAATAGGATTCGAACCGCCGCGCACCTCGCCAAACTTCCAGAGCGGATTGAACTCTTCGGTGACGTACTCAGCTTCCTTCTCAAGACGCCCATTAAGGCGCACAACGACATGAGGATTGGCCGAATACACCATGTGTGGCGCATTATCGTGGACGAAGTAGAGCCAGTTCTTTTCGTGGCCATCGTTGATCATGGCCTGCGCGTAGTTGTTGCCGTAGATCGTGTCGAAGCGGCCTACGTTCAGGAACTGCTTGTCCAGAAGGAACATGCCCTGATGCGCGTAGCTCTTGAACGGGATGAACGTGGCGCAACTGACGCCGTACTTGTCGCCGAACTTGATGACGCGAGGGTCTTCAAACTGTTCGAGAGGGTAATGCGACGTAAGCTGGAGCAGAGCCTTCTTTGTGGCTCGTAAATCTTTACTCAACTCGAAGACAACAATGTCGTTCTTCTCGACGTAGACATCCTCGTCCTTCTCGCGCTTGTTACGGCAGCGACGAGCGAAGAGCAGGATTTTGCCATCCGGCTCCTGTATAATCGCTGGATTGAAGTAGTACGTCCCGGTTTCCTGCGGAAGGACGATCTTACCAGTCTCCCAATCAGTTTGTTCGCACAGCTTGGGGACATCATTTTTTGCGTAGTTCATTAGAAACTCGGCTGCGAATTTTATTTCGTCGTATTGAGCGAGCCAATGATCGCGTTCCTCACGGACCTCGGTCAGATGCTCGTCGTGTTCTTTGGTTCGAATCTCAAGTGTTTTGCGAAGGTCTTCAATTTCATTCAGAAGATCCACCTGACCATCGCCTCCATTTGCAAATCGCTTGAGAGCTTTAAGGGACAGACTTCGAATTATGTCTTTCATTGTTTTCTTACAAATACATTTTAACCGCTGATTGTGCTTGGTTGCCCGTTCTGCACAGCAAGAGGAGGAACTAAAGAATAGTGGCTGATTGTTGGAAGTGTTCGCTTTTTGAGCTGGATGTCGATTGGCGCGTACATCACACCGTTTGTTTCGATCAAATGCCTAACCGCAGTTTTTCGAACTAGATATGCATGCGTACACATCGGGGGGACATGAGTGTGAGCCACGCCATCGCAAACCATTAGTAAATTAGGTTCAAGGCAGCAATGGCCAACAAAAACAAACTGCCAATCGTTTGGAAGCCTTTGAATCGTAGAAATAAGCTTCTCTTTAAAACCTTCGCAAAGCTCAACATCATCCTCGACAACAAGAAAATAATCGTCATCAAGGTACTCCATTATTCTCCAAATAATGTAATGGGACATTGAACACCCAAGAATACTCTGCACAATCTTGTATGGAGGCCCATCTTCGGGACGCCAATTTGGATAATCATCAAGATAAGATAACTTTGTATCCAATCCCATCTTTGAAGCGTGAATTGCGTCAAACAAATAAAAGTCAATTCCATGACTCTTCAAATGATCAGAAACCGTCTCCCGTCTTTGAGTTGCTGACTTAAGTGAAACACAAAATGTTGTTGGAAACTTCATTTGTTGGTTATTAAAACTGCTGATTTCTTGAATCCGCCAATGTTGAAAATTCTCAAGAGCTTGGAGTTCGGCCAGTACAACACGTTAATCGGCCTGTATCCTCCTGCATCTGTGTCAGAGTTTGATTCGCAATGGTCGTTTACCACTAAAACGTATTTATTTTTAGTCGCCTTGCTTAAAATATTGTCGCATTCAGAAAATGGAAGATGTTGAATTACATCTTTGATGTGAACAAAATCAAACAGCTCATCAACCTCAAAAATAGTTCCGTTAAAAAGATCGGTTCCAGACGGAGCTTTCGACTTCGCTATTTCAATCGCCCTATTGCTGACGTCGATTCCCTTGTATCGGATTCCGCTTAGATCAATCTGTTCCGCAAGCTGCCAATCACCACACCCAACATCTAAGAAAGACTTTACCCCAAGAGAGCGAATCAGCTCGTTGAGATAAGAAGCGTATTCTGTTGTGTTTGATTTGTTTGAGCCGGGTCCAGAGCCTCCCTTCCACCTATCTTCCCTGTAGATATCATCAAAGATATTTTGAAGCGTGTTCGCAATAGGCATTTTCTTTTTTATTTATAATTTCTTCAGTTAAAGAATTCATTCTAGGCGTGTGGTAAGACCTCCACAAATGCGCAATCACACATCCATCTAGCGAATAATTAGGTTCCCAATATTTTCCAGATTCGCAGTGAATGAAACCGAGCATCTCAAAATCAACCGCCTTGCAAAGACCCGGATTTTCCCGATGCAGCTTCCACGGAAATTGAACCGAGGTTTCATTCCATCCGGTGCCGTCAAACTTTTGCCATTCCTGAAGCCACTTCCACTGAAACTGACCATGCATCTTGCTGTACATGACAGCGTTGCAGAGGCCGATAGTTCCTTCGCCACAGAACTCGCGCCCTAAAACAGCGTCATGCTCAAGCCATTCCTTCGGGAAAGGAGCGAGCGTAATCGTGTCCGTGTCGGCGTAAACCCCACCCATCGCGTACAAAACCGAATGGCGAATTAGATCGGCGCGGTGCTGATACTTGGGAACAACCTTTCCGTTCCAAGTTTTGAAATCATCAACAAACATCACGCGAACCGGAACCTTCGCCTTCAGCTTTTCCCAATGCTCGCCAGTCGGCTCCTTGGGACACCAAAGAAAAACGCTCCAGTCTGGATTGTTCATCCATGCGGAAGCGATTGCGATTCTGTCGCAGATGTTGAAACCGTCATCGTGAAGACCGTGTACGAAGTGTATGTTTTTCATCCCTGACGTGACAAATTGGATTCCGCAGTTGCATTCGCTCGCTGAATATCAGCCGTTGTCTTCGCATTCCGGCGCGACAAATCTGCCATCGCCTTCGTGTTCTGACGCTGGATGTTGGCCATAGTCTCGGCATTCTGGCGAGCGATTTTCGCTTGAACCTCTGCGTTCATCACGGCTGTACGAGGATCGGAGCCTTGCTGAATCGCCATCGCTTGCTGCTGCTGCGCCATTGCCTGCTGCTGCTCTTGAAGCATCTGACCAAGCTGCTTGATAGTCTCGCCGAGCATTCCGAGCTGCTGGACGTATGCATCGACCTGCTGCTTGCGCGACGGATCGGTTGCCAGCCGCTGAATATGCTGCTGAACATGCTGACCAATACCCTGCATGAAGAGCATGATTTCCTCGGGATTGCCGCCACCTTGAAGCGAGGACGCTGCCTCGTTCGCTGCGCCAAGGTGAGTCTCGATGTGGATGATCTGATTCTGCGTATCGGTGACGATTGGCATGTTGCCCTGATGCAGCGACGCATGCTCCAGAACGGCCAGAGCGGCTTGATCTTGAGCGCGAGAAGATTGGAGCTGCGAGGGCAGATAACGATCCACCATCTGTTGGCCAACCTGTGCGGCAATATAGTCCTTGAGCAGGTTAATTTTGCCGCCCTCTGGCAGGGAACCGGACAACTGAAGAAGCGTTCCAAGAAGCTGTTGCTTCGCGAACTGAGAACCTTGGCCGACCGTACGAGTCGCCTCAACGTAGTCGATGTCCATCATCGCCTGCACCGGAACGCCACGCTCTTTGCAGCGACGCTGGAACTCGATGGCATCCTTGTCCGACTTGGTAATCGGATTGAGATTCGGATCTGAGGCACGGTTGTACCGCTCCTCAAAGAAAGAATCCAACTGGTTGTAATACCGACTCAACTGAGTCTTACCGATGGCCGATTGCTGCGACGAAATGATCTGCATTTCGGTGGCAGTTCTCGGGTTGCCAGTCTTGTTGAGCGATTGGCGATACTGAGAGAGATTGCCTTGCAGAACATTCTCAAGATCCGCGTTGACCGCCATAGGAGCGTCCAGAACACCGGCAATGTTCTGCTGGATGACTTCGTAGTCTGGAGGAAGTATCGCATACGGTCCTTGTTGAACGACGCTGGTCTTGCTGAGAGCGTTCGCATTTAGGGGTCGGAACAGAATCTGAGTCCGCGCAAACGCGCTGTCTACCATCGAGCAACGGAGCCGGTTCTTCAGCTCCATCGCCTGAAGCATCTTGATGCCAAGACCCTTTACACCGTGATGCTCGCCGTCGCCACGGTCGTAGTACATCGGGTGAATGACCTGCTCCCACCGGCTGAACCGGCGAAGCTTGCGGTACATGAAACTCTCGCTATCGCGTTCATCGATGATGGCATGGCTGATCTGACCGTCGAATTCCTTGTAGAAAACGTGGCACATCAAGACCACCTCGGAACGTGCGCTGAAGGTGATGTCGTTCGAGCGAAGCTGCTTCTGGAAGAACTCCCAGTCGTATTGAACGCCTGAGCGATACGGTTCGGGCATCGCAGCGCGAATACGCTGGCGAACATAGTCAACGTCCCAACCGGAAGCTTTTGCCGCCTCTTCGTCTTGGATCTTCTCGAACAGGTCATCCACGCCCATTCGGGTGCGGACGCAGGCTACTTTCCAGTCGCTGACATTAGACTTGGTGCCATCGGGGACGAGAAGATCCGTCGCCATGATGGCTTTGCAGCGCCAGTTGGTGTTGTCCTCGAAGATGAGCGGACCGTCGCCAATAAGGACCATCTCACGCTGCGAGAGCTGCATGATGTAGTCGAAGTCCTTGTCGAGCTTCTGGAGCCGATCAAACTCCTCGGTGATGATCTTCGACCATTCCTCGCGCTTATCCATGTCGTTGCCGTAAGCGGTGCGGACATTTGCGTACGTCGGAACCTCGGCGAACACGTCGTAGAAGGAAGACATGGCCAACGTGAGGAACGCTTCCGATTCACGGAAGTTGACGTTGGTGCGGAACGCTTGGTTATTACGGCGCAGTTCTGCTGGATTGTACGGAGGATTTCCATCAACGAGTCCGCGAAGCTTTGCGCGAGTGCTATTGCGAAGCTCATCGGCCATAATTAGCTTCTGGAAGATTTCGCGAGCGGATGCCGCATCGGCGATACGAGTTTCCGGGGCTTTGCCCTCCTCGTTAATGGTTTCGAGCGGTAGTTGGGCTAGGTTTCCGTACATGATCGTTTTTTCCAGCAGTGAGCCGGGAGGTTTTCGTTCTCTGTAGCGTCCGAGAATTTATGGAGTGTTTCAATGGGAAACCACACCATGCTCCTGATGAAGCAACCGCAAAACTCGCAGCTTTGCAGACTTTCGTCTACTGGAGTGCTGCCGTGTTGAGAAAAAGTTTTAACAGCATCCTTCAATACACGGGCGTTGCAGCCGGTGCATCCAAGTGGCTTTCGGTTGAATGGACAACTTGAGCAGATGTTTGCGCGTCGATTTGCTTCCGCTTGACCAACTTTGCCGCCGCCAACGGTAAGTCCGTGGAGAAGGCTCATGCTAAATCGGATGACATCTCCGAGCTGAAGCGATTTCAAACCTGCTGGCTTGGGGATATTAACTTCGTCGTAAGAGCAATCGGCACCGTTAAGACACGCATATTCGGTGATTAAAGTGTCAAGGTTGCTGGGAATTTTAATCGCGTTCGCAGTGTAATGGTTACGGATAAACTCATGGAGTTGCGGCCATGATCCTCCGGCTATTTCGATTCCGGTTTCAGGAACTCGATAGCTCCATCCGCCGGGAATTACCATGTGTTCGTTCAGCACCTTGTATCCACTCATACGTCTCCTTCGTAATAAATTGAGTCAGCGTCCCTGACTAGTTTTTCCCACACTTTATCCAGCTTGGTCGAGCGAGGTTCGAGAACAGAGGTTTTGCGCACCAGATCAAGCAAGACTACAGCAGCGTCGGCCAAATCAGGCGATTTTCCTGTCCGTTGCTTCATCACAGTCTTCGATTCGACCGATATCTTTCGCTTGGAATCGTCGAACATTCGCGCACAGAACTCTTGAAGAGTCTCAATGTCCATACCTCCAAGACGTTCTTCAACGGCCCATTTGCGCATCGAGAACCATAGCTCAGTCACCTTTCTATCGTAAGCCTCATTGCACGGCCTACTGTCCTCGTCGCTGACGGGAATCGTTGATGGAGAGCCGCCGAACTCGACGCGATGAACCACACCCCATTCGCGAGTCAAAATGTCAGCCAAACCGCCGCCTTCGCCGCTTGAATCGAGAGCAAACCTATCGGGAGGCACACCGCGCTTGTTGCATTCCTCTTTGACTCGATTGGCTATCTGGTAATGGACCGGCTCGGTTAGCTGCGCATTGGGGGATATCTGGATGATATCCTGAAAGAGTATGCTCAGTTTGTCGTTTGCGGTGCCAACCTTAGCAAAGCGAAGGACGCATCTATCGCCGCCAAAACCCGGATCAAGACCGGCAACGACTTGGACATTGGTGGTAAACACCAAATTCTTTGTAGGTGTGTGCGTCTCGATGAGCGATTCGGACAAGACCGTCTTGACCATGCCATCAGGACTCCAGAATCCGCGTGTGTACTTCCAGAACGTAGGACTCTGCTCGCCCTCATGGCGCATCGCCGACAAGACCTGATCGTGAGTAATGAGGTACGGATACTTTGTCCTGCCCTCACTGATGTTCGGCGACTTCATGCCGTCAAAGCGTCGGCACATTCCGCGTTCTGTCAGCCAGTGCTGGTCTTCAATTGTGACGCTGCGCCAACCTTTTGCCGGTGTGCAGAAGCGTCCATGAGGATCGTACTTTGAGGCTGGATTGCCGATGACGAGCATCTTGAACTCGCGACAACCCTTAGAAAGGTTCGTACACGCTTCGAACGCTGCTTCAGGCGTATCGGTAGCTTCGTCAATAATAACCATCACACGCTCGGCGTGGATGCCCTGAATGTTGGCCACAGCCTTCGAAGTGTTACCTTCTGCAACGGCGATAGCGGAAATGGAGTGCCGGTCGTCGCCTTTGATGGCTTGAAGACTCATCTTCGAATCGACCATGTTTCCAGGGAATCCTCGCGATTTCCGAACAAGATCCTGAAGATTTGCCCACATACGCTTTCGGATCATCTTTGCCGTTGTAGACGTGAGAACAACGGTTGTCTTGGAAGGATTGGCCAACCACCAAACAGTCGCAAAGAGCGTCGCGCCGAAGGTCTTTCCGCTCGCTCCGCATCCCGCCCATCCAACGTAGTCATGCTCGCAAAGACCCTCTACTTGAGCTTCTAGCCACGGATTCCAGCTCATCTTCGGCCATAGCATTTTGGTGGCGTTAACAAAATGGTTGAAAGTGCCTAGACCTCCTTCATTCGGTTGGAGCCGATTTCGGAATGCGTAGAGTTCCAGTTCTAGGTCTGGAATCTTGACGGGCGAACGAATCCCGTACTTGTGGTCGATCAATGGATGCTCTGACACTTGCTCTGCCATAGTTTGGCCTTGCATTAGTTGTCGTTGGACTTGAGGTTCTGCGAAAGGAAAAATATGCCGTCGCAACTTATTTCTTCATCCGGCTGTTGCCAACCTTGCGACTCCGAACCGATTGTCGTAAACACGCCCGGACCTCAAGGTGCAGCGGGTACTAACGGAACGAATGGCGCAAATGGAGAAAATGCGTTCTCGTACACGACCGCGTCGTTTGTAGTTCCAGCGTTTGGAGTGTCGGTTGTCGTTCCGGTTGCCAACACTTCGTTTCTTCCAGAATCGGTTGCTGGACAGTTTTTTGTCTCCGTTCAGGGATGCGGCTATTTGCAGGTAACGGATGTCACCGGACTCAATGTAACGCTTAAAAATCCGCTTGCTGGCGTACTTGGTATTCCGAATGCGATTCCGACGACGGTGATACCAACCAGTGCGCTTATCACGCTGGCGGGTGCGATTGGCGCCACGGGTGCCGCTGGCGTCGCTGGTGGCGCGTCATCCGCAGCAACGTACATCGTACGAGTTCCAGATGCTTCAGTGCCGAGTGCGACTGCTCTCAATTCTTTTTCATCCGGTTACCTCAAGACTCAAGGGTCGAGCGGATCAGGTTTTCTTTCGACCGTTGCAACGGTTCCTGTTGGCGAAATCAGCGGCGTGTTGCCGGTTGCCAATGGTGGAACAAACGTAGCAACCGTACCTACCAATGGACAGTTGCTCATTGGCAATGGAACTGGCTACACGTTGGCCAGCCTTACCGCAGGGTCGAACATCACGATTACTCCGGGTGCAGGAACGATCAGCATAGCGGCCACAGGAGCTGCGGCGGCGTTCGTCTACGAAACGTTTACGCGGAGGGTAAGCGGAACTGTGGGTGCTGGTGCGCCGCAGATTAATCCTAGTTTAACCAAGAATCCGTTTAGTTTAACAGAATTTCCGTCTGGATCTTGGACTGGAATTGATACCGCATCACGATTTACTGCGGCTACAGGTCGGTTTACGGCGGCTCTTGCAGGTTATTACCGAATAGATGTTGCCTTAATGTTAAGCGCAGATACAGGAACGTCCTCTACGGTTTCTTTTAAGATTAGAAAAAACGGAACGACCGATATTGGACCTGCAAATATTCAGACAACAAACTCAACAAGTTTGGTTGGACCGTTTTTTATCCAGTACATAGATCAGGCATCTGCTAGCGATTATTACGAAGTTTTAGTTACAACCTCTGCTCTAAATACATATTACATCCGAGAGGGAGCATCGTTCTCAATCCAGCGGATTCAGGCTTAAGCCATGAGCGAACGCGCACCACGGAGGTACACGGATGGGTCTGTCACCTTTGAGGGTGGCGTTGACTCAGGTGTGATGCCGTCTGAAGTGGACAAGAATCAGGTGGCGTTTGCGGTGAATGCCAGCTTCCGGCAAAGCTTCGTTTCTCCTCGACCGGGTTTCATCCAAAAGGACTACGAAACATGCCTTTCGATTACCGCCGATAACACGCTCGTCACTGCGGATCAAACGAACGTAACGGCTGATGGATACTCAGAGGAGTGCTACAGCTCTGGCGGTCTGACCGGCGTGTTCCAGTGTGCGCTACCGTACATCGGGGACAACGGCTCGACGTTCATTCTGATGCTGATCAGTGGTAAAGTGTGGCTTTACGACTGCCTTCAAAACAGCGTCCAGAGCCTTTCGGCATCGCCCGATCTTGAGAATCCATCGAACATACTCGACGGATGGATGGTTCAAGCCGAGAACTTCGTCGTCATTCAAGATGGACAGAGCGCACCGCTGATATTCAACGGATCAAACCTGCGTCGCGCAACCATCGATGAAATCAAGTGCGGTAGAGTAATGGCCTACGTCAACGGACGTATCTGGTACGCTCTTGCAAATGGATTCTCGTTCCGAGCAACCGACATCGTTTATGGAGATGGTACGCGAGCCAGCGTTCTCAAGGAAACCGAGAACACCTTCCTTAATGAAGGCGGTGACTTTGCGGTTCCGTCGGATTCAGGGGGCATCACAGCAATGGCCGTCCCCGGCAATCCAGATACGTCGCTGGGGCAAGGACCGCTTCTCATCTTCACGCCACGATACGTTTTCAGCATAAACGCTCCGGTTGATCGTGATGTCTGGAAGAATCTGAACTATCCGATTCAAGCCATTAGCTTGCTGACTAGTGGAGCGTTGGGTGCGCGTTCAGCCATCACGGTCAACGGTGATGTGTTCTATCGTGCAGTTGATGGTGTTCGCTCGTTCATTATTGCCAGACGTTCGTTCAACGATTGGGGAAATACTCCGATCAGCAACGAGGTTCTGAACATCATCGATAATGATCAGGCCGATCTGCTGTGGGCTAGTTCTGCTGTCGTGTTTGACAATCGATTGCTGATGACGTCTCAGCCTCGGTACAATGCCGAGGGCGTCGTCCACAAGTCGTTGGTCGTTCTTGATTTTGATCTGATTACGTCGCTGCGGAAAAAGTTTCCTCCTGCATGGGCCGGAATCTGGACGGGGCTTGACGTGTTGCAGGTTCTCAAAACCGAGAATGCTTATGGAGACAGATGCTTCTCGATAGCCCGTGGGCTTGATGGAACCATTCAGATTTGGGAAATCAGCAAGGCTGAGAAGTTCGACAACAATCTTGCTGACGGTAAGAAGGAAATCCAGTGGCTGGTTCAAACCCGCGCCTACAACTTCGAGATTCCGTTTGGATTGAAGCGGCTTGATTCGGGCGACATTTTCATCGACTCGCTGGATGGAGACGTTTCTTTCAACGTCGAGTATCGGCCAGACCAGTACCCCGGTTGGATTGAGTGGGCAGATTGGTCCGAATGCGCGACAACATTGCAGTGTCAACCTGCTTGTCCGTTGGCCAATTTTCAGCCTCAGTACAGGCCGAAGATGCGATTGCCGACTCCTTCGGATGTCCCGTGCAATTCGAGCATCAGCACTCCGACAAGAAACATGTACGAGGTTCAGATGAGCCTCACGATTACTGGGTACTGTCGCATCAAGAGCATTCGAGTTCACGCTTACGACGTTCAGGAACCTGCGGTCGGAGAGTGCCTTGTGTTCGAAGGATGCAAAACTCTTGAAGGTTGCGACGTAAACCCGTTCCTCTACACATCGGAATAGTATGCCAAACCTAACCCTCATCACGCTTACAGCCCCAAGCCTTCCGGCAAATTATTGCCCTGCATCTTACCAGAAGTTGGCCAACGATATCATCGGCGGCACTCAGGCTACGTTCAACAGCACGATTGGAAACTCGTTCTTCAATTTTGGACCGACGTATCCGGCAATTAACAACCGGATTTACCCGTGGCTTGATGAAAATGGTCAGTGGTGGATTTACGATCAAGGATTCTGGCTTCGTAAAAACCCAGTTACGGCAGCATACGAGCGTCGCATCTATGTCGGGACGACCACGGATCTTCTTTCGTACGACGGCGGCGACGGAACAGCTACAGCGACAACCACAACCGGACCAATGTGGGAAGTTGACACTGAGTTTGAGGCTCGCTTCCCGGTTGGCGTTGGAGCGTTTGTTGCGAGCGGCGCGGTTGCTGTTCTTGGAAAAGCGACATCGACGGCAATCGTTGGTGAGGATCAGCACAAGCTGACGGTTCCAGAGACTCCGTTCAACGACCACACGCACGGCGTCGCTCAACTAATTGCTCCGGCAAACGACGATTACTACCTCGTCAACAAGTCGTGGAGCGGACTTGGTTCGTATCCGACGCAGATTCTTCAAGGTGCTGCCGGAACTGGTGGCGGCGGAGCTGGTCCGAGCATTACGACTGGCGACATTGGAACGACCAGTGCCGACAAGACCGGCAACGACACGCAGAATGCCGTTGGCCACAATAACCTGCCTCCTTTCTACGGTGTTTACTTCATCAAGCGAACCATTCGAGTCTACTACACCAAATGAAGCTCATCGTTCAGGACATCCGCTCGACTATCGCTCGGGTTATCGGCACATGTGTCGATGATCAGCGCGTTTATGATTACATCAATCAGGCGTGTCGAAGGCTTCTACACAAGGGTCTGTGGGCCGGTGCGTACGGGCGGTTCACGATTCATACGGTCGGCGGTTGCATCACTTGGCCGCGACAGATTGAAACCATCGAGTCGGTAGCCGATTGCTGCGGAGTCGGAACGGTTCGCAATCAATGGTTCGAATTTCAAGAGTCTGGATACGGACTTCTTGGAGGAGAAAACGGCGCATGCGTCGGCAAGCAGCTTGTTGATCGTGGCACCGTCGTCTCTTACCGCGACATGTCCGGTGGCACTAACAGCTACCTGCGAGTCTATCCTGGTGACGCTTCTGACGTTGGCAAGACCATCACGCTGCAAGGAGTCGATCAGAACGGAAACTGGATTCGCACTCAGTCCGGCGGCGTGTGGATTGACGGAGAGAAGCTGACGCTCGCTTTGCCGTACGTTCAATCCACCAAGAAGTTCATCTCGTTGAGTGGCGTCATTCGCGATGCGACGAACACTGCCAGCCGGTTGTACGAGTACAATGCGACGACGTTGCTGGAACTTGATCTGGCAGTTTACGACCCAGATGAAACTTTGCCGCAGTACCGTCGCAGCTACCTGACGGATCGTTGCAGCAACGACGAGGACAAGCCCGTCACGGTCATGGCGAAGATGCGTCATATCAACGCTACAAGCGCCAACGATTACCTTATTCCTCCTTCGCCCGACGCTATCAAGCTGATGGTCATGGCGATTCGCAAGGAAGAGAACGATTTGATTCAGGAAGCAGTGGCCTACGAAGCAAAGGCTGTTCAGGCTGTGCAAGAGCAGACGATGCAGTA
>Ga0247832_1004776_pt1 | contig 16517 bp, 18 predicted proteins | sample LaCruzMarch2015__10_FD_192407 | JGI IMG/M metagenome (GOLD analysis project Ga0247832, IMG submission 192407) | Freshwater microbial communities from meromictic Lake La Cruz, Castile-La Mancha, Spain - LaCruzMarch2015_4m | ecosystem: Environmental > Aquatic > Freshwater > Lake | place: Spain... | reverse complement strand
CCCACGCTGGATAGGCTCCATTATCAATTGCGTATGGCATCCAAGATGGAGGCTTTATCCATCCATCTGGAGACAACAACCATCCTATGCGATTAGGATATTTTCCTGCCATATATCCCACTTGGATCCCGCTATTATTGGAAGGCATTACAATCATTATCTATTTTCCTTTTGAGTTATTTCGCATATATCGGAGCGGCTGCTGGTTTTGTCAAATGCGGTCGATGTAGTTTTTTGCGGAGTCGCAGCATTTTGTTTTCATTCTCGTATGCAGGTTATTTTTATGCCGTAATGCCATCCGACAACTTCCACCTTTGCTCCAATTTTTGCTCGGATGTAATCTGCCAAATCTTCTTGGAAGATTTGCTTTGGTGCGGATGCGAGGATTTCTATTAAATTTTCAACGATGATCGTATCATGGCTCGTTATTTTGATCTCGTATGTGTCGATCAGTTTCCCATTTGGGCAAGCAGCCCGGTGCGTAGTCTCGTAAATGTTCATAAAGTGGTTTGCTATTTCCGCAACTTAAACACGACCAGCCCCACCAATCATTGGTTGGGCCGCTCATTTCCTCGTTACATTCGTTACATATCATAACAAATGTAATTGTGGTTCGTAATTCATGGCAGCATACTATCTACATCTTGTATCTCTGTCAATATTTTTGTTTCAGAGAAGTATTGCTTCATTATCTTGAGTCCTTCGTTGTGGTAGTTCTCCGCAATACAATACCTTTCCTTGTCTTGAGACTCCCAGATTGCGTTTGCTGCCTCCAGATACTGCAACGCTTTCCCGTAGGCTTGGTCAGTTGTCATCAGTAGACCTCCTCAAGTTTTGAGATGTCACCGCGCATGATAATTTCTGTCATATAGTTCCTCTGACCTCGGCGGTTCTTTTTGACGGTTAGCCTACTCTTCTCTTTGATGTGTTCGATATACACCACTTGGTCAGAGTGCATTCCAATCGCTCGTGATTCGCGCAATCTTCCTTCGTCGTTTAACTGAGAAGCTGTCAGAACAATCACATTATTCTTAAGTGCTGCCAGTTTCAGCCTCCTTGCGATTTCAGATAGTTGTCCTTCCCTACTATCCACTCCATCGTAGGAAATAATCTGGAGATAATCTACCACAATTACATCTGCGCGATTTTCTCCAGTGTATCGGTTGATTTGGGCCTCAATCTCCTCAATTTCTGCCACTCCATCCACGATTTCGATGGGTAACTGGTGTAATTTCAGCAATGCGGCACTGATTTTGGCAAGTTCGTCCTTGTTTACTGTCTTATACTCCTCTGGTTCTCTGATTGGATACCCTGCCAAGTTACAAGCCATCCTTGTTAGGATGTCTTTAGCCTTCATTTCGAGACTGAAGAAGAGAACTGACTTCCCCTCCATGAGATTTGCGAGTGCCGCTTGCACAAGGTAGATGGATTTACCACCACCAGTCTCTGAAGCTACTGTCATCATCTCTCCTTTGTGCATTCCCCCCTTGAGCGCACGATCCAATTTTATTAATCCAGTGGTATAGACCTCTTCTTTGACCTTTCCTTCCATCTCATCAATAATTTCGATGATCAGGTCTTTAACTGGTTTCACTTTTATCGTTCGATCCTCGGCCAAGTTCATTATCGTTTCCGATAATTCCTTCAGATTTGCTTTACCTGAACGTAGATTTACTTCTTCTGTCTCCATGAGAGTAAGAACATCTCGATATGCCTTTGTCCGGTGCAGATGTTTCCGATAATCGTCAGCCATGTCTTGGCAAACCTTCCCAGATACTACTTTCATCGTTGATAGAATCTGGTGGACTGCTTCTTCACCACCCGCCGCTTCTAATTGGCCCGTTGCTTCCAACTCAGCAATGGCCGAGAACGGGCAACAGACCCCTGTCCGCTGGTGAACCCCTTGGAGGGCATTAAAAACGAGCCTGTTGGCGTTTATGGCGAAATAACCACTATCCCATGTTTGTTGGGAAAGTATGTTTCTGTCGATTGCTATCAGCGAGAGTGCTGCCGCTTCACTCTTTCGTGCTATTGGGACTTTTTTCATTTATTCAATTCCTCCATTAAAACTCGAAAAGCTCGTTCTGCTGTTGCTGGCACGACTCCGTTGCCGAGCAGGCGGAGTTCATCGGTGCGATTGTCACAGGAGACGCACAACTCGGCATAGTCCACCCCACAGGCAGCCCCATTAGGGTTTCCACCCAACGCGGATTCAGCTTCGCGTTCACGACCCCCATTTGGTCGTTGAGGTTCTTGCTCCGTGCTGGGTCGTCCCTCCGTGATGGGTCGCCCGATCTGTTGTCCCTCGTTTGCGGAGTTGACCATTGCGACCTCACGGCCTGTGCTGGCAGTGCATAGTTCCCCGCACTGTCTCTCATGTTCGGCCCCGAGTGCTGCGGGTCGCTTGCCTGCGGAGTTGCCCATTGCTTCGGAGTTGCCCCGACTTGGTTCTGAAGGTAGATTTGCTTGCTGGTGCTCTGGTTCTTCTCCTCGGCTGCCGTGGGCGTGCGCCATTCCTTTTGTGACCCTGGGCGGCTCCCATGCGTGCTGCTGTTGATCGGGTCTGCTGGGCCAGACATTTCCATCGTTGCTATTCTGCGAAGAATTCTCCCCCCCTTGTCCAGCCTCGCAAGAGTCTCCCAATTCGTTCCTTGATCGAGACATTCCCCGCATGATGGAGTGGGCCATTGAGCTACCGCATTCGGCAAAGTGTCCGCTGGATTCCCCTTGCGCTCTTGTCTTCCAGCACCACTTTCCCCCTTGTAGTCTCTCGCCGCTGCGGTGGGCCATGATGAAAACCCGCTTACGCTGGTGAGGCGCGCCGACTTCACTCGCTGAGAATATTCCCCACGTTGTTTTGTAACCGATGCTTCCCAATTCTTCGATGACTTCTCGGAGTCCGAGGCTGATATGTCCTTCGACGTTCTCGAAGAAGCAGAGCTTGGGTCGGAGAATCCGAATTCCATCTGCGATGAAGGGCCAGAGGTGTCTTGGGTCGTCAGTTCCGAGTCGTTTACCGGCTGCGCTGAAGGGCTGGCAAGGGTAGCCACCAGTGAGGATGTCCACGCGGTGACGAAATGAGTCCCAAGGGAAGGTTTTAAGATCCGTCCAAATAGGTGCTGGCTCCAAGAGTCCCGCTTCCATTTTTGCGACCAAGTTCGCGCAAGCGAAGGCTTCGATCTCACAAAGAGCGACTGAGCGCAAATTTGGGATGACTCGTTTGAGTCCAATTTCAATCCCGCCATATCCGGCACAAAGGCCGATGTGTGTAGTTGTTTTGGTAGTATCCACATTTTTATTTTCTTTCTATTTAGGTTTTATCGGTAACGATAATCAAAAGTTGGAGAATCGTTCTGGTTTGGTTGTTGTTTTAGGTTTGATCCATTCAGCCTTGAAGCTCTGCCATCCACGGGTGACGCATTCGGTCAATGCCTCCTCAATGTGCATTGCTGCCTTCTCTGCTTCTTTCGTAATGACCGAGAGTGCCGTTGCTGATAGCGGGGCGCGTTTTGCTTTACGGAGGGCGATGAAGTCATCCCAGACTTGTTCGCTAACTCCAGCAGGTTTTTCGATTTGGGTTGCTGACGATTTTTTATTTCGTGGGGGGGCCGCGCAATGGGGGGTCGTTCTTTTGCCATCGGCAGATTTCAGTTTGGCGTTAGCCGAACCCGAAGCGTTAGCTTCACTTGGGTTAGTCGGGAATAGATTTGGTTGAGTTACTACTTCCGAGGAATGTGAGGCCACTGCCGAACTTTCCCTTGATGGTTCTATTTTCGGTTCCTTATGATGGTTCATTATAGGGAGACTAACCTTGGTTACCCCCACTACCCTCTGCACGGGGTTACCCACCCCCACATTAACCTTGGTTACCCCCTCAACTGATTTGACTCGGCTTGGTGATACGACTTGTTGAAGCACAGATTTCGGTATTTCATCATCACCAATCCTATCAACAATGATCGTGTAAAGGTTCGATGTCTGCCTTCCAGAAAAGTCCTCGCGCTCATCTCGCGTGATAACTCCAATCTGGATTAGGGCATTCAGATACTTCTTCGTGATAGGTTCTGAAATGTTAGCCTTATCTGCAATCTTACGAATAGACGGCCAGCAACTGGCATCGTCGTTGCAGGAGTCAGCTAAAGACAAAAGAACCAACCTTGCGTTACCTTGGGTCTTACTACGCTCAAAGACCTCTGACATTATTCGCACACTCATAGTTTAATGCCTTCCTTTAAAAAATCGTTGATATAACCAGCATCAACAAGTTCATAGTATGCAGAGTTTCCAAGATATTTTCCTTTTGCTAAAGTAATTTTATCAAAGAAATAATCTACATCTTTGTGCATTGTTAATGCTTTGTGTTCATATACTATTTTCGCAGCTAATCCGATTGCTTGCAGCGAAAGGTTATCGTCAGTTGCTAATTCCACTGGAAGCAAAGTAAAATCTTGCGACCTGTGAATAAATGTCTTGCTCATTTTATAAAAGGCGGCTGCTTGCAGTGGTAGTATAAACTGGCGAACTGACAGATAGGAGTGGTGGAACCACTACAAGCAACCATATATTTATTGTTCAATTTATTTTTATACATTTATCCTTCACTTCGGCTCCTACCCCGAAGGCACGATTTCTCGTGCAACTGAAAACTACTACAGGTTGTATTCTATGTCAAGCACCTTTTTCGTGACGCTACGAAAATGGTTATCGGTTCCGATAATTACTCTATATCGACAATATCAATCTCACCCTGCGACCAGTCATACATCTTTCCATTTATGAGTTCCCAGATTTCATCTGCACCTTCTGAATCTTCACATTGAATGACAGTGCGGCTTTCACCGATACCTTCATCAGTAATAACAAGATCACACTTGAAGACTATGCTACCTCCCGTTGATGTCGCGGCCAAGATAGCTGTATTATTTGTCCTCATAGCCATCGAGCAAATACCCTTTTGGTTTTCGTAGGTAGCCATGAACGGGGTATCCATAGAAGTAGCGAGAGACATATTTGTAACCAAAACTGTCTTCCTGACAGTAACCAAAAGTTCTTCTAAATTTTTATCTATTTCGTTTGTGTTGTCTGTGTTATCCATAAGCAATAAGACTAACAGAAAAATGTTGACTTGTCAATAGTCTTGGTTTATTTTTATGGAAATGAAACATCCATTAGAAGAAGCGTATGAGGCTTGCGCGAGTGCTTACGAGCAATCCCGCATGGTTCGTTCTATTGGACGAAAAACTTTTGCTAACCAACTCCGCGAAACAAGGAGAACCCTACGATTGACTGTAAGAGAACTTGGTGACAAGATCGGAGTAACTGGATCACTGATCAACCAGATCGAAGTAAACTCCAAGAGCATCCTAAAGAAAGAACAAGTAGAGAAAGTAATCGCACTATGCTACGAAGAAAAACCCCACTTAAAGCAAAAACGGGTTTCAAAAAGCGCGGAGGAAAACTAAATCCAGTTTCTCAAAGGGGCAAACAAAGGAATGAGTCTTATAGGAAAGTTAGGAAAGAATACCTTGAGGAAAAAGACTATGCCTGTGAAGTTTGTGGGATGTATGCAACTGACATTCACCATAAAAAGGGCAGGGGCAAGAACCTTTGTAAAAAGGAATCATTCATGGCAGTCTGTAGAAAATGTCATACCTTCATTCACGACAACCCTGCATGGGCCAGAGAGAACAATTATTTAATTTATGAATACAAATAACTTTGAATCACGCATTATTTGCGAAGGAACAGAAGTAAACGAGAACCCAACTAAGATTCTGTTTCGTCAGAAATTCAACCAATGTTGGGTAAGGAAAAGCGATATTCGCGTGAAAGAAACGCTTGGATTTATTGACGGGGAGAAAGTAATCCGTATTGTAGTTCCAGAAGAAGTAGCGAATACCTTGGAGCTTGAAGGTATATTGGATTAACTACCAATCTCCGTTATCGTCTGATCCGTAGTCATCATCTGGAGTGGTATCATTTGATACCTCATCCCGCGCCCAAAATCTGTTAGTTGGAACTGGTTTATCGTTTCCGATAAAAACAAGTCCATTGCGCCGCGCCATTTCGAGTGCGTAGATCAAGCTATCACTCAAATCTGGTGAATATCCTGTTCGTCTTTTAAGATCATCTTTGGTCTCGATGGCAATCTTCTTATTTTTGATAGTATAGCGACGAAGGCAAAGTTCCCGCGCCAAATCAGAGTTTGCACTAATTCCAAATATTACCCTACTTTTAAAAGCGTGATAAGCTGAATAGTAGTATTCACTGACAAGACGATCATAAACATCACTGCATGGTCTCTTGTCAACCTCTGCTGCCATTCTGTCGGTAGGTTTACCCATAGATGAGATAAGAGCAATGGCCGCGCCTGTAGAGTCAGTTCTGAGCCACTCACGAATGATAGCCTGGCCAACCCGCCCACCATCACCAGAAACATCCATACCAAATTTAGTAGGCTGAACTCCAGCCGACTTACACAAAGTAACAACTTCAGTAGCCAATTGGATTTCAAACTCAACGGAGGCATTAGCAGATAGTTGGATTACTTTCTGACTTTCAAGCCACATAACACGATTACGAGTTCCGCGAACGAATCCAAGTTTAGCAATGGTAAGAACGCATCGGTCACCACCAATTGTAAATGAAGTATCGAAGCCAGCTACTTTAGTAAATCCTTCAGAATCCCAAAGCGGTTCCTCGTTGGTATCGGCGTTACGAATAAGATCAGAAGTAATTACAGTTTGAATAAACCCAGACTTCGGCCACCATCCGATAGCGTTACGAACATAGTCAATAGCGTTTTCGTCGCCATAACACTGTTTAAGCATCATTTCCTGTTTTTTCCGATCCATCAAAAATGGAAAGGGTGATGGTTCATCCGGGCGAGCATCAAAGTTAGGAGACTTCATGCCGTTGTAGAATAAACAGATTCCAGTTTCTGTTTCCCAATCCATCATATCTTGGTTTACAGAATCGAAGTTAGATTTACCTTTTGGCATTGCCCATCGAGTGTGGGGATTATCTCCTTCTGATGGGTTCCCAATACCAATAAATGTAACATCGTCGTTTGCTGAAAGGTTAACGCGAGCGGTAATTGCTCCTAATTCCATTTCAGGCAACTCATCAAGTGCCAATCTAACCCGATCATTCTTACGACCACGGGTAGTATCAATAGCCTTTTGACCCTCGTTACCTGATTGAAAGGCCAAAGCTTTTATCGCATTACGATAATCTTTATCTTCATCATTAGATGCTCCACCCCAAACAATCATGTGGCGATAGTCAATTAACTTACCAATCTGAATATTTGCACACTTCCAAAGTTTAGAGATGATACCCCAAATACGATCTTCGGACGCACCGAGAGTAGTGGTAGCAACCCAAGATGATGTGCAGTGAGGGGCAGAACACCAATCCAAATAAATCCAAAGTGCAACTGGGAACGAGTTATGTGTTACAACCCCATCTCCAAGTAAAAATCTGTGATTTCCATCAACTGAAAATCCAAAGTATTCACCTTCTCCAATATCCTCAATTTCAAATGATGTAGCGGTGCAATCACGGAGAGTTGCAACTTTTTTTAACGGCTTTTCCTTTAATGGAAGTTTTGCCAACTCTGATCCAGAAAGTCTAACGCGATAATATATTTCAGAAAATCCAATGCTTTTAATAGAACATTTTTTTTCGCTTAATTTTACTTTGATTCCCAAGGACTCTGCCAAATTTTTTACCTGCATTGCTAATCCACGAAATTTTGAAATATACTCAAATCCAGAATCTTGATGAATATGTCCGTCACTGTCTAATAACCCGGCCAGAACTCCACGCCTTACCTTTAGTGAGTTCATTAAATATTCTGGTCTGATAAATTTTTCGCGTCCATTTTCTGAATCAAAAGAAGATGTTTTTAAGAACTCCGTAAGTTGATTTTTAAAAGAATCCGATCTAACGCAGAATGTTTGGCAAGATTTTTCTTGATAACCAACATGAACTCGAAATCCAATAGATGTAAAATATTGAGTCCAATAATTTGACATTGCACCATGTGGAGTATGTAATATCGGTTTATCAGTTCCTCCATCACCAAGCCATGCTCCATAACAATATGGATCATATGGAATATCTTGCACTTCAAATTCAGCAGGAGCAGAAAACTGCAATAGTCTTCTTTTTTTGTCGGCGGAGAGTTTCAAATAATCTTGAATTGGAATATCAACAATTTCGCCCTTCTTCCATTTTTGACTCAATTTTCCAGAACCGCATTTTTTATTGTATCCAACCTTTAAAGATAAAATATGAGAATCATTGCAAACCCACGATTCTCCACGCATTGGGTTTATGCGATACAGTTTTGATTTCCCTGAAGTAGTGGAAAGAACTTTTCTTGGAGTCAAATCATCACCACAAATAATATCTCCAGCCTTTACATTTTCAACGGTCTTGATCTCGCCAGAAAACATTCTGATTGGTGTTCCTTTTCCCAGACATTTCCCCATTGAAGCTGCGCCAGCTAAACAAATATCTGTATTGTTACAGAGTTCTTCAAGTGTTCTTAGAAGTTGAGTATTGGTATATCCTCGGTTGTAGATAGCAACATCATTCGGCCATTGAAGTTTCACAGCGTTAAGGAAATGTTCCGCTGGCGTTAGTAACTTAAAATCTTTTAGGTTAATATTATGTTTAACGCAGTAATCTTTTCCATAGTCACCACGGGATATTGCATAACAGTAAAGTTCAATGCCCAAGTCATCCATGTTTTCGGAAAACTTCATCCCATACTTTTGAACTCCCTTGCTTGTAGAAAAAACTCTTGACATATCAATAAGAAAATATATTTTCAGTCAGAAAGCAAGATGAAACTGAAAAACAAGAACCTCGCTCCTGTCGGCGGCTACTACTGGAAATATGAAATTAAGAGGGGCAAACTAACATTTCCAGCGATTGTTTATGGGAACTCATGGTCAAGTTTGATTGCTGGAGTTAAAAAAGATTACCGCTCAAACGGAGTCGAGCTTCCAGATAACATCGAGCAAATGATAGAAGATCAAATCTGCCAAAGGCAACCAAGTGATCGTTGCTGGTATAGTGATGGGCTTGGTGATCGGATCGCTCAAGCCATTCATACAGTAGCTGCGGTTACTGATAAAGTTTTAGGAACTCAACTTGAGCATAAAGCTCGCGGATGTAGTTCTTGCAATAAGCGAAGAACTGCGCTTAACTCATTATCGTAAACGATAAAAATATATGCTCTCAATAGGTAATGACAATTTTTCACTTGCCACTTTAGATCAAGATGGCAAACCACCAGAAACGCGAATCTCCAACGCCAGTCATGCTTGGAACATAGCAAATAATTTAAGGCTTGCTAATATCGGGCGCGAGAATAAACGAATCCGTATCTACAAGGCTTATAAGATGTTCCCACCTACGGGATATAGTAAACTTGCCGAGAAGCGTTTACCTTGGCAATCGGATGTTAACTATGGTCAACTTGGATTTATCGTTGATAACCAAAAGTCCAGTTACTACGATGTAATTACTGAGCGTCAGGCTTGCTGCACAATCAAAAGTAAATTTGGAAATGAAAAAGAACGACTGGTTAATTCCGAAAACATCTCCATTGCTTTTGACCAAGCATTGCGTGAATGGCCCGGATACCTCTACAACACAGAGCAAGACCTTGAGGAAATGCTATTGTATGGAAAGGGTATTGGAATGTGGGATAGTCCACTTGGATGGATGCCAGAACACATTTTCCTCTCAGACCTTCTCTTTCCAGACGACATTAGGATCGACTTTTGCAACCTTGAGGAGTTTGTTAGGCGTGTCCGTTTAACTCCATACGAACTCTACAAGAAGATCGAGAATAGGGAAGCGGCGGAAGCGATGGGATGGAATGTGGATGCTGCTATTGATGCTATCCGTTTCCATAGAGCATTTACAAATCACCGCAAGACCCGTGAAGACTTCTTCCGCACGATCAGCGAGTCGGGATTTAACTGGTCACTTTCCGTTAACCAGAAGATTGATTTGTTTGAAGTATACTGGAGAGAGTTTGATGGTAAAATTAGTAAAGCAATTATCCTCCAAGACTACCAACCAATAGCTGACTACATTAATTCCAATGTAAAAGGTGCTGGTAAAATCAGTGATGATGACATCAGAACTCAGCATGGGTTTATGATGCTGAAGGTTGGACTCTTCAACTCATGGGATGAGATCATGTATATGCTCACAGACTCTGTGGGTAGTGGACTTTTCCAAGACATTAAGAGCCAAGCGGAATCGGCGTTTGTCGCTTGCCGCCAGTATGACTTCACGATGAACTCATTGGTTGATGCTGTCCGACTCAACTCCATGCTGATGATCGAGGGGCAAGGGCCAGATTCAACCAAGATGTTAAAACAGATGGAGTGGTTGCCAATTAGCGTAATGCCAGATGGGGCAAAGTTCATCCAAAACCGCTTCCAACTTCCAGTAGCAGAAAGCATGAGCTTTATGCAGTTCTTCATGGGAGATATGTATAGGGGCATGGGTCAGTATCGCATCAACGCACCTACCGCTGGAGGAAAGCAAAGGACAAAAGGCGAAGCAGAACTTGATGCCGCCGAGTCTGCTAAACTATCTGGAACTCAAATCCGTCGATTCAACGAGTGCCAAACTCTTTACTTCAAACAACTCTACAAACGATTTGTAAGCGCAAAATCCAGCGATGATGGATATGAGTATGTTAAGAAGTTCTATGAGATTCTTGAAGAACTTGGAACTCCCAAAGAAGCTGCGGCATATAAGAACATAACCAGCATCCGTTCTAATCTGATCAATGGAGCAGGTAGCCCATCATTCAAGTTAATCACAGCAGAGAAACTATTACAGATTACAGCAATCACCCCAGCAAACGAAGGGCAAGAGAACGCAGTTAAGGACGCAATCGCCGCACTTTCTGGTCGAGACAACGTAGCTCGCTACCGGAATACTAAACCAAGCAAGATTGATGATACTGCCCGTATTATTGGATTTGAAAATGCTGGTATGACGGATGCGTTTGTTAATCCACAAAACTTCCCAGTGTTGCCAACCGATCCTCATATTGAACACGCAGTTGGTCACATCCAAGACATGATGATGCAGTTGCAGATGAATATGCAATCTGTTCAGCAGGGGCAACCAGAGCTTTCAGAGCTTTCAAGGGCAGTCCGCTCAGTCAAATTTAAGGGCGGTCACATCATGGCTCACGTGGAATTCATAAGCAAAGACCCATCGAAGCAGGACTTCTTGAAACAATTCATGCAGGGAATGGGTGAGGCTCAAGCAATGGCTGATGAACTCCAACAAGTGTATGTTCAGATGGCAGAAGCTGAAGCTCAAAAAGCTGGTCAACCAAACTCCGAAGAAGATATTAAACTCCAATACCTTACAGCTAAATCTGGCATTGAGGTTGATACTAAGAAGAAGCTCGCTGACATCTCAATTGGCAAGGCTTCTATCTCACACGCTCAACGCACCGAGCAACGCAAGGAACAGGGTATTACTCAACTTGCGCTTCAGAAAGTCAAGGCCCGTGCAGAGATTCAGAAGACTAAAGGTAAGATGAAGGCTGAACAACCAGAGATGGAAGAAGAGACTGAAGAAATGGAAGTCGAAACTCCAGAAGCTACCAAAGAACTTGAGATGGAAGAAACACCAATGCAAACATGACAACAGAAAAAATAAAATCCCTATGCGGGTCAATAACATCACACGAAGACTGGAATAAGCTACAAGCGTATTTGCTTCTCAATGTAAACCCACCAGAAGGAGTAACCACACTCATCCATGCAATCAAAGCTATTGAAGCTATTGGAACAGAAGAGCAGTCCGCCTTCAAAAAAACAAAATCTGCTGGAAAGTATAAAGAGCCAGCGGACAGCACGATTGATCCAGACCTCGACGAAATCTAATTTATGGCAGACACAAATGACACAGCAGAAGTAATCAAAGAACTGAAGTCTAAACCTCAAGTTCCGATTAAGGGCAATACATCTGACTTCCTAAAGAAGTTCAGCCAACAACAAACTGACGATGGCAAACCAAGTGCTAACAATGTCGGTGATCCAAAACTTGGAATAAGAAAATTCGATGAAGAAGAACCACCAGAAGAACCATCAGGAGTTACCGAAGCTGAAATCACATCTGACAGAACCGGAAAGAAAAAAGGATTTGTTGAACGGCAAATTGAAGAAAACCGAAAGCTCAAAGAAGAACTTGAGAAATACAAAAAAGATGAAATCCCAAAGTTTGAAACCAAAATCCAAGAGCTTGAGCGAATGGTCTCCGAGGCAACCTCGACTAAGGAATCAAACCACTACCAAGAACAACTCAACAAAGCCAACCAAGATAAGATTGAAGTTGAGCAACAGTTATCAGAGCAGATTAAAGATTTGCGAGGCAAGTTGGACTTCCATGACATCACAAGCAACCCAGATTTCAAAAAGACTTACCTTGACCCGATCAAAAATACTTACGATGGCGCAAGAAATTTGCTCTCAAATGATCCAACGCTTCTTTCAGTCTTCTCACGTGCTGTTAATGCAAACGCCTCCATCTTCAATTCGGCATCCGAAGAGGATCGTAGAGCGGCAGAAGCCGACCGCGACCAAGCGTTCGAGGAAATCACGAACTCACTCTCGCAATTCAAGCAGTATCAATTCGCGGAGCAAGTCAACAGCTTCATCAAAGCAACTCAAGGACATCACGCAGCTCTTATCAACTTTGAAGAAACCAAGCAGAATATATTGCAAACCGCTAAACAAAAAGAGCAAAACGGGCGCAACAAATATCTGAATGAATGGCGAGAAAGTTACAAAAATACACAGCAGGAGATTGATAATGCTACAGCAGTCCCAGACTTCGTTGCTGACTACATGAAGGAAAAGGGAATCAAATTTGACATATCCCGCGACGAGGCTATTGCGCTTTCTGCTACACAGCAATCCAACGAATCAGCATCAGTTGAGGATATGAATCGACTGATCCATCAAGGCCGCGCATATCAAAAGATTCAAGCACAATTGAAAGCATACCAAGAAATGGTAAAGGAGAAAGATGAGTATATTGCAAAGCTCAAGGGATCATCGCGCATCTCATCAAATCCAAGTGCATCGGATTCCCAGAAACCAAGAGTGAGTATGACAGAGGGACTGGCCGCGAAGATCGCAAGATTTTCGCCGCAAAATCGTTTGACTGCATAGCCCATCATTCCTAATTCTGGTTGCGATTGGGGGAGGTAGTTACTGGTTCTACCTCCCCCAAACTTTTTTTAAGAAAAACGCTTGACATATATTTTACCTGTCATATTTTCGTTGCATAGGGATAGACGAAATTATCGTTTACGATAAAATTAGTGAGTGAGCTTACCCTGCTCGCGAGTTTTCGATCTCGCATGAAAAACGATTTCTGGACAGATAGAAACTCTGGGTTGAGTCCAGCAGAGGAAACCAAGCACTCGCTTGCTATTCCTCGATGGTATGGTTTAGCAGTGCAAAACAACTAAACCAAAACTACAAACTAACTAAATATTATGGCAAGCGAACAGCTTTACTTTAATTCATGTGCTGAGATTGATAGTTTTTTCCGTGAGGGCCGCGAGTATTTCAACGACCTCTATGTGAAGAAACTCGTCACTAACTCCGCATATTTCACCCGTTTCGAGGAGCAATCATGGCCCTTGAATCATACAACCGAACAGAAAGCATTCCGCTTTGGCCGTGGATTCCACGATCCTTGCACACCTTTCCGTGCGATCACCGACACCTATTGCGAGACTGATTCTTGCGACAGCAAACCAGAAGTTATTCAGCGTCCCGGCACTGAAAGCTACACCTTTGAGCTTCTCCGTAAAGAGATGACCACTGACTGGATTTGCGTTGAAAGCCTTCTCTATCGCTTGTTCCCTGCTGAAGAGATTCTTCAGTTTGAGGAGAGCAACGCTCGCATCACCAAGAATGTTCACGAAGAGTTCCTTCGTTCCAACTACATCGGTGGAGCTGGCCACAAGTGGATGGGTATCACAACTGATGACGGCACATATTGCGGACTTGTTGACGATCAAGCATGGTTCGTTCCAGAACACACGATCAACAACGAAGCTGGATACGATCTCTGCGCTATTCGCGTTAAACTCGCTCCTGCCGACCTCAACAAGATTGCTTATCTCTCGCTTGATATGCTCGACGATGCTCTCGTTGATCTTCAAGACGAAGATGACGCTTTCCGCCTTGATGTCCAAGACGCGACTGGTCAGCCTTTGCTCGACATCGTTATCCCTGATCCTCAAGTTGGCCGCGCCCTGTATCAACAAGCCAAGCGCAACAGTGGTTACTGGGATGCAAACACCGACTTCGATGAGCGTCTTACTCGTCTGAAACTCGGCATCAACCGCATCATCGGTGACTACGCATTCGGATACGACATCAACTCTGCTCGTTTCAACTCTGACACAGCTTTCAATGCAGGACTCGCTGTTTTCAACGAAGCTGATCCAGCTACATGGGCGCGTTTGGTTCGTGTTCAACGCTACATCAAAGTAGTCATTGAAAACGGATGTGCTTACATTCCTAACAAGGCTTACCGCAATGCCGACTTCGGTATCTCGGTTGCTATGGTGAACAAAGCAATGTGCAAATGGACAATGCCATCCTCAAGTGGATACGGCGAAGCTCAACAAATGACCCAGAACTACGCTGGCGATTGGGAGTGGAAGAATCCAGATTGGGAGTGCAACCGCTGGCGCAAAACGGGCTTCTATCAAGCTCAGTTCCGCCTCGCTGCACAGGTCAAAGACCCAACCATCATGCACACCTTCCTGCATCGTCTGCCAAGATCGAAGAACCTCTATGGTTCCTGCTGCCCCGTGCAGAGCTACATCGCTCCTGAAAACAATCAGGATTGCTATAGCTGCGCTGGAGTAGGTGACATCGTTGTGCCTTCCTAAGTTAAATAGGGGGGAGGCGAAAGCCTCTCCCCACAACCTTAAATAAAAAAAATATGTCTAATAAACGACCACTCGCTTATGATCGTGTCAACCTGTTTGGCCCGATTGCTGTTAACCTCCTCGCCGCTGGAAACGCTGACCTCCTCGTCCTTAACGACCAAGATACCAAGTTCTTTCCAACAAGCATCGTTCTTGAAACTGCCTATGTTCGCGGCACTACAGCAACTGATCCAGTTGTTGTTGTCGATAACGGCACGACCGGAGAAAACCTTACCTCATCTTTGACAATCACTGATGCAACAGATAATCCATTGCGCTACAACCCATTGGTATTTGTTGCAAACCCATTTGTCATTACTGGCCCCGGCAAACTTCGCTTGCTAAAATCCACTGTTGGTCTTGGTCAAGCTACCGCAACTCGCGCTCGCACTTCGGGCGTTGCTACAATCGTTACTGCCGCTGCTCATGGTTTTACCACTGGCGACACGATCACGATTGACAGCATGACCGACACTACATTCAACGATGAGCAGGCTGAAGTCACAGTTGTTAACTCAACTACCTTCACCTACGCAAACGCTGGTGCTAATGTCACTTCCGGTGCTGATACCGCAGGTCGCGTTGGTGCGCTCTATGTGAATGTCTATATCGTAGGCATCTACTTCTAAACCAAACTGGGTGGGGAAGGAAACTTCCTCACCCTAACCCCTTTTTAAATTATGGCTTGCTTTACCGATCTCGACTACCGCAATAAATCCTATCCACTTCTTCAAACGATAAAAAATTCAGGACAAGGCGATATTGAACCAGTGTCTTACGGGTGCTATGACTCTATGAGTGACGCTTCAAGATTGTATCAATTTTATGCGGTTCTTTTTGGAATTATTAGAACTCGATCTGAATCTCCATTGCCTGATCCAATTGCAGAGAATTGTTTTGTGCAAAAAACTGAAGATCAACAATTGTTTATTTTAAATCTAACTCTTGCTGATGTTATGTCAAAAATTCCGCTGTAATTATCGTTAACGATAACCGAGCAGGTTTTAATACCTATGCTCACAAACAATTTTAAATATGAAACCAACAAATCCAATCGAAATCGACGGCGAGACCTACGACCTCTACACCATCAATCTTGCGATCACCTCGATCGTAAAGTCTGACGCAAGCGAGGATGCGAATATCTCCATGCGCTTGCTCCCAACACGGATCGCGGACGGAGAGGTCATCGTCGCCGAGGATTACGCTCGCGTGATGTTGCTCGGCAGTGTTGAGAATGTTGATGTCGCAACGAAGACCGCCGTCGCTCAAATCTCTGCGAGCATCCAAGAATTTATCTACGCGAAAGGACTCTAAGCCATGGCCCTCATTACCTCCGCAGCGAGTGGCAACTTTGACGCAGGCGCGACATGGGTCGGCGGCATTGTGCCCGGCCCAAGCGACGAAGCTCGCGCCGAGAACGGCCACACAATCACAATCACGGCAGATGTGACCTGCGACGAGTTGTCGAATGCAGGCACCGGAATTTATACGCTCAACGATG
>Ga0247832_1004775_pt1 | contig 16519 bp, 3 predicted proteins | sample LaCruzMarch2015__10_FD_192407 | JGI IMG/M metagenome (GOLD analysis project Ga0247832, IMG submission 192407) | Freshwater microbial communities from meromictic Lake La Cruz, Castile-La Mancha, Spain - LaCruzMarch2015_4m | ecosystem: Environmental > Aquatic > Freshwater > Lake | place: Spain... | reverse complement strand
TCTTCGTTCTCAACAGCTTTGGGGCCAGGTGGTGGGGGTGATGGAATTACTATAGCCCAACTTATTTCTTCAACAGAAAGCTGGGCGACCTATCCTGCTGCGAGCAGCATCCTCTTTGCGAATGATACAACTTTAACACGAAATGAAATTGTCTCTCCTGGATTTACGTTTTTCCAACTCGTAAATGAGATTGGTGTCATCGCAACAACAAGTAATACAGGCAATGGTGTTTTCCCAACCAGACAATTTATTGGAGGAAGTATTTCAATTACAGACCAAATTGATCCCCTAAATCCAGGGAATTTTAACTATAACTATGTTATTACCGCTGGTGCATCTTATACTGGAACTGTAAGTAGTCTTATTGTAATAGATTCTTTGAATAGTCCAGCAGCATTATACGTGAGTTCGTTGTATCTAGGAGATTCCAATGGCTTACAATTTGGAAGTTTAGAGTCTGGGCTTGATTACAAGAATCTTTTCTACAATGGGTCTCAATTGGCCTATGTATCTTCATTAAGTGGATTTGTCTCAACACCGAATCTTCTCAACTTGGTCTCTACAGCCAATTTGACCAATTTACTCTCGTCACCCAATCTCATCTCCACAACTGCGGGTCTAGAACGATACATTAGCAGCTTTATTGATCCTCAAGAGTTGGCCTCTTCTATCCGTCCTTTTATCTCTACACCCAATCTCACGAACTTGGTCTCCACAGCCAACTTGATAAACTTGGTGTCTACTGCGAATCTGACAAACTTAATCTCTACTGCCAATTTGACCAATCTAGTCTCCACAGCCAATCTGACAAACTTGGTTTCAACAACCTATCTGGATACCCAAGTGGCTTCTACAGTGAGAGGATTGGGCACAGCTGGATACCTCTCTTCTGTCCCAGGAGTTGTCTCCACAGCCAACTTGATAAACTTAGTGTCTACTGCCAATTTGAACAACTTGGTCTCCACTCAGAATCTCCTCAATTTAATTTCGTCCCCAAATCTCATCTCCACAACTGCGGGTCTCGAGCGATACATTAGCAGCTTTATTGACCCTCAAGAGTTGGCCTCGTCTATCCGTCCTTTTATCTCTACACCCAATCTCACCAACTTGGTCTCTACAGCCAACCTCATTAATTTGGTCTCTACTGCCAATTTAACCAATCTAGTCTCGACTGCCAATTTGACCAATCTAGTCTCCACAGCCAATCTGGCAAACTTAGTGTCTACAACCTATCTGGATACCCAAGTGGCTTCTACAGTAAGAGGTCTTGGAACAGCTGGCTACCTCTCTTCTGTTCCTGGAGTTGTCTCAACACCCAATCTTCTCAACTTGGTCTCGACTGCCAATTTGAACAACTTGGTCTCGACTCAGAATCTTCTCAATTTACTTTCATCACCCAATCTCATCTCCACAACTGCTGGCCTTGAGAGATACATAAGCAGCTTTGTTGACCCTCAAGAGTTGGCTTCATCTATCCTGCCCTTTATCTCTGTTCCTAATCTTCAAAACTTAGTCTCCACAGCCAACTTGATAAACTTGGTCTCTACTGCTAACCTCATTAACATGGTGTCCACTTCGTATCTGACCAGTCAATTGATGTCCACAGTGGCTGGCCTTGGAACCATAGGCTATAGGTCTACATTGATCAGTTCATTCTTGACGCTTTCCACTGGACTTCTTACGACAAGCACACTTACTATGTTTGATTCTCTCAATTACAACTCAGCGAATAATGTGTATGTGAAGAGCACATTCTTGTATTTCAATAACTACATCGTGGGTGGAGCAACACAATTACAACCTCAAATCTTCACCTTCTAAATAGGAAATGACAACCCCTTTTCAAATCACCCAGAGTTTTGTTCCTACACAAATTCCTGGGTGCCAACTTTGGTTTGATGCTGCTGACCAAACTACGTTTACGTATAGCTCAGGAACCAGTATATCTCAATGGCGGGATAAATCGTCGAACGCCTATTCAGTGATTCAAGCAACAGCATTGAATCAACCGACTCTTACATCTGGCGCACAGAACAGTCTTCCTGGAATTCAGTTCTCTCAAAGCACATATTTGTATCAAACCGCGACATCTATGCCAGCCTTCACAACGGGTGGGTCTACAAGTGTTCTCATGGCTGCGAGAAATGCGAGCAACAATGATAATTGGAATATTATCAATACAATTTGGTTTGATATTGCAGCACAGACTGCAACTTTACGCTACCATTTTTCCTTCAATCAAGGAACTACTGACGGAACGACATTGTATACAAATGGAGCTCTGGTTGGACAAGTCACTTCTAATGCGGTAGCACCTTCTGCGAATGCGATTCTAGGCTTTACTGCGTCAGCAACCTCTCAGACGATCCATACAAATGGTTCAACAAATTCGTATGCTGGAACGACGTTGCCTGACGCAACAGGGAATACTGATTTTATCTTTAACGATGCTCGTAACAATGTGGCCAGTGCGAATACAATGATTTTTGAAATGGTCGGATACAATACTCAAATCACAACGGCTCAACGACAACAATTGGAAGGATATTTGGCTTGGAAATGGGGCATGGTTACAAATCTTCCAGCGAATCATCCTTATAAGACAACTCCCATTATTTCACTCCCTCCTTTCCCCAATGCGCCCCGCGTGAAATATGCTACACAAGCAACCTTATTTCAGCCCACTCAGATAAATGGATGTTACGTATGGTTAGATGCTTCTTTACAAAATAATTTTACGTTTAGCAGTGGCTCCAATATTGCTACTTGGATAGATCGGTCTGGGAATTCCTATAGCGCTACAGCAGCGAATAATCCAACCTATGATAGTATTACGAAGAGGGTGCGTTTTCTAAATTCGTCGAGTCAATATATGTCAAATACAGCAGCACCACTGAACTTAGCAGAGCGTTCTTTCTTTTTTGTGATTGAGGATATAACGTATATTGCTGTAGGCGGATATATGCCTATGATTCCCAATCCAACGTCAGGGTCAGACTATCAAACAACAAATGGGCTAACCATTGAAAACAATAGTGGATTTAAATTTTATGGGAATTCAGGTGGGTATGACAATCGCATTGCTGGAGCAGCAGCTCCCAATGCGAAAGGAATTTATTCAGAAGTCTTTGGATCCCTCAGTGGCACCACGTATTTAAATGGAACCGCTGGAGGCACTTCCAATGCCAATTATACAGCAGGAACATCAGTGGGATATGCTTTAGGAGCACGATGGCTTGGTGGTATATCAGCTCCCTACATCAATGCTTATTACTATGAAGTTCTCGTTTACAATACAGTTCTTTCTGTAACGCAACGACAGCAGATTGAAGGATATCTCGCCTGGAAATGGGGCCTTCAGGGATCCCTTCCTTCCACCCATCCGTATAAAAATACCCCTGTCTATGCGCAAGCACCATTCCCTCTTGTTCCGAGAATTCCTTATATGACGAATCAATATTTTAATCCAAATTCAATAACAGGCTGCTCTTTATGGTTAGACGCTGCGGATTCATCAACTGTAGCACTAACGGGTAGCAGTGTTACTGCTGTACGTGATAAGTCTTCCTCCAATATCACACTGTCCAATGTGTCAGGCTTCACGTATCCAAACAACACCTTTAATGGACGAAAACCCTCTTTTTTTGTAACAGGTGGAGGGAATACAAACACTGGCACTCAGAGATTGGGAGTCAATAGTGTATTTGCTCTCGCAACACCCTTAACAGTGAGTTTTGTCTGTCAGCACGTTGGAGCAGCAAATTATGGATACATTCTTGATTCAGCAAGTGCTTCAGGACGCCCTTATATACTTGATGGGGGCATAGGAGGAAACACGTTTCAAACTCCATTTAATCCGTCAGGTGGCGGCCTTAGTTCAACATCTCCTCTTCTCAATAATTTTGTGTTTGGTACTAGTTCTGCTGCCTTTCAAAATGGAACACAACAATTTACAGGAACTTCACTCACCTTTACGATGGGAGGGATTACAGTAGGAAATCGGTACACCTTAAATGAATCGTGGCCTGGCCATATTTGCGAACTCATTATTCATAATACTGCTCTCACAACCTCGCAACGACAACAAGTGGAAGGCTATTTGGCGTGGAAATGGGGCTTACAAAGTAATTTACCAGCCAATCATCCGTTCAAACTCTTTCCTCCCTCCCCTTGACATCTAGGTATTTTATAAGATTCATTTTGGTCTTTCTTTGTAGAGCAAGGAGCCCATGGCAGCCTTCGTATCAACATTTACAGATGTTGGTCTTGTAAATACGGCGATAAATGCTGGCACAATCACGTTGCCACCGACGTCACAGGTTCCTTACAGACAAATTATTTTTAAAGATGCTTACGGCAACTTATCCAATAGAACTCTTACACTTTCTACACAAGCAGGTGAATTCTTTGAGGATGGAAGGACAACACGTGTCTTTAAAGATTCGTTTGGATTTCAAACTTTGTATGGATACAATGGAACATGGTTTTTTCTAGGCGGGTCTGCTCAGAATCAGCAAACAATTAGCAGTTTGGTTGTTTCAACTGTCAATGGGCACCAGCCTATTGTTCTTCCGAACCTTCTTTCTTCTGTTGCGGGCCTTGGAACTGCTGGATATGTCTCTACAAGTCAGCTTTTGTCAACATCCTATGGTCTCTATACTCAGATACAAGCAGCAGCAGCCAGTGTCTCAGGAAGCCAACTCACCTCTACAACAGTTGGATTGGGAACTCTAGGATATATCTCCAGTATCTCTGGAGTTGTCTCTACACCCAACTTGATTAACTTGGTGTCTACTGCCAATTTGATGAATTTAATTTCCTCACCCAATCTCATTTCTACAACTGCTGGACTCGAGAGATACATTAGCAGCTTTGTGGATCCTGCGGAACTCGCCTCGTCTATCCGTCCTTTCATCTCCACACCCAACCTCACCAATTTGGTCTCGACAGCTAACTTAATCAACTTGGTGTCCACTGCCAATCTAGCAAACTTGGTGTCTACAGCCAATCTTACAAATTTGGTTTCTACAACCTATCTGGACACCCAAGTGGCATCTACAGTAAGAGGTCTTGGAACAGCTGGTTACCTCTCTTCTGTTCCTGGAGTTGTCTCAACACCCAATCTTCTGAATTTGGTCTCTACTGCCAATTTGAACAACTTAGTTTCTACTCAGAACCTCCTCAACTTGGTCTCTACAGCCAATTTGACTAACTTGGTCTCTACAACCTATCTGGATACCCAAGTGGCGTCTACAGTGAGAGGCCTTGGAACAGCTGGTTACCTCTCCTCTGTGCCTGGAGTCGTCTCAACACCCAATCTTCTGAATTTGGTCTCGACTGCCAATTTGAACAACTTGGTTTCTACTCAGAATCTTCTGAATTTAATTTCGTCTCCAAATCTCATTTCCACAACTGCTGGACTCGAGAGATACATTAGTAGTTTTATTGACCCTCAAGAGTTAGCCTCGTCTATCCGTCCTTTCATCTCCACACCCAATCTTACCAATTTGGTCTCGACAGCGAACTTAATCAACTTGGTCTCGACTGCTAATTTGAGCAACCTAGTCTCAACTGCGAATCTGACAAATTTGGTCTCTACTGCCAATCTGACCAACTTGGTCTCCACAGCCAATCTGACCAACTTGGTCTCCACAGCCAATCTGACCAACTTGGTCTCTACAACCTATCTCGATACACAAGTGGCTTCTACTGTGAGAGGTCTTGGAACAGCTGGTTACCTCTCTTCTGTTCCTGGAGTTGTCTCAACACCTAATCTTCTGAATTTGGTCTCCACTGCTAATTTGAACAACTTAGTGTCAACTCAGAACCTCCTCAATTTGCTCTCGTCTCCAAATCTCATCTCTACAACTGCTGGGCTCGAGAGATACATTAGTAGCTTTGTGGATCCTCAGGAGTTGGCCTCTTCTATCCGTCCTTTCATCTCTGTTCCTAATCTCACTAACTTGGTCTCTACAGCCAACCTCATTAATTTGGTGTCTACTGCCAATTTGACCAATCTAGTCTCGACTGCCAATTTGACCAATCTAGTCTCTACAGCCAATTTGACCAACTTAGTCTCTACAACCTATCTGGATACTCAAGTGGCTTCCACTGTGAGAGGTCTTGGAACAACTGGGTATCTCTCTTCTGTTCCTGGAGTTGTCTCAACACCTAATCTTCTGAATTTGGTCTCCACTGCTAATTTGAACAACTTAGTGTCAACTCAGAACCTCCTCAATTTACTCTCCTCTCCAAATCTTATCTCTACAACTGCTGGACTCGAGAGATATATTAGCAGTTTTGTGGATCCTCAAGAGTTAGCCTCGTCCATTCTTCCGTTTATCTCCGTTCCCAATCTTGCCAATTTGGTCTCTACTTCCTATTTGAGTAGCCAATTGGCCTCTACAGTGACTGGTCTTGGAACTGCGGGGTATGTCTCTACAAGCCAGCTTTTGTCAACCTCCTTTGGTCTCTTTACTCAGATTCAAGCAGCAGCAGCTAGTGTCTCAGGAAGTCAATTAACCTCTACAACAGTTGGATTGGGAACTCTAGGATATATCTCCAGTGTCTCTGGAGTCGTCTCAACACCCAATCTTCTCAACTTGGTCTCAACAGCCAACTTGATAAACTTGGTCTCCACTGCCAATTTGACCAATTTACTCTCATCACCAAACCTTATTTCCACAACTGCTGGACTCGAGAGATATATCAGTAGCTTTATTGACCCTCAAGAACTTGCCTCTTCTATCCGTCCTTTTATCTCTACACCTAATCTTGCTAATTTGGTCTCCACTGCCAACTTAATCAACTTGGTTTCTACAGCCAATCTGACAAACTTGGTTTCTACAGCCAATCTGACAAACTTGGTTTCTACAGCGAATTTAACCAACTTAGTCTCGACTGCGAATCTGACAAACTTGGTCTCTACAGCGAATTTGGCCAACTTGGTCTCTACAACCTACCTGGATACCCAACTCGCTTCTACAGTGAGGGGCCTTGGAACAGCTGGTTACCTCTCTTCTGTTCCTGGAGTTGTCTCCACACCGAATCTTACTAACTTGGTCTCCACAGCTAATTTAATCAACCTAGTTTCAACAGCAAATCTTACAAACTTGGTTTCTACAGCGAACCTTACAAACCTAGTGTCAACCGCCAATTTGACGAACTTGGTCTCTACAACCTATCTGGATACCCAAGTGGCTTCTACAGTGAGAGGTCTTGGAACAGCTGGTTACCTTTCCTCTGTTCCTGGAGTTGTCTCCACACCGAATTTAATCAACTTGGTCTCAACCGCCAACTTGAACAATTTAGTCTCTACCCAGAATCTCCTCAATTTACTCTCGTCTCCAAATCTCATCTCTACCACCGCGGGTCTAGAGCGATATATTAGCAGTTTTATCGACCCTGCGGAACTCGCCTCCTCTATCCGTCCTTTCATCTCAACACCGAATCTCACTAACTTGGTCTCTACAGCCAACTTGATCAACTTGGTCTCCACAGCCAATTTGACGAACTTGGTTTCTACAGCCAATCTGACCAACTTGGTCTCGACAGCGAATTTGGCTAATTTGGTCTCTACAACCTATCTGGATACCCAAGTGGCTTCTACAGTGAGGGGTCTTGGAACAGCTGGTTACCTTTCCTCTGTTCCTGGAGTTGTCTCCACACCCAATCTTCTCAACCTGGTCTCAACAGCCAACTTGATAAATTTGGTGTCTACTCAGAACCTCCTCAATTTAATTTCGTCTCCAAATCTTATCTCCACAACTGCTGGACTCGAGAGATATATCAGTAGCTTTATTGACCCTCGTGAGTTGGCTTCGTCTATCCTTCCTTTCATCTCTGTTCCAAATCTCACCAATTTGGTCTCTACAGCTAACTTGATAAATCTGGTCTCTACAGCCAATCTGACAAACTTGGTTTCTACAGCGAATTTGACCAACTTGGTCTCCACCGCAAATCTGAACAACTTGGTCTCTACAACCTATCTGGATACCCAAGTGGCTTCTACAGTGAGAGGTCTTGGAACAGCTGGCTACCTCTCCTCTGTCCCAGGAGTTGTCTCCACACCGAATTTAATTAACTTGGTCTCTACTGCCAATTTGAACAACTTAGTGTCTACTCAGAACCTCCTCAATTTAATTTCGTCACCTAATCTCATCTCCACAACTGCTGGACTCGAGAGATATATTAGCAGTTTTGTGGATCCTGCGGAACTCGCCTCCTCTATCCGTCCTTTTATCTCAACACCTAATCTTACTAACTTGGTCTCCACAGCTAACTTGATAAACTTAGTCTCCACAGCCAATTTGACGAACTTGGTTTCTACAGCTAATTTGACTAATGTAGTGTCTACAGCCAATCTGACCAACTTGGTTTCTACAGCTAATCTTACAAACTTGGTCTCCACCGCAAATCTATCTAACTTGGTTTCTACAACCTACTTGGATACCCAAGTGGCTTCTACAGTGAGAGGTCTTGGAACAGCTGGTTACCTTTCCTCTGTTCCTGGAGTTGTCTCCACACCGAATTTAATCAACTTGGTCTCAACAGCCAACTTGATAAATTTGGTCTCGACTCAGAACCTCCTCAATTTAATTTCGTCACCCAATTTAATCTCTACAACTGCTGGACTCGAGAGATATATCAGTAGCTTTATTGACCCTCGTGAGTTGGCTTCCTCTATTCTCCCTTTCATCTCTGTTCCAAATCTCACCAACTTGGTCTCCACAGCGAACTTGATCAACTTAGTCTCTACTGCGAATCTGACAAACTTGGTCTCTACAGCGAATTTGGCCAACTTGGTCTCTACAGCCAATCTTACGAACTTGGTCTCCACCGCAAATCTAACTAACTTGGTTTCTACAACCTACCTGGATACCCAAGTGGCTTCTACAGTGAGAGGTCTTGGAACAGCTGGTTACCTCTCCTCTGTTCCTGGAGTTGTCTCAACACCCAATCTTCTCAACTTGGTCTCTACTGCCAATCTGACAAACTTGGTCTCGACTGCGAATTTGGCCAACTTGGTCTCTACAGCCAATCTTACGAACTTGGTCTCCACCGCAAATCTTGCCAACTTGGTTTCTACAACCTACCTGGATACCCAAGTGGCTTCTACAGTGAGAGGTCTTGGAACAGCTGGTTACCTCTCTTCTGTCCCTGGAGTTGTCTCCACACCCAATCTTCTCAACTTGGTCTCTACTGCCAATTTGAACAACTTAGTGTCTACTCAGAATCTTCTGAATTTACTTTCGTCTCCAAATCTCATCTCGACGACTGCGGGTCTCGAACGATACATTAGCAGTTTCATTGATCCTGCAGAACTCGCCTCCTCTATCCGTCCCTTTATCTCCGTTCCCAATTTAACCAATTTGGTCTCCACCGCCAATTTAATCAACCTAGTTTCAACAGCAAATCTTACGAACTTGGTCTCCACCGCCAATTTAATCAACCTAGTGTCAACAGCAAATCTTACGAACTTAGTCTCCACAGCCAACTTGATAAATTTGGTCTCTACAGCGAATCTTACAAACTTAGTCTCCACAGCCAATCTTGCCAACTTGGTGTCTACAACCTATCTTGATACACAAGTGGCTTCTACAGTGAGAGGTCTTGGAACATCTGGGTATCTCTCCTCTGTTCCTGGAGTTGTCTCAACACCCAATCTTCTCAACTTGGTCTCCACAGCCAACTTGACAAATTTGGTCTCTACAGCGAATTTGGCCAATCATGTTTCCACAGCCAACTTGATAAATTTGGTTTCTACACAGAATCTCATCAACTTGGTTTCTACAGCCAATCTTAGCAATCTCATCTCATCGCCCAATCTCATCTCTACTACCGCGGGTCTAGAGCGATACATTAGCAGCTTTGTGGACCCCCAGGAGTTAGCTTCTACTATTTTGCGGTTTATCTCCACTCCTAATCTTCTGAACTTGGTTTCTACAAGCTACTTGGATACCCAACTGGCTTCCACAGTGAGTGGTCTTGGAACATCAGAATATGTCAGCACGCAAAGTCTTTATTCCACTGTTGCTCGGTGGGCAGATTACCAGGCAACCTCTGCTATTATTTTGGCCTCCACAAATGCTATGATTATCAATCCAACTCCGTATGATCCTGTGACTGAAGCATATTATTCACTGCTTCTTCAGACGGCAGTCGCAGCTATCTATGATTCTAACAGTGCTCCAGGGCAGTTGGAGTTAGGAACTGTATCTTTTCTCAATTCAACTGTCAATGAAAGTTATTTCCTGGGAAATCAATCTTTTTTCAAAGGGTCCGTGAGTTCTCTTGCTCTAGGCAGGTTCTCAGTTGATGGTGCTCTAGTCTCTTCCATGGGCTCTTTGTTTCTCAGCTCTGTCTTCCTTGGAAATGTTGGAGGATCACTGGTGGGTGAAATTACAACCGACGCCACAGCTACCGATTTATTCTGGAAAGGATCTAAACTTAATAGTCAAGCAGGTTCTGGCGTTACCCTCGACGCTTTACAAAGCACGGTTGGTGGACTAGGAACAGCTTCTTATGTCTCAACACTGACGTTGGACAAATCTATCTCTTCGTTCTCAACAGCTTTGGGACCAGGTGGTGGGGGTGATGGAATTACTACAGCCCAACTTATTTCTTCAACAGAAAGCTGGGCTACGTATCCTGCTGTCAGTAGTATTGTCTTTGCGAATGATACAACTTTAACACGAAATGAAATTGTCTCTCCTGGATTTACGTTTTTCCAACTCGTAAATGAGATTGGAGTCTTGGCAACAACAAGTAACACAGGCAATGGTGTTTTCCCAACCAGACAATTTATTGGAGGAAGTATTTCAATTACAGACCAAATTGATCCCCTAAATCCAGGGAATTTTAACTATAACTATTTTATTACCGCTGGTGCATCTTATACTGGAACTGTAAGTAGTCTTATTGTAATAGATTCTTTGAATAGTCCAGCAGCGTTATATGTGAGTTCGTTGTATCTAGGAGATTCCAATGGCTTACAATTTGGAAGTTTAGAGTCAGGGCTTGATTACAAGAATCTTTTCTACAATGGGTCTCAGTTGGCCTATGTATCTTCGTTGAGTGGGTTTATTTCAACACCGAATCTTCTCAACTTGGTCTCTACATCTTATTTGGATACACAACTGGCTTCGACAGTGAGAGGTCTTGGAACGTCTGGGTATGTCTCTACAAGCCAGCTCTTATCAACCTCCCTTGGTCTCTACAATCAGATTCAAGCAGCAGCGGCCAGTGTCTCAGGAAGTCAATTAACCTCTACAACAATTGGATTGGGAACTCTAGGATATATCTCCTCTGTCTCTGGAGTTGTCTCTACACCCAATCTTCTCAACTTGGTCTCTACAGCCAACTTGATTAACTTGGTATCCACTGCGAACCTTTTGAATCTCGTCTCATCTCAAAGTCTTGTATCAACGACAGCAGGATTGGGACAGATTTATCTCTCGTCTCTCCCTTCTATCCTCTCAACAACAGTGTTTCTGACCAGCTCTATCAGAGTTTCTTCCCTCATAAGTATAACTCTCAGCACACAACAACTCTTCACATCCTCTATATTTGGAAACACATCACAGTTCCAAGCACTCAGTTCTCAGAGTCTCTATGTCTCGTCGTTCTTTACGGCGACAAGACAGGCAACTCCCATGTTTGTGACCTTCTAATTCAGATACGTTTTTGAAAAAACTATACTGAACTAGTGTAGGGTAGGATGTCTACACAGGTGAGTGCAAATCCTTTTTTTACACCTAGACAGATTTCTGGGTGTCAACTGTGGTTAGATGGAGCGGATACAGGTTCAATGACGCTTTCGGGTTCTAGTGTGACTCAATGGAGAGATAAGTCTGGGTCTTCAAATAATTTCACTCCAACTTCAGGAACTCCTACATCAATTTTAGACAATGGAAGAAACGTTGTAAACTTTACTTCAGGTGCAATCATGACATCCGCGAATCAGATTACGTTTACAACTTCATCAGCATTTTTTATTGTTTCTCTTTTAAATTCTATTACTGTTGCTGATGTTGGTATGATATTGGGATTCACAAATATAGCTGGTGGAGATTTTAGTATTCGGTATTATGGAAATAAAATACTTGGTGGAACTAGTGGTGATGGTAATGGTAATGATTTTGCTAATGGAACATATTATGTGAATGGAACATTCAATCCTTCGTTTGGAAGCAGTACATACTTGAATGTATATTCAATTATTGGTACAGTTGCTCCTCAAGCAGGTGGAACTTCATTTTTAACACTTTCAAGTGCATTTATGAGTCGTTTTTTTATTGGAAACATTGCAGAGTTTTTGTATTATCCTGGAGGTGTGACGAGCAGTCAACGACAACAAATTGAAGGCTATTTGGCGTGGAAATGGGGCTTACAAGCAAGTCTGCCAGCGACCCATCCCTACAAGAATTCACCCATCCCCCCTCTCTTAAATCCGCCAACAACACTTCCTGTTGTGCTTCAGAATCCAACGTTTACTCCAACCCAAGTGTCTGGCTGTAGTTTGTGGTACGATGCGGCGGATTTATCAAGACTAACGTTGTCAGGCTCTTCTGTAACAAATTGGACGAGCAAAGGATCCAACGCTATTGCGGTGACAAATTCAGCAAATTATCCAACCTATGTAACGAATGCGTATAACAAACTTGGAACGTTACGGTTTACCTTTGCAATCAATCAATCCCTTTCCAATGCGTCTGTTGCGAATTCAGTGGTTCAAACGAACACAAATCATACTATTTTTCTTGTTCATAATCCTAATGCCGATAATTCAACCCCCTTTGGATTTTTAGATTCTATTGGTACTTTTAATAAGCGAATCAGTGTCCATACTCCAGAAGGTTCAAGTATTATGTATGATGTTGGAGGTCGTCTAGCGTATTCCTATCCGAGCCAAGCAGCCTATCTGAATGGAGCTCTTAAGTTAGAGACATATACTGTTTCTGGAGGAAGTCGTTTTTATCGTAGAGATGGTACCCAATTGGCTACAAATGGAACAATTTCATCAAGTTTTGATGCGAATCAAATCTTATATATAGGGGGGGCACACCCCTCGTATCCTCACTATCAATATGGTGGAGATTATTGTGAAATTCTATGGTATAATACTAATTTGACTACACCACAGATACAACTAGTAGAAGGCTATTTGGCCTGGAAATGGGGCTTACAAGGATTGTTGCCCGCCAATAATCCCTATAATCCCTCTCCATCCGCTCAATTTCCCTTTCTTTCTATTGTGAGGTTTGCTACATGGCAACCAAATCAGATATCAGGATTAAGCTTATGGCTAGATGCTGCTGATCCAAATGGAACAGGAGTCCTTCCTTCCAATGGGGCTTCTCTGAAAATATGGGTAGATAAATCAGGAAATACATATAACGTTTCTCAAAATGCTTCTTTGGCTGTTCCTGTCTTTCGTCAGAGTTTAGCAACCAATGGGCTTCCAGGACTTGATTTTACAGGAGGAGGAGGCTTACTTTCAGCAACATCGTTTGCGAAATCATTAAATGTCACGTTGCTTTTGGTTGGAATGGTGAGGAGCACTATAGGAGCATGGGGAACATTTTGGGGACATTTTCCAAACGGTGATCACGATTTCAATGCGATTCAACTCCGAAATACATCGGGTCAAACTGTTATTAATTGGCATACAAACAATAATAACAGCACTTCTCAACTTTCCTATACACTCAACTCCATGGTTCTATATTCATGCACTATGACTAATGGGAATATAATGTTTATGCAGCAAACAAATACAAGTGGAACAAATTCTGTAACAATCACGAATGGTGCTGTAACAATTAACACAAATACTGCTCCTATTTGGGTTGGTCGTTCTGACTCAAGTGAAGCCATCAATAGTTATATATATGAAATTGTCTATTTTCAACGAGTATTATCTTTAGCAGAGCGACAACAAACCGAGGGCTACCTCGCTTGGAAATGGGGTCTTGTCTCAAATCTACCAAATAATCATCCCTATAAAAAGTGGCCACCTTCTCCCTAAATCACAAGTTCGGAATTCATCCCAGAAAGCATCACTCCCAATAGAGAGAAGCGATGTCTTCTGTGTTTATAAGTTCTCCAGCAGAGGTTGTCGTGATAGACAGTCGTACACGTTCAGGGACTATCACGTTACCTCTTACAAATTCTATCCCATATCGTGTTGTTAACTTTAAAGATCAATACGGCACTTTCTCCAACTCCACACTCACATTGTCTACACAGTTGGGTGAGAGCTTTGATGATGGAACCACTACAAAAACTTTTTCAAATGCCTTTTCCTTTATGAATCTGTATTCGTTGTCTTCCAAATGGATGGTCATGGGTGGCACACAGACCATCTCTCAGACGATTTCATCCTTGACAGTGAATCAACTCACCTTTGGAACTGGGGCAGGCTGGGTCCAGTTCGGTCTTCTTCAAGCGTCTGTTGTGAGCAGCATTCAACTGAATACGAATGATGGCTATATTAATAATCTCTTTGTTGGAAATCAATCCACAGTGAATGATATCCAATTCTACGGCCTCTTTGGAAACTACAACAATACTGTTCTCGCAGAAATCTCAACAGGCGCGGGCACACAGGAGCTTCTTATCTTTAAAGGTTCATCTGTTTCTGATCGCGTGCGTGTTCAAACGACAGGGAACTTTGTGGTGGAAACGGGTGTTAGCGCAAGACTTTTTAGCACGACTACAATCCCTACGCTCGCAAATGCTACACCTGCTTTCATTATTAATACGAGCAGCAATGTGGGTATTCAGACAGCTAGTCCAGGCACAGCTCTAGATGTTGCTGGCACAGCTAGAGCCTTTGTAGTAAGCTCCCAACAACTCTTTGCGTCTTCTTTTAACGGCGATATTCCGTTAGTAAGAACCAATTTGCTCTCTACAGTGACTGGTTTGGGGTCCATTGGCTATGTCTCCACAAGTCAGCTCTTATCAACCTCCCTTGGTCTCTTTAATCAGATACAAGCAGCAGCGGCTAGCGTATCAGGGAGCCAGCTAACGTCTACAACAGTTGGCTTGGGAACTCTTGGATATATCTCAAGTGTCTCTGGGGTTGTCTCCACTGGTAATTTGCTTAACTTGGTCTCAACAACTTTTCTGAATACTCAATTGGCTTCCACAGTCAGAGGTCTAGGAACCTCAGGCTATGTTTCTAGCATTTCTGGAGTTGTCTCAACACCCAATCTTCTCAATTTGGTTTCCACAGCAAACTTAACCAACCTAGTCTCCACTGCGAATCTAACCAACTTGGTGTCTACTGCCAATCTTGCTAACTTGGTCTCTACAACCTACCTGGATACCCAACTGGCCTCCACAGTGAGAGGTCTTGGAACCTCAGGGTATATCTCAAGTGTGGCTGGAGTTGTCTCAACACCCAATCTTCTCAACTTGGTCTCCACACCCAACTTGTTAAACTTGGTGTCCACTGCGAATCTAACCAACTTGGTCTCTACTGCGAACTTGGCCAACCATGTCTCCACAGCCAATCTTGCCAACTTGGTCTCTACAACTTATCTGGATACCCAACTGGCCTCCACAGTGAGAGGTCTTGGAACCTCAGGGTATATCTCAAGTGTCGCTGGAGTTGTCTCTACACCCAACTTACTAAACTTGGTGTCAACAGCCAACTTGATAAACCTAGTCTCCACTCCAAATTTAGCCAATTTAGTCTCGACAGCCAATCTCACCAATTTAGTCTCGACAGCCAATCTCACCAATTTAGTCTCTACCTCCTACCTCGATACTCAACTGGCCTCCACAGTGAGAGGCCTTGGAACCTCAGGGTATATCTCAAGTGTCTCTGGAGTTGTCTCAACACCCAATCTTCTCAACTTGGTCTCAACAGCGAATTTGACCAATTTAGTGTCCACTCAGAATCTTCTCAACTTACTTTCGTCTCCAAATCTCATCTCTACAACTGCTGGACTTGAACGATACATTAGCACTTTTATTGACCCTGCGGAACTCGCCTCATCTATTCTTCCCTTCATTTCCGTTCCAAATCTGAACAATTTGGTCTCTACAGCCAACTTAATAAATTTGGTCTCCACTGCGAATTTAGTGAATCACGTCTCGACAGCCAACTTGATAAACTTAGTCTCTACTGCCAATCTGAGCAACTTGGTTTCCACAGCCAATCTCACCAATTTAGTCTCGACAGCTAACTTAACCAACTTGGTTTCCACAGCCAATCTCACTAATTTAGTCTCGACAGCCAATCTCACCAATTTAGTCTCGACAGCCAATCTCACCAATTTAGTCTCTACCTCCTACCTCGATACTCAACTGGCCTCCACAGTGAGAGGTCTTGGAACCTCAGGCTATGTGTCGAGTATCTCTGGAGTTGTCTCCACTCCAAATTTAGCCAATTTAGTCTCGACAGCCAATCTGACCAATTTAGTCTCGACAGCCAATCTCACTAATTTAGTCTCGACAGCCAATCTCACCAATTTAGTCTCGACAGCCAATCTCACCAATTTAGTCTCTA
>Ga0247832_1004769_pt1 | contig 16537 bp, 18 predicted proteins | sample LaCruzMarch2015__10_FD_192407 | JGI IMG/M metagenome (GOLD analysis project Ga0247832, IMG submission 192407) | Freshwater microbial communities from meromictic Lake La Cruz, Castile-La Mancha, Spain - LaCruzMarch2015_4m | ecosystem: Environmental > Aquatic > Freshwater > Lake | place: Spain... | reverse complement strand
GGCAGATGCAGCAGCAGGAGAAGGTGTGCTAATACCTCTTAATTTAGCAGGGATCCTCTTGGTGCGGCCGCCGCGTGCCATGGTGAGATGCGGTGTTGCGGGTCGATCGCGTGCCATGGTGAGATGCGGTGTTGCGGGTCGATACAATTGAAAGAGGGTCTCAAGGAGGATGGGAGATAGGTCTACAACAAAATCAGACAACAGCTCCGGAAAACCTTAAGTCGGCGGCAAAAAAAAGAACCTTCTCTTGTGTTCTACGTAGGTTTCTAGGTATGGGTCTAAAAAAATCACAGCCTGAGAGTCAGGACAGTCCCGCGCACAGACCTGACTCTCAGGTAGCCTGAGGATAAGTCATTCCAATGCAATTCTCTCAACTGATGAAGCGAACGGCCCCCCTACTAGGAGTACTTCACTGCGCCTCTTGGATCGGGCGATGCACTTGCTTCGTTTCAAATCGTCGTCATGGAACGGCGGTACATCAACCATTAGAATCATCAGCGGTATATTCATCGCCTACTTTGCTGTACGTGTCGTCAAGCAATCAACAATCAAACACTCCAACTTCTACTAAAGTACGATCGAAGGTAAAGTCAAGTGTTGTCAATAGCAATGCCGTTAGCAGCAGTAGTAATGAGGAAAAAATAGGAGGAGGAGGACGACGACGAATGAAAAAAACTGAAATTGACAATTTACTTCGTGGGATTGGTATTGAGCCTGTAAGTGCTCAGCAGCAATTGCAGAAGTCAACATCTTTAACAACATTGACATCCAACAAATCATTCATCAGCAAGGACAGCAAGTCACCGCTATTAGATCAAACACAACAAGATTATGATTATCTCGTGTCTTCTTCTTCGCCAAACATATCACTACAAACACAATTAGACTATTCACGTAACGGCCATACAATATTACGTTCCTTCCTACCCCCAAACATAATACAGCAATTACGTTCTGAGATACTGCCATATACCATTGCTAATGCACTAATTGCATGGCGTCAAAAAATAGAAGTACAATTAAATGACAGTTCTGATAGTGATACACGTAATAATGCTATATCCATTGTTAATAATTTACACTCGGTCGAGGAATGTATGACCTATCTTGAAGACGAATTAGATATTGATGTTGGTGAAGATATACCCTTCCTTCAATATTTTAATACATGGAGATCCTCATCTACATCTACTACAACAGCCTATGTTGATAGCAACAAAAGTACAGACAGTATTAGTAGTATTGATACAACACCACCAGCATTACTACCCACTGTTAGGGAATTATGTCTCTCACCCTATCTAGCACAAACAGCATCCGCATTATTGAATTGCAAAACAATACGGTTATATCAAGACTCCATATTTCATAAACGTGCCGGTGACGCTTGGACACCCTGGCATAGTGATGCACGAATGTCACCCTTTGATACATCCAATATGATATCATTTTGGATACCACTACAGCATATACCCACTCCAGACAATGGTGGTACAGGCTTATTGTTTGTAGATGGTAGTCACTCGGATATGGCATTGCCATATTGGAATGGTGTAGATGGAAAGGAGTATGATAGATTAGACTTAAGATATGGCGGCGGTAGCAGTAGCAATGATGATGATGATGATGATGATGATGACAGGGATAACGTTGAAGGTGGTGGTGTGAGACATCACATGCCAATGGACATTGGGGATGTGACCGTACATAATGGTTGGACATTGCATTGTGCCGATGCTGCCAAGGACTACTTGGCAGGTGAGGATAGATATGCATTATCAATTACATTTGTGGATGGCCGGGCTGAGGTACGAGAGGATGTACTTTCATCATCATCATCATCAACAGCAGCAGTTGCCACCAAGGACGACAAAGAGGATGTATGGAGTTTCCGTTCCTGGGTGAGTGATGTGATACCAAGAACACAATTTAGACACCCAGAGGTACCGATTGTTTGGCCTCTTAAGGAACGAGATGTTTAAATATAACGCAATAAAAAGTAAACCTGGAATGTTAACACAAGATAAAGTTATTTGGACTATCTTTGATTGGATCTCAACATAAATTCTTTGACAATCCATTTTACTTTCCTAAAATTAAACACAGGATACCGAACATTTAGCAATAATTTTCTATCCATGTAATCTAACACGTGCACAAAGCTTACTCCAACAATAAAATCAGAATGTCCTCACGCAACCACAAAATATACTCATGTATCTACTTGACATTTGTCGTCGGTTCAGTGGTAACAGTCGTCCCCGACCCGTGAATGGGAGCCTCGGACGAGGGATCGTCCATGCCAGGCTGGGCGGGTAGATTCAATGCAACATTTGTAGTTTCCACTGCATCATGGAATACGGGCTCAGTTGTAGGTTCTTCATCTTGGAACTTCACAGCCTCGACTATATCCAAATCTCCCGACGTAGGTGCAGCAGTAGGTTCTTTCACAGGATACATGGCCGCACGAAGGACTATCATCATCATACAGAATACCGCACATACAATCGAGGCTTCAAAGATGTATGCCATTCCACTTATACCATCTGAGCAAAAGGCACTGTGAACGAAAATTGCATAAATTGAATGGAATGTTTTACATCGTAATACATCCATCAATGCAACAAATATTCGTTGTAAGGTATGGGTTGATCGATCGGCAAACTCCACCAGATTTGATAGCGCTATGGCTTCGGCATTACTCATACCACAGACCTGAACGAGGGTATCAATGGGGAGGTCTTTCATGTATGTTATGAGCTGGTGTGTAGATGTCATCGCCTGTCCTAATGTTGCCTCGACATTATTTGCCACATCACTTACAGGGTTTTCTCGTATGCACCCCTGCAATTCACAAAGCGAAAAGGATGTAATGTATCTGGTACGTCGTTTTACAAATGAAAATCATTTGGAACTTACCTGTACGTAAAACATAATCAAGTTAACCGCTATGCTTTCAACAGCAGACGCTCCGTCAGCGCCGTAAATTCCTATCTCCAATAGAGCTTGAACATGCTTGTCTGGGTCCATGCAAAAATCGGCACCTGCAACGCTAGTTGCCAGGAATAGCATAGCAAATATCCAACTCAGTATGAGAAGTAGGATGAATACTGGCCAAATGATGGCATACTGAACACATCTGGTGAAGCCATTATGTATCCCTTTCCATGCGAAGAAAACACCCACAATCATAGCAACAACAAGCGCAGAAAGTACAACGGTGATTACAATAAGAACGATGAAGAAAATATTGGATAGCTCGAGATAATCAGCCACATCTTCGGTCACATCATGAACTGTCTGAAGATCATCACTAACCCCCGTAAGTGTTCCATCGAGTTGTACTCTCAAATCTTTAATTTGAACAACAAGTTTCCCAATCGTATCTCGTACTTGACTCGAAATATCCTCTGCCTTCTCACATATTTGTGGACGTAAGGCACAGATTTGATCAGGCACGTTACATATAGCTGTTTCATTCGCCTCAGCGTACATCGTAAAATCGAGTTCCTCTTGTACCTCGAATATCGTATCGGTGAAGTTGATCGCGTCTTTAATTATGTCTTGAATAGCTTGGACTCCAGTGTGAACATCATGGATTGAGTTTCGAAACATTGCAACTCCCTTGAGATAAAATATCAGTCCTACAGTAGAATTTTTTTGTTAAGTTGTTAGATGAAAGTGTGGTAAGAAAAGTAATTGAATAGTAAATAAGTCTTCTTACCAGATACGATTACAGCAATTCCACAACACACAAACATGATTCGAACTGTCATGACTCTCCTATTAAATTTATTCACGATGGCAGAATCTACCACTGTAGTAGTACCCTGCAACTCCGCTTTATCCGTTACTACTTCCGCACCCTGTCCATCATCGGGACGCTTGCTGGATGGATGTGTAAAAGATCCAGCGAAGAAACCAACACGCTTCTCTCCTAGGCATTTAAGAATAAGAATAACAACGAACCAAACAATTGCCACGGCTAGGACGAGGAGTGCACCAATAACGATACCTTCAATGTATTCTCTCCGTTGTTCCTCCTCACCCTTCTCATACAACGCGGCGATATCATTCGTCCGTCCAAATCGAGACAGATCATGCTGCGTTTCAATTTGATCGTTGGGTTCATATTCTGTAATGGTATCTATATAGTCATCACTTGCATTGTAATTCGTCCACGGGGTGAGCGATCTCGTCGTAGTAAACATTCTGCTGCTGATAAAGGAAGGGTACTGTGCGTGCTCTTATATCTCACCTGTCACTATGATACATCCAATGACTGGAATTCGTTCGTTCAGTCCCGATTTTTGCAGTCGGTCTTTTCTCTTCTCCCCCGAAGAAAAAAAGAGCAAAAGAGTTTTGTCACTATGACTATCATTTCAGTATTTGTATTAGACCTCCCTCAGTGAATCGTGCACAGGATACCTTTTATGATATGCAATTAATGTAGGTTGTTCACATCTTCGAACCTCACAGCCCCGACTAAAATCCAAATCTCTCCCGAGTAGGTTAATTGAAAGGAATATTGCACATTCAAATCGAAGATGAATGTCATACCACTGATTCATCCCTGCTGCAAATGTTCTTGAGATTTAGGATTTATAAAATATTAGTCTCTAGCATTTATAAGTTGCCTAACCTAATAAATATACTCTATACTTTAGAAAAAGTACCCCACTATTGTATTTGTCGGTGTACCTCTCACTCTCACACCTTCTTGACATGTCCAACTTTAGTTAGTTAAATTTTAAACTTGTTAGGTGACAGATCAAATGATTGAGAGATCTTCATTTTTTTTAATACGCTACATTAAGTCGGAATACAAATACCCCGCTGCTCACGTTAGCATCCTCTGTTCTGTGTTGCCAGCTTCTTCCATTAAGTGATGTAACTTCCGATGTTCACGATAAGTTCACAAAACACAAAATTTGATGTACATGTTTCGTGTCATTAAGTCGTAGAACGAGGTAACAACGACTTCATCTTCTTCATCGCTTTTGCTATCCTTCATGATTATCAGTATTGGTTGGCTTGGTACCTGCACTGTTGATACCATTGGATCGTTTAATGTCAATGTCACCAACTTGAGCCTACGGCTACTTTGAGGCTGAGTGTTGAATGTCATGATACCCTTGGACTGACAGAGGGTTATTGTTTGTAACCCCATTCCAACTTTGGAAGTTACCGAACGGTGTAGTGAAAAGAATGTGTCCTATAATGTATGACGATTGTGACAGATATGCTTCTCCACACGACGCATTTTCGATCCAGGAATGATCCAAGATAGCTTGCGTCTCTATAACACCAACACCCCCTTTATCTTCTAACATAATACCTACCTACCTAGAAGAAATCCAAGTGTTTTGTAGTATAGAATCATTTTGGTGGTGGAAATGAATGGGCGCCCCTATTGGATTCAGAGGTTAATATTGCGTATGAAAAATGGTGTGTGGATAATGAAAAGGAACAAAGTGACAGTGGACGAAATGCCTACAAAATGTGGTATGTCGAATGCATGACCTTGGGGTAGTCGATTGTTTTTAACAATTCGTGTATGGAGATGAGAAGTGAAGCAAGAGACGCTGCTATACGTTAATATATTTAATATTACTCCCTCTGAAAAGGTGAATGGAATGACTGACCCTAAAATTTAATTGCTATTATCACTATCACTGTCGTCATCAAGTCCAAATGATAAATTCGTACCCAAATTCACTCGAGTTTCAACACCGTCTAAAACAACATTAGCAGTATTCATAGGCGCTGATTTACTCCCCAAATCAGTTTTTCCCATGCCCTTCTTCTTCTTCCCATTCTTTTGATCTACGACAGCCTCCTCCATTTCATTGAATTCTTGCCTATTCTGTGCGACTGTATTCTTGACAAATTCAAAGATTTCGATGGCTTCATTAGCAAGAGGCGTTCCTTTGCCATTGAACTTAATCGCATTATTCTTCATTAGCTCAAAGTCTGCCACAAAATCATTGGCTGTGTTGTATCCATACCTTGCATTCTTCTCCCGTATCGCTGTAAGGTCAATCGGCTCGTGGATAATTTCGTAGTATTGAGGAAAGAGTTCGAATGGCACAGGCTTGAGGAAAGCGCCAACATTTGGCCTACCCTCAACTAACCTTCGAACAGATTCAAATCGTTCCGCCAAAAGGACATGCGGCATTCTCTCTCGCGCTGACCCTCTCTCCTTTCTGTTACTTGTCCCCTTTCCTCTGACGTGGCTCTTGTACAAATCTGCCTCCTCTTCTTGCTTTAGCCGCTTCAACTTCCTATTCTCTTTTGCTTGATCTCGTGAATGCTTGATGCTGCTAGTTATTTGAAAATGTGACGCCTTCTTGGGACCAGGCATCTTCCTCTGAACAACGCGAGTTTCTTTCTTAATTTTCAGCTTGAGTGACCTCCGTGTCTTGACGTTGTCCTCATCTTCAAACGTGGCCTGTCCCACACACCTCTCACCATGGTCAACATTATCACTCTCTGTTTTCTTTTTCTTCTTCCGTTCGTTGCGTTTCTTGTCATCGCCTTCAGACTGCTGCTTCATCCTCGCAACAATGGCATCCACATTATCACGATTCACAATGAACTCAAAAGTAACAGTCTGTGTTCCATCGGGGCGGGTCTGAATTTTGATCAATTTGGTAATAACAAAGAAACATCGTGAGATCTGTTTGAAGAATGCAATAATGGAAAACATGGTACTTGCCCTCGTAATTTTGCGTCTGACCACCTTGAACTTCGGCCTTTCTACTCCATGAGCACTACTTTTCTTATCGACACCTTCAGAGATGTTACGTTCCTCTTCTCTGCTGCGTTGTAACGCAGCAAATTCCCTTGCGTCTTTATTCATTTCTTGAGAGTCTAAAGCGCCTCCACCATTATCCCTGAGACCACTTACTAATCTATTTGTCTCTCCAGTAGTAGCCATTTCCATCTCCATTTCAGCAAAGAAGTCATCGTCGTCTGACGAATCAGAATCGTTGTTTGAACCACTGATTTTTTCCGCATCACTAACTCCATCCACATCCATTTCTTCTGTTGACCCTAATATTAAATCAGATCGAGCAGCGACCTCTTGCCCTACATCTGCAGTGAGAGCAGCAACCTGACGTCTCCATATTTCTTGAATTCTTTGCGTGTAATTTTGTCTTTGATCGCTGAGGCGTATTTTTTCACCTCGAGCGAAGCGCTCTAGTTCATCTCCCATCCCATCGCTTGTAGCCTTGGTTGATAGATCACGAATCACATGGACTCGATCCCAGCGTTTCAAAGCAGCTATTTGTTTGTCTTTCATCCCATACGATCGTAGTAAGCTTGCCATCTGCTTCATCGTAAGCTTTCTAAGATCATTTTGTGTTCCTGTAATTTTCTTGATCTGTGCATTCAAAGCACCATCCCCGGCTCCAACTGAGGTTGATCTACCCACTCTTGTGTCCGCTTCTCGAAGGAAGTTGTATGCCTCTCCGCATCCACTCGGGTCTCCGAATCCCGTAAGTTTCATCATGGCACCTCCCAAGCTTCGTTTGTGTACGTCTATAAAGTCCCCGGTAATATTCCAAGGAGTTAACTGCAACTCTTCATAAATGAATTTGGCAATCTCCTGACGTTTCTTCACCTCCCTATACTCTGAATCTAATTTCTCGAATGCTTTCTCAAAGTAGATCAGCCGTGGAGACTTTTGGCGTGTCTTGATTTCCAATACCTTCTTCATTTTCAGTCTTCGCTCCATCGACGCTGTTACTGCGCAATTTAAGTGAAGCATAGCTGCCGCTACATTCAAGATGGTATTCCCACCCATGTACAACTCTTTGATGCCCAAGTCTTGCAATCGTCGTATGGCAGCCGATTGACTTTCGTAGGCAGCCACGCCCTCGGGAGAAACCTTACGCCCCAACGCCTCCACTCCTGGAAAGTCGTCTTCTCCTAATGCCTTTAAGCTCCAAATACCATTTTTCGACCTTTCAAAGTTGGCTACCGTCTTTAGTCGTAAACGCAGTTGACCAGGCGGGATGTTCGAATTGGCAAATAACCGATCCTTGATATCGTCAAAAGTCAGACCTAATCCACTCGGTCGCTCTTGTGCCCGTTGTATGTTTCTGGCTTGCTGGTAGGGTACGAAGGCATTTACAAACTGCGTTTTTTTCATCGAACAAGATGAGTAAACATGTGATATGAATTGCGTATGTGAGAAAAAGAGACAAGTCAAACAACATATAGCTAGCTAACCTACCTTCTTCTCATCATTTGAATTCGGACCAAACACCTTCACACGCGGCTCTGTCTGACCAACGCAGTATATATTTTGAGGAAAGGGCCGTAGCACAACACCCAACCCACCAGAAGTATAATTTCCCGTGGAGGATGGACCACCGAATCTACCATCCTGCAACTGTCCTAGTATCATCAAGAAATCAGTCGATTTCGACTCATGTCGGAAGATTGGTGCGGCAAAAAGATTGCTAATTAGGCCCGACTGTGTCTTACCCTCCTCAACCTCCCCGATGAATGGGCCATGTACCTTCGGATGAATAATCTCGGTTACCCCCTCGGGTAATACGTCAATTGCATTTTCTTTCGCCTTCTTGGCTTCTATTGCAGCAGCCTCCTTACTCTTCTTCTTTTCGGCACTCCCAGTTATCCCAATCAAATCAGCAGCACTCTTGATCGTGTACTGATTCGGACCAATGAGACGTGGTGGTCGTTCGGCTCTGTTTGATGGACCGATGGAAGCAGCAGATCCCTTCGCAGCCGATGCAGCCTTATCACCATGTCGTTTACGCAATGGACGATCGCCTCCACCCGCACTCACAGGACACCGTGACCTATCGCCACGGTAATAATTCACAATCCGACACGTCATACCCTTGGTAAGCATGAGAGGCGGACGTTCCTCACAGTACTCTAGTACTACTAGATCACCAATCGTTGGACTTAAATCATTCTCAGTTCGGATTTTACTTTGACCTTTTGCTCCTGCCGATAACATGGCATGGTAACTCCCCACGATAGTACTCCCATCTGACGCTATACCACTACCCCTCATGCTATTACCACCCATACCACCACCACGTTTGCTCTTTTCAACAACAATACGTGCCTGAAATTGCCAAGGACATGTGGGATTAACCACAAGTAGTGGCAATCGTGGTCGATGGAATTGACGCATCTCACTCAATGATAATATCGGTTTGACCATACTATGATTATATACCAATTCAAGTTGTTCTACATATTCGGCATCATGAACAGCCGTACTCCCGAGTGCATGACGTGAGGGACGGCCAGTACGCTCGGCACCTCCCGGTCCCATTAATGAACTAGTAATCCTCCGTCCTGTCCCGGTTAGGGATAATGATGACATGACCTCAGTAACACGACTTTGCTTATCCTTGGCCGCTTGTTCACGTTTACGCTGGCGTGCCTCCTTGTACTTTTCAAGTGCTTCATTCCCCCCGTAGCCAAACCCCAAATTTTTTATATCCGCCGGTGTCGATGGCGTCTCACTTGACATCATTTCACGTTCATAACGTTGTTGATAACTGGCATGTGATTCAAATGGTAATGGACGGTTGGTGGGATCACATGCTAATAGAGTTGCCATGGACCGTCCAGCCACGGAGGAGTGTAGTATAAGTGGAACATTAATACTAGTGTCGTCGTCATCATCATCTGAACATGCGCCCTCCCAATCAATTGCACTTTCAAGATCAAGTGCATCCAATCGTATATTACGTGGTTCTGATAGCAGTATCATAGGATCATTAATGTCATTGTAGTATTCAGTTGGTAATGTCCGTCGTGACCGTTTCGCACGGGTGGTGCGGGGAGATGGTGCACGGAAGTAATCTGCCGTGCAGGTTTCACCAACGACGTCCCTTGATCCTTTGTTCATGGTAGTGACACCATCATCACCATCCGCAGCTCCATCGATATCATCATCGTCACTATCATCAGCCACCCCTTCCCAATCAATTTGATCCTCCCAATTATCTAATTCAATACATGATAATCTTGGTTCGATACTGTTCTCTTGATAACGAGCCAATTTGGATAATTGTAATAGTGATTTGGTGGTATCACCATCGATTATATTGGAAGAATGTGATATTGACGCTATTAGTTCATGATTACGTCTTATCGAGCATGATTCCGCATCATAGCAATCGGTGGAGACGACGTTATCTTTGTAGTTTTTGTTCTTACCCTGTTCCTTTATCTTTTTGGCTACTAACATTTTACGTTCACGTTCTTCATCTTCTAATAACATTCTATGTCCCGGTCGTAGTAATGACAATGTCGTCGCACTATTCTTACTACTGACATTAGTAGTAGTTGTGTCGAATGGCATTGTTGTGCGTGAGGCTAAAGCACGTGCTACTATTGATGCAGCATCAATTGCCATTTGTGTTTTACCATGTCGATTATTAGTATTGGGTTGGTATAGCATTTGAGTATTGTTGTTGTGATCAATTAGGGAGGAAGTGTCAGAGTCAGACGATGTAACGGTATCTGTCTCATGTACAATGCGTGATGACGAAAATGATAGCCGCGGCTCTGATCTGCTGATTATGTAAAGTGTATCTCCATCATCATCATCATCATCATCATCATCATCTCCTCCCTGTTCCCCAAAGTCTTCCCCCTCGACGTCCATCTTTTGAACACCACCCTCTGCCTCATCTCCTCCTCCACCGCTGTTGTTGCTGTTGTCCCCGCCACCATTCTTGTCATCATCATTCGTAAATACAAGATCATAATCATCTTGTGGATTTAATAATTCCACCATGCCACTCACACCATCACGTCGATATACTTGGATACATTCCTCTCTGTCGTCATTATTGCAGACTCCTCCGGCGTCTTCTTCGTTATTATTCGAATATGGCGACGGCGGCGGTGGACGGTGTGCCTCGCGTGGGATTAATGTTGCGATACGCGATGCTCCTCCTGCTCCAATGACTGAGCCATTATTATCATCATCGTCACCGGCTCCGCGATGATGATGATGAGAAGAGGGACGAACGACCGATGAGGATGACGATGATGATAGCCGAACAAGGGAGTGAAAGATGGGATCCATGATGGAATATGGATGTTCATCAGCGCCGTCGATTCTCCTTGAGCAAAGCGTGGCTTAGGTTCTACATAAAAATACGGCGGGACGACATTCTTGGCCACGGGCACATGGACCATCTTGGCGTTGCGACGACCCACTGCTGTGCCGAATGTGGGGAGGAGGGAGGTGTTAGTCTAAAGGCATGCAAGGCGTGTATGCTCGTCAGGTATTGCAATGCCAATTGCCAGAGGAACCATTGGCCGGAGCACAAGAAAATATGTAAGCAACGTGCTGCCGAGCTACACGACGAGGCGCTGTTCAAGGATCCTCCGGCCAAGGAGGATTGTCCCATCTGCTTCCTACCAATGCCGGTAAAATTGATAACGTGTATGTCACTTCCACCCGCGACTATATCGTCCGTTCCAATTCGCGATTATGCGCTTACAAGTGAAAATGAGAATCTAAAAAATGAATGCACGGATCATTATTATCCATGTTGCGGTAAGAGTATTTGTGGAGGGTGCGTGTACTCCTTCGCTCAGTCTGGTAATGATGATAAGTGTCCGTTTTGCAATGCCAATCGAGCTGACAAAACAGATGAAAAAAATATGCAAGAACTGATGAAGCGAGTGGAGGCAAATGATGCTGAAGCAATGTATGTACTGGGTAGTCATTATCAGGCCGGACACGGAGGTTTGCAGCAGAATGAAGAGAGAGCAATGGAACTATGGACTCAGGCCGCGAAACTTGGTTCCAGTGATGTGCATTATGAATTGGGTATACATTTTCATGAAGGGGGACGAGATATGAAGAAGGCCAAATTCCACTACGAGGCTGCTGCTATGGCAGGACACGAAATTGCAAGATACAACCTTGGATGCATTGATTTTAGTTCAGGAAATAATTCGCGAGGTTTGGAACACTGCAGAATTGCTGCATCAGCTGGGAGTCATCTTGCCATGCATTCCTTTCTAGTTACATTCAATCAAGGCATGGTCAGTCGAGATGCAATCGACTCAACTTTGATAGCATACAATAGCTCTTGTGCGGAGATGAGAAGTGAAGCAAGAGACGCTTACATACGCTTGCTTATTGATCGCTTTGATGAAAATTGAAGAGAACGTGATTGAATCGGTATCAATATTGAATATCGAAACGGGAGATAATATTTGAGGAAGATTGTGTTCCACTTCTATGCCGCGGCTATACGCATTTGACAATAGATAAATAGCACGAATTTATACTTGAACGCTTTCTCCTGAGATGACGAAAGTCCCATCCATCAGTCCATCGGACAGCCCATCAACATCATCACATGACACTCCATCTGCAAGTACGTCTTTATCGCCCACAACTTCCACGCCCAGTGAAACACCAACTTCAAGTCCATCAGCAAGTCCAAGTAAATCGTCGTCTTCCACTATGACGACTTTGTCTCCGACAAGTCGGACAAGCCCTCGAGCTGCTATTCACACAGCACACAGGCTTCTTCCATCAGAGGCGCAACCCCTGTCGGCTCGTCCTCCGTCATGCGGAATTGTTGTGCTGCCTGCTCTCACCATGATCAATCGAAATGATGCGATGGTCCACTGCTGTGCTGACTGCGGCATTGTGGCAGGAGAGGGCGTTAGTCTCAAAGCGTGCAAGTCTTGTATGATCGTCAAGTATTGCAGCGTCAATTGTCAGAGGAATCATTGGCCGAAGCACAAAAAAGAATGCAAGCAACGTGCAGCCGAGCTACGCGACGAGGCGCTGTTCAAGGACCCTCCGGCCAAGGAGGACTGTCCGATCTGCTTCCTTCCGATGCCGTTATTATTAATATCTTGTATGTCGCTTCCACCCGCGACTATATCGTCCGTTCCAATTTACGATTATGCGGAGGCAAATGAGGAGCTGGCAAATATGAGTGCGGAAGTATTTTATGAATGTTGCGGGAAGAGCATGTGTAAAGGTTGTGCCCACTCCTTTAATGAGTCTGGTAACAGTGGGAAGTGTCCATTCTGTAATGAACGGTCTATTGGCAAAACAGATGAAGAGGATGTTGAGGAAATGATGAAGCGGGTGGAGGCAAATGATGCTGGTGCGATGACTGCACTGGGTAATAGTTATCACCTTGGAGAACATGGTTTGTTGCAAGATCGGGAGAAGGCACTGGAATTATGGAAACAGGCCGCTGAGCTTGGTTCCAGTAAGGCACATTATCGCTTGGGTAGAATTTATGATGAAGGGGGGGATATGAAGAAGGTTAAATTCCACTACGAGGCCGCAGCTATGGCAGGGGATGAAGCGGCAAGAAACAACCTTGGAACAATGGAGGCACAGTCCGGAAATATGGAGCGAGCTGTGAAGCATTGGATGATTTCTGCATCAGCTGGGCATTGTAGTGCCATGGATAACTTGTTGATTGCATTCAATAAAGGTTTGGTTAGTAGAAATGCAATGGACTCATCTTTAACAGCATACAACAATGCATGTGCGGAGATGAGAAGTGAAGCGAGAGACGCTCTCATACGCTTACTCATTGATCGCTTTGATGAAAGCTGAAGAGAAAGCAATTGAATCATATCAAAGTTTTTTATAAGTAATAGTGAATGTCGAAACGGGGAGATTATATATGAGAAAGATTGTGTGTTCCACTTGTCAACATGAGTATGTGTCAAAGACAAGTTATTACATGTTGTTTACATCATGTTGAGTGAGTCTGTCTTAGTGGTGTAACCACATAATTTAGTTCAATAAACATAACATGATGCTCCTCCTATTATCCGCCAATGACTTAGCCATTATTATCATCATCGTCCCCTCAGCGGTGATGACAAGAAGAGGACGGATGAACGGATGAGGATTGATATAGTAGAACATGGGCATGGTCGTGTTCAGGAAAGTGTGGAAAAAGTATACATATCTATTACTACTTAACAAATTTAATCGATCTCACAAGACGTTGTGTACAAGACCTGAGCCAATGAGGCAAACCATCACTATTGCCATTCATCAAATTCATTTTTCCACTCTTTGCAACCTCAATACACTGGTTCATTGAGCCAAAGCGTAGTCTACGATTCGTGAGACCGGTTCCATAATGGGCATACTTTGCCGAATTGGTTAATATCTTTGCATTTGGATTCGATGGAATTATGGGCGGGTCTAAGAGCATACACCAGCTAAGAGAAGTAGTAATGGGTAAGAAGATGAAGTAATTGATATTGGACTATCATCAAATCAAAAAATGAGAACCAAACAAGATTAGTTCTTACCACGTGTCATTGATAAATTGTACACCGAATGCGTCGAGATTTTGAATGTACCCAAGTTTTTCGCCCTGTGACTGAACATGTCTCCCCAGCGTCGCAATGATATCGATATCTTTGTGCTTGGGTCTGTCATCGCGATTGATTAGACTTGATATAAAGCCCAATTCCTCAATACTTTTCAACAGAAATGTAAATATGGAGGTACATAATCAGAGTCAAGTATGATTTGACAAATTAGAGACTTTTTTGATGCATACTATTCTTACGTGAGATGAGGATTTCCCAGCGCAACGAGTGAAATGTCATCGCTGCCATCATTGCCACTGTCTAACGTCTCATAGGCTGTGCATAAATGTTCCACCGTCACCTCAACTCGCCGTCCTCCACAAGAGTGCAACATCCTTTCTATTGTATTTTTCCCAATAGCTTCAGGCGTTACGTTCGCCATATGAAATAGTGGGGCTGTTCGTGATAAGAACAATTTTCGTTAGTTTCAGGACATGTTAAGACTTGAAAGGCATTGTGCGTATACATACACTCGCCTGAACCAGTAGTACCAAACGCAGCACAGAATGCCTTAAGATTGTCATTCGTAACTTCCAAGAGATCAAAACCAAGTATAAGCGGTACACCACCGTCCGAGAGGTTGCCACATATCCAGCCAAGAACTGGGAAGAAGGAATCAATGTCATCCTGGATCTCGTTCTTGTCATCATCATAATCATTGTCTTCGTCAGAGCACTTACTCCCACACCTTGGTAACAAATGTTTCATTATCAACTCTGTTGCATCAATTATAACTGTCGGTGATCTATTTGATTCAATATGTACACCCACTTTTGGCACACGTCCAACGATTGCACCAAGTATGTCAAGGTAATCAGCATACTTCTCGGTTCGTGCACCAATAACCTGACCGTATTGATGTGTTCACGCATGAAGTACAAAAGGGCTCTTCAGTGATTATATGTCAAATATGGCGTACTACTGGATGGTATTCATTCATCCTTTCTCAAATGAACTTACCGAATTGGCATACACGACAGCATTTGATTCACCCCAAACAATATCTTCACCCATTGTTGGTCGTGTGGGTAATAAGTATGGTGCGCAAGTAAAGCTTAATTCACATCCAAGATTAAGGTAGGCATCTCCTACTGAATTGGCATTGTTTGCTAATTTGGGATCAATGCCTAATACCGACCATCGTCGCCGGTCACAGCTTTGTGCATTCATTGTAGTCGTTACTTTAACCTTTCCACCTAACTGCACTAATCGACGTGCAAATTGTAATCCACCTTGTCCTATATATGTTACTGCATCAATATGTGCCGACGTCACTGGTATAAGTTCAGTTGCTTCATGTATTGATGCAACTCGTTGTATTGTACGTAGTGCTTTCTCTTCGGCAAGTGAGATGGTTGTAGTAGTTGATGTTTCTGCGCTGTAAGTGCTATGATTATGGTGCAGTAGTGTATCTTTCAATCGAAGCAAATCTTTTGTAACAATCATCTTTTTGTCGTCTTTATTATCGATATAATGAATACACACCTTGCCGTTATCATCATCGTTGTTGTTGAGATTGTTGTTGCTGTTGTCATATCGAGTAATTGACATTGTTTTACATCCATCTAAGTTTGCAAATTCCTCAGCCCCAACGGCTACAATTATAGGCACACCTCCCTCCGGTAACATCAACTCCTCTTCCTCATTGGCATCATTATCATGATTGTCGGTGAAGAATTCCTCAGCCACAATGGCACCCACACAAAGTATGGCATCTCGATCACGCGTTATAATCGCAGAAGGTGCAATACCATTCAATATCAACTCCAATAATACCTGTGAACCAGTACATGAACCACGTCCGGACGGGATGCATAATGCTGTGTTCGTTACGCATTGACCAACGAGGGGGTGAGACGTGTCGATAATAATGCCTGTGCGGGGATCTATCCCACCCCAGAAGCTTAGACTGGTGGTGGAATATAAGACCGGACATGATGTTAACGTCGTTGTACTACCTCCACTCTCTCCTGGCCTCATTGCCTTCAGTCTGAGTTGAGTATTTATGTACAATTATGTAGCAATGTGCGGGCTCTCATCTTCTCTCCATGAAAACTGCTTCGCTCGGGCTTTTGGAGGTGATGGTGGTACGTGTGAATGCCGGGGGGGATGCCCCCCCGGACCCCCCCTCTGTTGGTGACGTCATGGG
>Ga0247832_1004766_pt1 | contig 16547 bp, 13 predicted proteins | sample LaCruzMarch2015__10_FD_192407 | JGI IMG/M metagenome (GOLD analysis project Ga0247832, IMG submission 192407) | Freshwater microbial communities from meromictic Lake La Cruz, Castile-La Mancha, Spain - LaCruzMarch2015_4m | ecosystem: Environmental > Aquatic > Freshwater > Lake | place: Spain... | reverse complement strand
AGGCACGGCCTAAAGAGAAGTAATCGGCCTTTAAATCACGTAAAAAGTTTATCTTTTGAAAAGCCGAACCCAAGCGCATTGCTTGAGGCTTTAACTGCTTATAATAATCTTGACTTCCTTCTGTAAAAACGCGCAAACACATCAATCCAACAACTTCTGCAGATCCAAGAATGTAAGTTTCAAAGCTTTGCTGCTCATAATCTTTTTGCTGCAAATCCATTTTCATACTTTTCAAAAACTGAGCAATCAAATCGTGTTCAATGTTATATTCGTTTACCACCAATTGAAAGCTATGCATTATTGGGTTCAAACTTATTTTCTCTTTTATTGCTGTATAAGTATCTTGCTCAAATCGCTCTATTAATTCTTCCTTTTTGTGCTCATGGAATGTATCCACTATTTCATCTGCAAACCTTACAAATCCATATATTCCATATATAGGGTCACGAAACTTTTTATTTAATGACAAAATTCCTAATGAAAAAGAAGTGCTGTAAATCTGTGTGGTTATCTTACTACAATTAAAACTGTTTTGGTTATATAAAGCAATCTGGTCCATTCTAGTTCAATGATAAATTTTTAATAATTTCATCTGCTACAACTTCTCCAGAAATTAGAGAAGGAGGAACACCAGGACCAGGAACAGTTAGCTGCCCGGTGAAATATAAATTACTCAGCTTCTTACTTTTTATACTTGGTTTTAAAATCGCAGTTTGATTTAATGTATTGGCCAAACCATAGGCATTCCCTTTAAAAGAGTTATAATCGGCAATGAAATCGTTGTGGGCGTAACTTTTTTTATAGATAATGTGCGGTAATATTATTTGCCCCGTTAAATGCTCCAAACGTTTTATCACCATGTTAAAATATTTTTCACGCGTAGCATCTGTATCTTCAATGCCAGGAGCTACCGGTATTAATATAAATAAATTCTCCTTTCCCACAGGCGCAACAGAAGCATCGGTTATTGAAGGACAACAAACATAAAACAATGGCTTTGTAGGCCATTGTGGTTCATCATAAATTTCTATTGCATGTTGACCAAAATCTTCATCAAAAAACAAATTATGATGCAACAAACCTTCTATTTTTTTATCAATACCTAAATAAAACAATAGAGATGATGGAGCCATGGTGCGCTTATCCCAGTAGGATGCTGTATAATTTCTATGTTTTATATCAAGTATCTCTTGATCTACATGGTGATAGTCGGCACCTGCAATAACCACATCGCAACTATAGTTTTTGTTCGATGTTTTTACGTGGGTAAGAATTCCTGGTTGGGTTTCAAAGCCCGTAACATTTTGATCGCAATTAATTTCAACTCCCAAGGAAGAAGCTAAATCAACCATTCCTTCAACTATCTTGTGCATGCCTCCCATAGGATACCAAGTGCCTAGTTGCATATCGGCATAATTCATTAAACTATATAAAGATGGAGTGTCTTGTGGCTTGGCCCCTAAAAAAAGAACCGGAAACTCAAGAAGACTGATAATTTGGGGATTTTTAAAATATTTTCTAACGTGCTTAGAGTGTGATGTAAACAAGTCTAATTTTAATAGGCCTTTAAAGAAATCAACGCTCATAAATTCGGTAAAACTTAATCCAGGCTTGTATACCAAATCGTTCATTCCAACTTGGTACTTTATTGACGCTTCTTTTAAAAATAGTTTCAACTTGCTACCTGCCCCGGTTTCAATAGACTCGAGGAAAGCTGCAAGATCCTCCACTTCGGAAGGAATGTTCCACTTTTCTGTTGTGTTAAAAATTACCTGATATGAAGGATTTAAGCGCACTAAATCATAATAGTCATCAACTTTTTTTCCAAACTGAGCAAAAAACCTTTCAAACACATCAGGCATCCAATACCAACTTGGACCCATATCAAATAAAAATCCTTCTGCTTCAAATTTTCTTGCCCTTCCACCTGCTGTTGAATTTTTTTCTAAAACAGTAACTTCATGACCATTTTTGGCCATAAAACAAGCCGCAGAGAGGCCAGCAAAGCCAGAACCTATCACGACTACCTTTTTTTTGTGCATGTTAATCAATTAATAAATGGCCTAAACGACAAATTTAGCTATTTATCTGAAATCTTTCAACTCATTCATTAATTGTTTTCTCGCCAAAAATATTCTACTCTTAACAGTGCCAATTGGCAAATCGAATCTATCGGCAATTTCTTTATATTTATAGCCTTCAAAAAACATCTGAAAAGGCACTTTTAAATCTTCGCTAAGACCATCTATTGACTTATTGATATCCTTGATTGATATTTGAGATACAGGCGAGGACACTCCATTATTTTGTGGAATGTTCATAAAATACAAATCTTTTGTATTGTCTATGATCTGATTTACTTTAACCGACCTTCTATAGTTGTTTATAAAGGTATTTTTCATGATGGTATATAACCAAGCTTTTAAATTGGTTGCATCTGTAAACTTATCTTTATAAACTATTGCCTTTACTAAGGTATCTTGTAACAAATCTTTTGCATCTTCTGAATTTGAAGTAAGACTCAAGGCGAAATATCCTAAAGCAGATTTGAAATTTAAAACTTGGTTGTTGAATTCTATTGTTGACATGCTTTTTTTATTTTGTGGAACAAATGTACGTTTATTTTAAACAAAATGAAAAACATCTTAACACTTTTTGTGTTTTTGTTTAACTTTTCTGCTTATTCTTCAAACATTATATGAGCAATGTCCTGTGTACTAACATAATAACAAAAGCAACTTTATCTCAAATTACGCCCTGTCAATCAGCAATCCACCAAATTTTTAATCATAATGTGAAATCATCAACTACATTTAAGTAAAGTAAAAGCGAGCTATTTCGAAATTAAACCGATGCTAAATAAGCAATGGCCCTAATTTGTTTTATACCGATACGGTTTTTGTAATAGTCCAATGAATTGAACTATTACAGCCACTCTATCGACATCATACAATAAACAGCTTGGACTAATTTTACCTAAGTAATACCAATTGCATTTATTTTTTAGTCCAACTAAAAAAATAAATATGCAATGGTTAATGCCAATACTACTTGAAATTAGTACAATAAGGCCATGCCGCAATTGGACTAAATTGAAAGTGTAATCGGTATAACTTTATTACTGCATTTGTGCCAAACATCTTTCCGATCGGCTTTTAGCAATGTAAGATTTTAAATTATTGGTATAATTTATAAATCACATTGATACTGTATAAACAAAACAGCAAATGCGAATATAAATTACAGCATGATCCATCTAATTAAAAAACCAATGGTAATTAGTAATAAACTAATTGAAATGAATAAAACCAAATAAATATAGCGAGTCTGCAAGAGGCTGCTAAGCTACATGACTCAATAATTCTTTTGGCGAATTAAACAATTTTACCTTGGATGGAAGTTTTATATCAGTATTTGAAAATTGATAGCCTGAAACTAATATTTTTTGTCGTGGAAAATCATTGCAAAGCTGTTCAATGTAACTTTCTACACTCATATCGCTAAGTGAGCAAGTAATTACAGTTAAAAGATAAGTCGGTTCGTGCAAATCGCAAACCATTTTAATATCAGCGTAAGGCACAGACTGGCCTAAATAAATAGTTTTAAGTCCTTTCTTTTTTAAAACCAAATTAGCAAATAATAAATTTGTCTCATGCAATTCATTTTCTGGCAAATAAAGCAGACATTTTGAAATATCTGGACCACTAACAGTGTCTATACCATCTATTGAAGCAATTAACTTTTGTCGAACTAAATTTGAAATAAAATGTTCTTGAGCAGGATTTATTGAATTGGTAAGCCACAGCACTCCAACTTTTACCATAAAGGGATGCAGAATTTCTAGAAAAGTTCTCTCGAATCCCGAACGTAGAATGTTTGATGATAGAAACTTTTCAAATCTATCTTCATCCATTTCTGCCATGGCTATGATAAGGTTATCAATTTGTACATTAGCGTCAAAATTATTAGCCGTAATTTCTAACACCGATGCACTAATTTCTTCCTTCTGCATTTTAGAAATCTTTGAAATCTTGTATCCCGAATTGTTAAGAATACCAATGTTTAGTAAAGATTTTAAATCCTCATCATCATAATTTCTTATATTGGTATCTGTCCTATTGGGGCTTATAATGTTATAACGCTGTTCCCAAATTCTAATAGTATGGGCCTTAATTCCTGAGATGCGCTCTAAATCTTTTATTGAATAAGTCGACACTGTAATGTAGTATTAATAGTTTTCGGTGGTTCAAAAAATAGAAACACAATTATTGCGATTTTGTTTAAACTTAGTTAAAATAAATTAATCATTTTAAATAAATCATCGAGTTCAACAAAAACAAAAGGCCCTAATTATATAATAACTAGGACCTTTTAATTAGAGTATATAAATGCTATTCTTTTCCTCCTTTGCCCCCGCTTTGCTCATTTTGCGTAGTTGCAGCAGCCATAGCACCAAGATCACGATCAAAGAAATAAATCCCCCCTTTATCAGCACCAATTAATTTAAACTTATCCTGTACATTGCGCGCAAGTGCTTCCTCTTCTATTTGCTCAGACACATACCATTGTAAAAAATTATGTGTTGTGTAATCCTTTTCCTGTAAACAAATATCAACAAGCTTGTTAATTTCATTGGAGACATATATTTCGTGTTTTAAAATTTGTTCAAACACTACATTTAATGTTTTAAAATCCTTGTCTGGTTGTTTTAAAGCTGGAATCAAAGCATGGCCGCCTCTTTCATTTACAAACTTTAGCAACTTAATCATATGAAAGCGCTCTTCATCGGAATGCTTAAATAAGAAAGCAGCTACACCATTAAAGCTTTTTGTTTCTGCCCATGAAGCCATTGACAAATACAACTGCGAGGATGCAGCTTCTAACTCAATTTGCTTATTAATGGCTGTTTCGATTTTTTTAGATAGCATGATAGTTGATTTTAATTTTATTCAAATTTATTTGATTATTGTATTTGTTGCAAAAAAAATAAAAAATATTTTAAAGTAAAGTTCCTTTTAAAAATAATAAGGCAAAGGTAAAATAAATAACAAGTCCTGTTACATCTACCAGTGTAGCTACAAAAGGCGCCGAAGAAGTGGCAGGGTCTGCACCTAGCTTTTTAAGTGCGATTGGCAACATACTACCCATTAAGGTACCCCACATTACAATTCCCAACAAAGAGAAACTAACTGTAGCGGCAATTCCAAACCAATGTATGCCATAAACATTGGTAAAATAATTCCACATACCTATTCTTATAAAACCAATAATAGCCAATATTAAACCAAGAGCAAATCCCGAAACAATTTCTCTTTTAAGCACTCTCCACCAATCATTAATTGTTATTTCACCTAGAGCCATGGCTCTTATAATGAGCGTTGCAGCCTGCGATCCGGAATTTCCTCCACTACTTACAATAAGTGGTACAAATAGTGCTAACACCACTGCTTTTGCTATTTCATCTTCAAAATAAGCCATGGCGCTAGCTGTTAAAAGTTCTCCAAAAAATAAAACGATGAGCCAAACTGCCCTTTTCCTAATCATCAAGGGAATTGGCACATCCATGTATGGTTCTTCCAAGGCTTCAACACCACCTAGCTTTTGAATATCCTCCGTATCCTCCTGTTTTGATAAACGCAAAACATCGTCCATGGTAACAATACCTAATAACAAACCGTTTTTGTCAATTACGGGGAGTGCAACTCGATTGTTTTTACTAAAAACGTTAATAGCCAATTCCTCATCATCTAATACCGATAGTGCCGTATATCTACCATCAATAATCTCTTCTAATCTTGTGTGAGGATCTGCAATTAAAATTTCTCTAACTTTGATATCATCAACTAAAATTCCTTTATCATCTATTATATAAATTACATTCAGCGTTTCAGAATTTTCGCCATATTTCCTAATATAGCTCAGTACATCACTAATTGTCCAATTTGCTTGAACAGCAATATAATCGGGTGTCATTAAACGGCCAATAGAATTCTCTGGATATCCTAACAAGTGGAGTGCTACACTTCTTTCGCTTAATGTAAGTAGCTTTAAATGCTTGTTCAGCATTTCATTATCGAGCTCTTGAAATAAAGCGGTTCTCTTATCAGGACTCATGTCATTAATAATGAGTGTTACCAATTTATTAGGCAATAAATCTAGGAGTGCTATTTGGAAATTGATATCTAAAAGTTCATATGCCGTAAATGCAAGTTCACGATCGATCGCTTTAAATACTAACAATAAATTTTCCTCCTCTAAATGATTGAGTAAATCCGCAATTTCTTCAGCACCATAATCCGAAAGAAAGTCTTTCAACCCCTTTTTATCTTTGGCATCTAGAAAAGCTTTTATTTCGGATGTATGCAACATTAAATAAGTTATAATTTAAATGAAAAAAATTTATGTGCTGTGAAACTAAAAACACCAATAGTAACAGCCGAAACGGCTCTAGAAATTGTTGCATACCAGTTTAACTGCGCAGTTAAAAACCACATGAAATAATAATTGCAAATTAAAACAATAATGGCAACCATAATAAACCGAAGCAATTGCCATCTTGTTTTTGCTTCCGATTGATTAAACACGAAAAACTTTGTAATTAAAAAATTTGTAATGAGACCACAACCAAATCCACATATAAGGGCTAAAGTTGGCGCTTTTAGCACCATCATTCCGAATAAATTGTGATGCTGTTGATGCAATATTTTATTAAAAACAATCCAAAATACCAAAACATCTACTACTGTAGCAGTAGCAGCAGCAAAAAAATATCGCACAACGCGCTGCTGCCACAAACTATCAATAACAGTTAACCACCAATTAAAATCTGAGAGTTTTAATTGTGAAATCAAAGCGGCAGTTTGCTTTGCGGTAGGTTTATTAGTCTTATATGAAGTAATCTTATTCATCTTTAAAATACAATTATAAGTATTGACTTTTCATTAAATAATTTTGAACATAATCGTCAATACCATCTTCTAAGGAATAAAAATTAGAAGAATATCCTATTTTTTTTAATTTCGACATACTAGCCTGTGTAAAATATTGGTATGTATCTCTTATATCGGCTGGGATATCAACAAATTCAACATTTAGGGATTTGTTCATAGATTTAAACGTTTGCTCAGCTAACGATTTAAATGTACGCGCCTTACCTGTACCTAAATTGTAAATTCCACTATGTTTACGCAAGTGCATCAAAAAATAACAAACCTCAACAACATCTTTCACATATACAAAATCACGCAACTGCTCGCCATCAGCAAATTCTTTTTTATAACTTCTAAAAAGTTTCATGCTGCCAGTATTTTTTATTTGATGATAAGCATGAAATATTACAGAAGCCATACGACCTTTATGATACTCGTTTGGACCATAAACATTAAAGAATTTTAAACCTGCCCAAAAAAGTGGTTTTTCTGTTTGAAGCAAAGCCCATTTATCAAATTCATTTTTAGATTCACCATAAGGATTTAAAGGGCGTAAGTCATTGATCTTGGCATCATCATCTTCATAACCAAACTCACCAGCACCATAGGTAGCTGCAGATGAAGCGTAAACCATAGGAATATTGAAATTTACGCAAGATTGCCAAATTTTTTTGCTGTAATTTAAATTCAATTCATCAAAAATAGTGGTATCAAATTCTGTAGTATCTGTTCGTGCTCCTAGGTGAAAGATGAACTCCACTTGTTGCTGATTGCGTTTTAACCATTCAAAAAAAACGTCTCTTTCTACAAGCGTTCGGTACTTTTTATCCTCCCAATTTGCTCTTTTTACCGTTTTCGAAAAATCATCTACCAATACCAAATCGGTAAAACCATTTGCGTTTAACTTAGCTATAAAGCAACTTGAAATAAAACCAGCAGCACCTGTAACTACTATCATATTATTTTTTTAGGTGCACAAAGCTAAATAAAATTGAAATAGAATGTAATCGAAATAATATGATGTAATTTAATTAACACAATCTAACCAATTATTGACTATCAAGTAGTTTTTTATTTTATGTTTTGTATGAGTAATCAAGTATTTATTACTTTAAAACTTCTATTTATTAGTATTTATACAGTTGCCAATTAAATTAACAAATCAACATGTCATAATGATTTTTTTTATACGTTTGTAAAATAAAATCTAAAAAAATTATGAATTTCCCTGAAAATTTAAAGTACACAAAAGATCACGAATGGATAAGAATTGAAGGCAATGAGGCCTTTGTTGGCATTACTGAATTTGCTCAAGGAGAATTGGGCGATATTGTTTATGTAGATATTAGTACCGAAGGCGAAACACTTGAAAAAGAAGTTGTTTTTGGCACTGTAGAAGCAGTGAAGACTGTTTCTGATTTGTTTTTACCAATTAGTGGTACAATTTTAGAAGTTAATAAAGGCTTAGATGGCAATCCAGAAAGCGTTAATTCTGATCCTTATGGAAATGGCTGGATGATTAGAATGAGCATTGGCAATACAGCTGAGTTGACTGATTTGTTAACTGCTGAACAATACAAAGCCCTCATTGGTCATTAAAATATAATTCAATCAAAACTTTTTGATAAAATCTTTTAAGACATATACTTTGCCCACACTTTGGGCTGCACTCATTGCTTTTTTATGCGGTTTACCTGGCAAAGATATTCCGCATATTTCTATACTCGAGTTGCTTAGTTTTGATAAATTTGTTCATGGTTTTGTTTTTTTTATTTTGGTAATTTTAATCTACCACGCTGTTCAAAAAACACCAAATAGTAAAAATGCTTTAGTTTATGCGTTATGCTTAAGTATTCCTTACGGAGGAATTCTTGAAATTATGCAGCAAGAACTTTTTAAAGACAGAACTGCAGATTTATTCGACTTTATTGCAAATACTATCGGTTGTCTTGCTGCTTCAACTTATATTTATGTTAAAAACTCAATTCATGTTAAAAAGTTGATCCATAGCTATATAAGAAATAAAAGCTAAAACTTTTTGATAAGTACTAAAAACAATTTAATTTCGTTCAATTAATTTTAAACTCAAATTCAATATAAAATGAAAAAAACATTTACTTTATTAAGCATGCTCTTAGCTGGGGGTTTAGCTTTTGCTCAATCGCCTAGACTAGTTATGGTAGAAGCATTTTCTCAAGCTTCTTGTGGGCCTTGCGCGTCTCAAAATCCAGCTTTAAACGCAGCACTTGATGCTGTTGGAACTGGCGCAGCTGTATCAGTTAAATATCAAACTAGCTGGCCTGGTTACGATCCAATGAACGAACAAAATCCGACAGAAGTTCAATCAAGAGTTACTTATTATAATGTAACTGGTGTTCCTTCAAGAAGATTAGATGGTAATCAAGGTACTTCTATCACCACGGCAACTATTGGAACAAGACAGGCAGTTACTTCACCTTTTACTCTTGGAGTTAACCATGTATTTAATGCTGACAAATCAGCTGCAACTGTAAACGTAACTCTTACTGCTTCGCAAGCATTCACAGCTTCTGGAAGCTTAGTATTACATGTAGCCATGGTTGAAAAAGAAATAGGTTTTGAAACTGCACCAGGCACAAATGGCGAAACTGTATTTTATAGTGTCATGAGAAAAATGATTCCAAATGCAAGTGGTTCAGCGCTTCCTGCAACATGGACTAACGGTCAATCTCAAACTTTTGCATTGCAAATTAATACTCCAAACTACATCTATAAAGTTGGAGAAATTGCTTTTGTGGCATGGGTTCAAGACAATGGTTCAAAAGAAGTTCACCAGGCGGGCTACAGTGCTCCACAGCCAGTTGCATCTTCTGCAAGCATTAATTCATTAACAGGTGTTCCTGTTTTCCAATGTACTAATACTTTCACTCCTTCAATCGAAATTAAAAATACAGGTACTTCTACACTTACATCAGGTACTATTAAATACCAAATAGATGCAAATCCAGAACAATCACTTCCTTGGACAGGTTCTTTAGCTCCGGGTGCAACTGCAACTCAAGCTTTACCTTTAGTTACTGCAAGTGCTGGTGTTCATACATTCAAAACATACCTTAGCAACCCTAATGGAACGCCTTTGTTTACAACAGTTAATGATTCAAAAGAAAAGCAATTTACTATCATTCCAGCTACCGGTATTATTTCACCAATTTATGAAGATTATATTTTAACACCATTTCCTCCAGCAAATTGGTTCACAACTAATCCAGACAATGGAGCATCGTGGGAACGCTCTACAGCTGCAGGTGCAATTGGTACAACTAAAAGTGCTAAAATGGATTTTTACAACAGCACCGCAGGCAACATAGATGAAATGTTTTTACCTACTACCAACCTAACAATGAGCACAGCGCAAGCTTCTTTAGATTTTTATGTAGCTTACGCATCATACGCTGGTGAAGCTGATAAATTACAAGTTAAAGTTTCTACTGATTGCGGTGTAACATGGACAACTCCTTTCGACAAAGCGGGTACTGCTTTATCTACTGCACCTAACCAAACTGCGCCATTTGAAACTCCAACTGCTACGCAATGGAGATTAGAAACTGTTGATATGACACCTTATATTAATCAAACTAAAGTGATGGTTAAGTTTGTAGGAACAAGTGCTTATGGTAACAACCTATTTGTAGATGAAATTAATTTACACTCTGGCCCTCCATCGCCTCAAGCTATCAAAGATATCAACTCTATCAATAGTTTTGAAGTTTTCCCTAATCCTTTTGAAAATCAAACTACTTTAAACATTAACACTACTAAATCAGAAAGAATTTCTTTTGACGTTGTAGATATGTTAGGTAACAAAGTAATGACTCAAGATTTAGGTGTTATTAACGGTTTATATCGTCAAAACATTGATGCTACCACTTGGAATGCTGGCATCTATTTTATCAATATTAATTCTTCTGAAGGAGGTTCAATCACTAAGAAAATTAATGTGATCAAGTAATTAAGGTAAATCCATTATAATAAAAGGCTGCTTCCGCTGGAAGCAGCCTTTTATATTTTAATTAATATCATAAATAGCTACACTTTAAGCTTTTAACCCAGACTCCGCACAATATAACTCATCCATCATCTACCCGAAAATTAAAGTTTATTACTTTCGGTATAAACATATTTTTCTATAACAATCATTCAGACTCTTTTTGAGCAATCAAAATAGCTCAAAGGTCTTTTAACCCAAATTATGCAGTTGAAAATTACTCAGCTTCATTTTTCTTCAATCTCAAGCACTTACTCCCATTTCGGATTTCATAATAGTTCACTATTACTTCAATGCAAAACAGTCCTTGAGTAGTTGTTATTATTGCAAAATTTTATTTGCCAACGATTCCTACTACTTCATACAGGATTATAAGGGTAATTCTTTTCAAAAATTATTTTGATTTATTGTTTCCAAAAATGAGACCTAATACTTCGGCTCACAGAGTCGGTATGAATTGAATTACAGATTATTATCCTGATATTGTATTGCTAAATGCGTAATTATGATTTATTCTGAAAAATAGTTCTGTTAAAGTTATCGTTTAAAATTTATCTTTGCAACTTGTTAAAAAAAAGATGAAAAATAATTACTGCGTAATTATGGCTGGAGGGATTGGAAGTCGCTTTTGGCCAATGAGTAGAACTAACTACCCAAAACAATTTATTGACATTTTGGGATTGGGTGATACCCTATTACAATTGACCTATAAGAGGTTTTTAAAGCTTTGCCCACCCGAAAATATTTTGGTGGTAACCAACGATATATACAAAGACCTTGTAAAAGAACAATTGCCAAAATTATCCGACAATCAAATTTTACTTGAACCTTCTCGCAGAAACACTGCGCCATGTATTGCCTACGCATGTTATAAAATTAACGCACAAAACCCAGATGCAAAAATTGTAGTTTCTCCTGCCGATCATTTAATTTTAAAGGAAGAAACATTTGTAAAAGCCATAAATTCATGTTTTCGCAAAGCCGAAACAGAAAATTGTTTAGTTACCCTAGGCATAAAACCATCTAGGCCTGATACGGGCTATGGATACATTCAGTTTATTGAAAGCGCAGGTCCCGAAACTGACAAACGTATTAAAAAGGTAAAAACTTTTACCGAAAAACCTGATCTTGAAATGGCTAAGTTTTTTATGCAAAGTGGCGACTTTTTATGGAATTCTGGAATCTTTATTTGGTCAGCAAAAAGTATTCTTAAAGCTTTTGAAATTCATATGCCAGAAACAGCTGTGCTTTTTAAAGAAGGCGAAAGTATATACAATAATGAAAAAGAAATTGAATTTATAAAAGGTGTTTACAGTGTTTGTAAAAATATATCTATAGATTATGGAGTAATGGAAAAAGCCTCAAACGTTTATGTTCGTTCTTCAATCATTGGATGGAGCGATTTAGGCACCTATGGCTCTCTTTACACACATATAAAAAAAGACGAGAATCAAAACGCTGTAATCAATAAAAATGCATTAATGTACAAATCTGAAAAGTGTATTATTAGCGCTCCAAAACAAAAACTACTGGTAATCGAAGGCCTTAAAGACTATATTATTGTAGATACAAAAGATGTATTGTTGATTTGTAAGAAGGAAAACGAACAACAAATTCGTCAGTTTGTAAATGATGTAAAAATGACTAAAGGCGATAAGTTTATTTAAAAAGCTGTTTTACATAAGCCTATTTTAAGGCTAGTTTAGTGTATTAATTATAAGTAAACATCATAAATCATGGCCAATTTGCTTGTGCATGAATCAAGTCCTTATTTGTTGCAACATGCCAATAACCCTGTTAATTGGCGGTCATGGAACGATGAAACTTTATCTTTAGCAAAATCTCAAAATAAATTAATGCTGATAAGTATTGGCTACAGTGCTTGTCATTGGTGCCATGTTATGGAAAAGCAATGCTTCGAGAACCAAGAAGCTGCCCGAATAATGAACAAATATTTTATCTGTGTGAAGGTTGATCGTGAAGAACGCCCCGATATTGATGCTGTATACATGCAAGCGCTTCAATTAATGAGTGGGCAAGGCGGTTGGCCATTAAACTGTTTTACGCTCCCCGATGGAAGACCTGTTTTTGGAGGAACTTATTTCCCGCTCGAAAAATGGATGTCGGTACTCGAAAATTTACAACAGCTTTTTGAAACTAATTTATCGGCCATGCAAGAATATGCCGAAAGATTGATGAAAGGAATTCAACAAACGCAAATTTATAAAGTACCTGAAAAAACTGGATTTGATAACAATGTTATTTTAATAGAAAGCCTTTCACATTGGAAAAAACACTTCAATTTAAAAGATGGTGGAACACAAAGAGTGCCGAAATTTCCTATGCCCTGCAATTATTTATTCTTACTTATTTATGGCAATATAAATAAAGAAAAAGAGTTGCTTTCACATGTTTTTACAACGCTTGATAAAATGAGTATGGGCGGCATATTCGACCAATTAGGTGGTGGTTTTGCACGATACAGTACTGATGGAATTTGGAAGGTCCCACATTTTGAGAAAATGCTCTACGACAATGCCCAATTGGTTTCTTTGTACAGTATGGCACACCAACTCACCAGTGAAGTAAACTATAAAATGATAATTGAAAAAACACTGGCGTTTGTTAGTGAATTATTATGTGGCGATGACGGTCAATTTTATTCGGCTTTAGATGCCGATAGTGAAGGCGAAGAAGGCAAATATTATGTATGGAAGAATGAGGAATTGCAAAATTTATTAGGTGTACATTTCGAACTTTTTTGCAAGTATTATAATGTTAATGAATTAGGGTATTGGGAGCACGAAAATTATATTTTACTGCGTGTTCAAAAAGATGAAGACTTTTGCCTTGCAAACAATATCAATGTTGATGATTTGATCGTAAATAAAAGCAAGTGGGAAGACATTTTATTAAGGGTTAGGCGAAACAGAACTGCGCCAGGACTAGATGACAAAACCTTGACTTCGTGGAATGCGCTTATGCTAAAAGCCTATGTGGATGCCTATTTAGCCTTAAATAAAAAAGACTATCTTGAATTAGCAGAAAAGAATGCCAATTTTATCTTACAACATCAAATTTATGATGAAAAGCAGCTATACCACAGCTATAAAAATGGAAAATCTACTATCAATGGGTTTTTAGAAGATTATGCTTTTACAGCTCAAGCTTTTATTGCCTTATACGCTGCTATTGGTGATGAAAAGTGGCTTACAAAAGCAAAGGTGTTAGTTGATAATGCCATCGAAAATTTTTATGATGCAAACGATGGATTGTTTTATTTTAACAGTATGATTGATACGCCTTTAATTACAAGGCAAAAAGAAGTACAAGACAATGTAATTCCATCATCTAATGCAATAATGGCAAATGTTTTATTTGATTTGGGTATTTATTTTGAACAAGATAAATACATCGAAATGTCGAAAAAAATGTGTGCACACTTTTATCATGAAATTACCAATTATGGCAGCGCTTACGCTTGTTGGGCATTACTACTATTAAGATTGAATAAGCCGGTGCTGCAAATTGCCATACCTCAGAAAGAATACAGAGAAACTTTGATTGCTATTCATCAAAAATATCGAATAAATTTGTTTACCTATGCTCTGCACCGTGCTGCTGCACTGCCTTTTGTTGAGGACAAAAAAGATAGGGAGTATTTTTATGTTTGTGCTGATAAGGTATGCAGTTTGCCACTTAATAACCAAAAAGAGTTAATAACTGCTTTTGAAAACCTATAGGCCATATATTAAATTATTAGATATTTGGATTTTTATTCCCAACTATGGCATATCAAACAAGTAAAAACACTGTATTTTTTATATTTAGTTTAATGTTTGGGCTAGGCTTCTCTGCATTTAAAGCAAAAGCACAAATAAATCAACAACAAGAATGGATTACCAACACAATCGACCGTTTGTATCCAACCAAAATTTATGTAGAAAAAAAAATTCAAACCATTGAAGTTGAAGTAGGCATCAAGCGCGAGAATGCACGTATTGAAAAAACTGGGAAAAAATATATTTATACCTTCAATAGACAAGGGAAAATTGAATCACTAATAGAAATAACCCGACAAGAATATAATTATGATACTGTTTTTACATTTCATTATTACAACAAAGATTCAAGGGTGCACATTGCGAGAACTTTTAATAAAGGACGTTATACCTCAACCTACGAAACAAGCGATGAATATAATCAAGTAACTAGATTTTTAGTTTGTCAGGAAACAAATTTGAGTGATGATTTTAGGTTCTTTAAATTAGGTCAACAGACAGTAATGCAAAGTGAAAGCTATCGTTATGAAATTATCAATGACAATCAAACTAGAAAAAAGTTTTTAAATGATAATAATGTGATTTACAAAGAAGGCATTTTGTATTTTGAAGGCAAAAAGAAGTTATTAAAAGCGCAAGACTATACCTTTACTACTACAGGTGTAAGAATTAATTATACCAATTCATTTGACGATAAGGGAAGATTGTTAGAATCTTTTTACACCAGCGATGCGGCAGGAGACCTAAAGGAAAACACACGCTTTAGTTATGATGCAAATGTGTTAACTGAAGAAAAGTATTATAGAAATGCTTCCATGAGAAATCAACGATTTTATTTTTACAACAAAGAAAATCAACTGTTAGAGAGTATACTAAGCAAATCGAACAACGATTATTTAATTGAAATTCTTAATTTCAATTTTACTTTTTATCAGTAATTTTGGGCTTATAAAATATCCTGTTTATTTCAACGAAAGCAAGCACTCCTTGATAAGATTAATTGAATAATTTGCATCTTTGCTCTTAATAATTTAAGAAAAATAAGAAGTTGTTTTCTTAAAAAAATTTCAAAATCAATTAAATTTAAGATTTATGGTAATGCAACGTAAAGACTTTATACAAAAAGGACTAGGAGGTGGTTTGTTAGCGCTCCTAGCATCAAGCATTGACAGTACAATTAGAGCAGCCAAAAGTTTTGCAGATAGCAAATACAGAGGCATTGAAGGTGTTTATTCTCCAACCAACACGCACATGGTTGGCAATGGTTTTAAAGTAATGAACTTTTTTCCGAATGGCAGAGGCTTTGAAGAGCGCATGAGTCCCTTCTTTCTGTTAGATTTTAATGCCGAAGTTAATTTTCCACCCTCAGAAATATCTCAAGGTGTTGGTGTGCATCCTCACCGTGGAATTGAAACCATCACTTTTGCCTACAAAGGAGGTGTTGAGCATCATGACAGTAAAGGCAATTATGGCATTATAAACCCAGGTGATGTGCAGTGGATGACCGCAGGTTCGGGGGTTTTACACAAAGAGTATCATGAACAAACCACCAACAAAAAGGGTGGTGCTTTTGAAATGGTGCAGCTATGGATTAACCTACCTAAAAAACATAAAATGGTGCCGGCAAAATACCAAAGCATTATGCATCATACCAAACCAAATTATAAATTGCCTAATAATATGGGAGCTGTACATGTGATTGCTGGCGAATACAAGGGGGTTAAAGGCGTTGCAAGCACCTATTCACCTGTACACATGTATGATATTCACTTAAATCCTAATGCCGAATTAAACTTTAGTTTACCTCCAAGC
>Ga0247832_1004761_pt1 | contig 16556 bp, 14 predicted proteins | sample LaCruzMarch2015__10_FD_192407 | JGI IMG/M metagenome (GOLD analysis project Ga0247832, IMG submission 192407) | Freshwater microbial communities from meromictic Lake La Cruz, Castile-La Mancha, Spain - LaCruzMarch2015_4m | ecosystem: Environmental > Aquatic > Freshwater > Lake | place: Spain... | reverse complement strand
AAGATAGATTTCGTTTGAGCAGGATGTGTGGAGTACAAAGTCTCTTAAACCATCGCCAGTGTAGTCAACAGAGATCTCAAGTCCAACACCACTCTCATCTTGACACTCAATTGGTTTTGCTACACGGTACAATCCAGTTGTAAGATTTTTGCTGGCTGTGGTAATACAACCTGCCTGACCTCCCTTGTGTGCCTGAAACAAGACCGTGATGTTGTCATTCACACCAGTAGCCAACGACGATTTCTTATCCAACTCAAAGAAGATCACCGAGGGTTTCGGAGCTCCTTTAACAAACATACAAGAATCATTGCAATATGCTTGCTCGAACAGTGGTAACGAGCTGCAATCCATACAGTACCCACAGAGACAGCTGCCCTTAATAGAACTCATTTCTTCGTATCTTGAAGAGTAGACTGTTGTAAAATTGAGTGATGTGTCATTTGATGATGCCTTGGAGGATTTCGATGATGCTACAGTTGAGGATTTGGATGACTTCCCCGAAGTTATTGGCTCGCATACATAACTGCAGCCAGTGGGGCACGTCTCATCTGATACTGATTTGGATGACTTAGATGTTGATTTCGATGACTTTGCGGAAGTAGAGTTTACCATCGATTTCGATGACGTTGTCATAGTGGAGGGCGTTACGTCGAACATTGAGGTGACTTTGGTTGGAGGGGTTGTCTTCTTAGCAGCAGAGGGCGGTGATTTCAGGCTTGTTACTTTGATGGTTGGTGCAGGTTGAGGATTAGTCTTGGGTGTTATCTCGATGCTGGTTGACGATGTAGATGAACTGTATGTAGGAGTGTAGGAGGGGAAATAGGTCGGATACTCTGTTGGCATGTCACTCGATTCCATTGTTGGGGACGTGCTCGAAATCGACGTAATTTCTTCCGCATTGCTGGGGAGTTGAACATCATTAGTAATCTTACGATGCACGTCCAGCCGACGCCGACGCTGCTGTCCAACGCTAGTGAAGACGTCATCCTCCAAGGCGCTCGAGGAAAAGATCAGCGTCAGCAAAGCTGACACAGTGATCAGCAACATAATGCAAGCGACTTTCATGACTGTTCGTAAATTTGTTGATATTGTCGATATGATAGTTTCTGTTGATAGTTATTGGTATTGATTAGCTTGGATCGATCACCGATTTGAGGATCAATGATACAGGTAAAGGAGTCACAACAATAGTAGCGCGATGGCCTGCGATGGCGACGCTAAGCCTGTACCTACGCTTGTGAATTGTGAACGGAGGGAGGTTGTGTAGAATAAGTACGTACTACATAGAGATACTAGCCGTAGCTTAGGAGGTGTGGGTGCCACCATGTTACGTCTACAGCAGCGCGTTGCGCGAGCCATAAGGGCGATCTCAACCAAAAGATGATCGACGTCCTCGATGACCGCTCATCTAGCAGCAGTAACGACACCACCACCCAGCAGCAGCAGCAGCAGCAGCAGCAGCCATCAGCATCATCATCTCACAGATGGACAGATGATGAATTTATATCACACCTATCATCCATCTTATCATTGCATCCACTGGCCACAATCTATCCTGAAATATTCGCACTAGGACCGAAATGTATCTGCCATTGGCGTAAACGTTATACTGGTAATCCAAAATTATGGAAACGTATGTATGATGAAAAACGTGTATTAAAAGAATTCATTGAGGCTGTGCCCATTATTGATTATGTTAGACGTCTCGTGACCGCTGCAACTACTACTGATTTACAAGATGATGAAAAGTATACAATCATTGATCTGGCATGCGGACGTGGCTATTTATCAATGATATTATCCGAATGTTTACCACCGAACAAGGTTGAACGATTTGTATTAGTTGATAAAGGATGGCCAATGCATGGTACAATTCCGGGACCTCAGCATATTTCATGGGAGCATATATATGGCATTCATCCCTCCTCTCCGTCATCGTCGTCGTCGTCGTCGTCGAATGATAATGGCAATAGTGAAACTTGTGTATTTATCGAGACAGAGGAGGCAAATGAAGAAGGGAATGCTCGAAGTAACGAAGATGATCAATGTAAGAACATCAACCTACCATCATCACAAGGTCACTGCTATTACAGTACGTGGCCGATACCACTCAACACAGCCAAGGTGGATCTAAAGAAATCGAAGGAAATTCGAATGCTAGAACGCAGATTACTCTCTTTTGATTCGTCTTCATCATCGTCCTCGTCACTGCAATATACGACAATAGCTGGTGATAACGAGAACGGCCTTAATGCTGCTATTTCCAATACTGGAAGTGGAAACAAAGGTCCAATTATACTCGTAGCAATACATCTATGCGGGACATTAAGTCTTAAGGCCGTGGATTTATTCAATAACAATCCACGTGTACGATACTTCTGTCTTAAGCCATGCTGCTTACCGGGGATGGTGAGGTCAACACTTTGTGTGTGTATATGTCGCAGTCATGTTACTACTGCAAACTTTTTGCTCACATACTATTTTACACTCACATCAGGTGCATGTAAAACGTCATGAGATATTCCATCTTGGTAAACATACCTTTGATTCCAAGTTAGTTTGTATGGCTGGAAGATGGAATAAGAATGAATGGAAAGGTCCACATCGGAATGTTACAAAGGTTTGCTTTGATCGCTGGGTTGAGAATCTATATCTTGGAATTAACGATTCATTCTCCTTTTGTGATGAGTATGCGAAGAAGGATTGTGGTGGCGATGGCAAGAAGGTCAGTGAAGAGTCGATTGTGATGGTTGTTACCAAGGTGCAGAAAACGATTCCAGTACAAAATGACGGAGGGTATCAGAATGAGTTTCTATTTGCCGAGCGGCGATCGGTCATGGGACCTTCATGATATTAATAGGTAGTGTTGCTGCAAGGATATGAAGGAGGAATCAAAGTGAAACAAAACTTGTTTCAATGTCTTACTTGGATTGTTGTTATAAATTATCTATTGTACACAAGAAAGGAATGCACAGAAGAGACATGACTTTTTTCTCACTTCGTTTCATGATATCAAACTATCCTCCGCCACTCTCATTCCCAAACCCAAGTGTCCTGCACCGGAGATTCATCTCTACTTCTTACTACCTACCTCACACGAGCAATCCCATCTCTCCACCATTCGCCTTGGCAAGCTTCACCAAATTCGTTCGCAAAAGACGTGGTGCCTCAATCATAAATTCATCCAAACTAATCGTCAAGTCACCATCGGCATCCGCACGTTCAAATATCCCATCGACCTGTTTCTCACCCAGCCATTTAAAACCCAATAAATTCAATGCCGTCGCCACCTCCTTCTTATCCAAATAACCCGACTTGTCGGTATCGACGAAGTTGAATAATTGACGTAGGACGGCCTTGCCGAATTCGGAATCGGCAGTATTGACGAAGCTCTTAATCAAGTCGGAATGCAGACCGATGACCTTTCCCCGAATCTTATTTAGTTGTTCTTCGCCCAGGATCGTGCCCGCGGCTATTACTATGGGCGAAAAGACGCCTTCCTTGTGTGGATTGCCACCCTTCTTGACGACCTTGGGTGGTGCCGGGGTGGTGGTCATGGGGGCGGCGACGGACGGAGCCACGGGGGTGGGCGGGACGTCCATAATCATCTTGGCAGATTCAATAGCCGAATCGGCAGCATCGACGGCTTGTTGGACTGCGTTGTCAATTTGTTCTGATGCCCGTAACATTGAACTGAATAGTGGTGACCTGTTGTATCTTGAGACAGTGCTACTAGATACCACAACGAAGGCGTGGCTGGTGGTGGCGGCGGCCATGGCCAAGACGATGATGATTGCGCTTCTGTTAATCATTGTTGTGGATACTTCGGATATTGAGAGAAGTGATGTTGTTTCAATGCGATAATATTGTGTGATGAAGAGATGATAGTGAAGAGAGGGGCGTTGCTACGATATCAACTGACTCGGCCAACACGTCGCTCGATAAAAAAGGAGAGAGGAACGATCGACGTGGCTCTATTTAAGACGTCCATCTCAAATGACTATTAGGAATATTTTTTCAAAGAGCTCCGGACATATCTGGACATATATGTACCGTGTAAAGATCAATGCATCCGCGTTCAACGAGGTCAATTGACATAGAGCGAGCAATGAAATCAGCCCTCGTTTCGGTTGTGGTGTTCCTTCCATCGACGGGAGTGGCCTTCGTCGCACCGCCTTCTCAAATTGTACCCGCTGCCGCCCGTCCAACTTCTATGCAACAAACGAAGGATGATAATAAAAGAGAAAAAGCCGAGTGGAATATCGGGTCGCCAACGACACGAATGCTCGAGACTGCGCGGAAGAGACAGCTGGCAAGGAATGCAATCAACAAATTACTAGAAAAACAAAGGAGGGATTTGCAACAGACACTCGATCTATTGACGAGTATTGATGATTCAATGGATAATGATGACGATGAAATTAGCGAGAATGATAATGAACATCATCGACAAGTGTTGCAGCAACAATCAACAAATCATGTCATTGTTGACGACATTGACAATGATGAAAATGAAAGTGATATTTCTCCACGACATTCCTACATTACATCGTCAATAATCGCATCTGTGGCATCGGGTGTGGACTATGGCTACACTTCACGTTCCGAAGGTTGTCGTTCCGAAGCGATCAAAAAACAATCGTCACAAAGTTCAAGTCACAACATAGATGCAAGATTTGAGGGCTACGGTCCTCCGGGGAATATATTTGCATTAGGTTCACAACAATTTATGCGCAATCTACGTGCCATGATTGGTGAATATTATAGCGACGACGAAGAAGAAATGACCAATCCAACAATATTGACTACCCACCAGGTTGAATTACAATCTCAATTACATTTGTTGACACTCAACAGTACTGCTATTTGGGATCGGGAACGTGCACGTGGTCCAGTCATTGCACCGTATCTTATCAAGATACCGTACTACGCATTATGTTACTTACTCGACGTCGTCTTTGAGGGACGTAATGTATTCGGTAGATTCTTTTTGCTAGAGACGGTGGCACGTATGCCCTACTTTTCTTATATTACCATGCTACATCTGTATGAAACATTGGGATTTTGGCGCCGTAGTGCCGATATTAAACGTATACACTTTGCCGAAGAATGGAATGAATTTCATCATTTACTAATTATGGAAAGTTATGGTGGTGATCAACAGTTCTGGGTACGATTTTTGGCCCAACATTCGGCACTGGCATACTACCTGGCATTATGTATATTATGGATGCTATCGCCAAGTTTGAGTTACAAATTCTCTGAAATGTTAGAGACGCATGCAGTGGATACCTATGGTCAATTTGTGGATGAGAATGAAATCTTGTTAAAAGGATTACCACCCAGTCTTGTTGCCGTGGAGTATTACACTATTGGATTAAATGATCCAATGTTTGGTGAATATCAAACTGCAAGTGTCATGGATCCTCAACTCGCAGGTGGTGTGCGTAAACCTGGTACTAATATGCAATCGCTGTATGATGTCATGGTCGCGATACGTAATGATGAAAGTGATCATGTACATACAATGGCAAACTGTCTTGATCCTAAAGTTGCCGTCTTATCGCCTGCACTTGAAAGTCGCGTACTCACAGGCATTGCGCTAACAACGGGATCGAGTCTACTTCTTGGTGCTAGTGGACTTGTAGGCGGGGGTGTGATGGAACTCAATAGTATCGAGGGCATGGCCAATATGGCAGATGGTTTGTCGGATCTCGATTCCGTCCTGGCAGAGGACAATGGCATATTCAACGCTGCAGTGGGAGGTCTGGCTGGTCTCGCGAATGGTATTAGTGAGCTGTTTGGCACGGAAGCAGAGATCATTGATGACGATGTCTCTGGCTCAACATTAGAAAATATAGCAACGGGTGGATTAGATGGATTTGAATTGGAGTCAATAATTGAGCTAGTCAAAAACATTATCTTGGGCATTATTGAGATCATCGGCATTGGTTTGTAATCCAACGAGGAAAATGTTAAAGTAGGAAGCTTTAAATACGTTATCCAAAACCACTTTGATTAGAGATCTCTATTATCCGTTAGTTCAGAATGCCTTCACTAATTTGCTCCTCTCTGAGAACACACCTCTTAGACTATTACAAACGAATCCGTGACGGGAGGATAAGTCAAGACCATACGCGCTGGTAATGGCCTCGGGCTGCCGTCGTACCAGTTCTGAATGTAACCTTGTGTGATTAATTGCATAGGGTTGGATGATCCGTTCGATTTTGGTGAAGGCTTCTTGCGACTATTACTTTGCTTGATGTTCTTGAGAATTTTTGAATACATGCGTTTAGAGAATCGCTGTTGCATAATTGCTTGATGTTCTGAGGGAAGAGTGTCCTGTTGTTATTTACATATGGGTAACGGATCGTTCGAAGAAGTGAAAAAATAATTTCGCAAACGGGTGAAAACTTTGCGATTGTTAAAAGTACATAATCGAAACTTATGTCTTCATTAAAATTACAAGGTAACAGACTGCTATACATACAAAACCTCCCACGTACGTACACATTCCAATCGTCAATACCAAACTGCCATTAGATAGGTTCAGCGCAATTAATACACAAGTAGGCTGGGCAGAATTGACAAATCCAGTCAGCTACAATCTCGGTGGCCGTGTCGACTTCATCATCATCTTCTTCTTCTTCTTCAATGCCTCCGAAAACAACGAGGGACATGGACATCGACATCGATAGCTCGTCAAGGAGAAGTCTTCCGTCGTGGTTGTCCAATGCGTTGTCAGTATGCGTCGACGTAGACTTCGTCATGAGCATGCTGCGGAGACGTTGTGGACCTGCCGCAAGCTGTGCCGTCGAGAGGGACATGGTGAAGAGCATCACGTAAAGGATTGGCTTGATCATGGTTAATGGACGTGGATGAATGAAAATCGAGTATCCGCTTGAGAGTTATGAAAAGAATGAGACGAACTCGGTGGCAAAGCAGAAACATTTCACCTGAAATACTTTCTTGACGGCGAGCCTTCTTAGCACCCGATTCCCACTTTCATTGTTTGTATGGAGTGCACGTACAATATATTTCAGTTGTATCGCTCCTGACAGTTGCATCGAGGACATATTGTTCCGGCAGCCTCATTGGTATGCATGGCAACGCAAACCGTCCAACTGACCATGCCCACGCTGTCGCCCAGTATCACCATCGCAGCACACAATGAAACCTCCTTCAACCCTCCCTATCAGATAAAATGCAAGTCAAAGCGACTCGGGAGGCATCTATCCGGCTCAAAACTTTGGATTTCCTTTCAATTTGGCTTCATAGTCGACGGTAACACCGTGGCCAACTATCGCAATGAGGAACACGAGGTCGTATTGATTTGGTCGCACATTACAGGGAAACGTCAATTATTCATGGATGGAAAGAAAATACATATGATGAAGTCTCCAAAGCCCATAAGTTTGAGTCAGGCTAGCAGTAGTAGATTCGAATACTGGTGGATCATCCCAGGGAATCACGTACTCAAGATCATTACCAACGGCATTCTACCCATCCCAGCGCATCGGTCCAAACGATTTGACCTCGAGTTAGATGGTGTTAGCTATTTTGATCTTCGTAAGCTCGAGACCGTTCGTGGCATCTCAAATCAACGCACAATGAAGAGTTATCAACCCGAGGTCACTGCGCCCTTCTCGAATCTCAAAGACGAGGAGGTGGAGCACCTGCAACTCGACGAGATACAAGGCGAATTCGAAAAACAGCTGACATCAACCGCGACGACTAGATCAATCCCCTCGATGATCGGAGGCACCCTTACATCGACCTCATTCGAATCATCCTATTGCGATTCCACCGCACCGAGTAATAACTTGCCAGAAAAGTTTCGCAAAATCATCGAATCCTACCCTTACGCATTGCATCGTTCGAACAGATTTCTATTCAGTCCGAAAGAGTGTGTGGACGAGGAGCAGACGAATGGAAACACATCATTGTTCAGATTTCTCTTCAGTCCGAAAGAGTGTGCGGACGAGGAGCAAGCAAATGAAATGTCATCATCCATAAACAATCGTTCATCTCCGCTTCTAATGGTTTCAACCCCACCAACGACTTCGACCCCTACAGTGGCTTCAATTCCGATTGTGGAGACGAGGGAGGAAGCGACTCTTGTTGAACAAACGACATCGGCCTCAACAGCGGCCTCAATTCCGATTGTGGAGACGAAGGAAGAAGTTTCACTTATTGAGACCATGCAGGAAATTGCCACAAAAAATGAAAAATCATGGGTCCCATTTTTTAGGTGTCCAATGACAGAGTCGATTTCGTCATCGTCGTCATCAGCATCGTTGTTATCACCATCGTTGTCTTCGGAATCATGGTCTTCGGAATCTTACTCTTCAGTGTCGGCATCAACATCAGGCAAGGCAGACTCATTCACGACAATTACAACACCGATTAATCAAACTGATTCAATCACCACGTTTACATTTGAGGAGCCTAAGTCTTCACATTCAACACAAGCCTCAACCAGCCTTGCTGGATGGTTACTCACCGTCACGCGGCAACTCAAGAAGGCAGACAAGCTGGTAGACGAGAAAAAGTATACCGTCACCAAGCAGAATCAGCCACGGGTGATTGTTGTACAGCCTGATCACCTCTCTAGATCCGAAGGTGTTGATCTTGTGCACATCCAATAATATATTGAATCGGATTAAACGTAGACGTGTATAATATTCCTGTTAACGTATCTATGATGTCTCCCATCCCTTGGCTTCTCTTTCTCTAATTTACCTAATCCTTATTCCATCGTTTTCCCTCCTCTTCTACTATGTCTTGACTTGTATCAGGTACGTATGTACGATTAAAGCGTTCCTCATCCTCTTTCACAATATCAAGCCATAATTGGTGCCTTGTATTCCTTGAGTAGTCATCTATATAATAAATAGGCATGTGAGCTGCAGTGTCATTGTCACCACCCAGCTTGGCACATTCGACGCCATATCGCAGCATTGGCAAGTCCATGGCATTTTCATTCGAATGACCATATGTCTTGTATTTGAAAGGGACTTGATAATTAGTATCGTAAAAAATTGTGAAAGTGGTACCCTGTGGGGATGGAAGGATTTGTCATTGTTTCAATCATGGTCCTACCTTCTTTCACACGAAAATCGACCGGTTGCAATAACGGATAGAATTGTCGTTGTTGATTTGTTTCAAAATGCCATACCCCTCCTTCCGTTCACCGTGCTGTTCAAGCGTCCTACGAGCACACCTTTCTTTCTCTGTTTTGATATCAATTCCATCGTCATAGATAGCAAATCCCGTTGAATAGACGAGAACGTTGTCAATGATGAGCTAATCTTAAGTTGTTGAATCATTGTGTAGATTCGAAGAAGAAAAAGCTACCATGGGACAGATCAAGTCGGTGCATTCCATCCATACTGATCCACCTGCGAAGGTTTACTGACAATTGATTTGGGTTGACTCCTACTACTTTTTGGCCGCCTCGTTTCATTCGTCTTCAACGCCACCCGCGTCGGAGAGTGTTGCTGAGGAGCATCCAAGTTCGGTGGCGGAAGAAGCGACACGGATATCCATGTTTGTATAAACATGGGAATCGAAGCGGCGACGAGTATTGCAATTATTATGCAGATTTTACATAACCTCCAACGTTGTTGATGTCGACCACTAAAACGGGCCATCTTTTACATGGGTCCATATTAATTTCATGGACGATATCTCATGGGGTTCAATTGCGATCGTCCACTCCTTGACCAGTTGATTATCAAGGCAGAAAGGCTACATTTGTATGATGCCAGCCAAGGTACAACCATTCAATCAAGGGAATAACAAATTCAATCAATCAAGCATTGATGGGACAAAGTGTACGTAAGTACCTAGATATCTTGCAGTAGATATGTACGTGTTCGCATTTTTTTCTCCGCGTCATTCCCCGGTACCGGTAGCCGCACGCATTCCTCCATCCAATCGCGATAGCAACACATCATGGTAAAGATATCATCAGCTCTATTCGCGCTTACTGCTGCTGCGTCTGTCTCGTCTTGCGTCGTCGCCTTCGCCCCACCGACATCTTCATCAAATACCGCATCATCATCATCCTCGCGACGATATTCATCAACGGAGGAAAAGGAGTCCTCGTCGTCATCGGCATTCGTATCCATAATTGACGAAGATGAAAACTTCGACGCCGATAAAACATTCGACGCCGTTGAAAAGTTTGGCAAAGGCGCCGCCAAAACGAAGCGGGGTACGCGCAAGGGAAATGCCGATGCCGCCGCTACGTCGCCCACGAAGGCATTCGCGACATTAACGCCCGAAGAAACATTCTACGAGGGCCCGCCCGCCATTACCGAAACGTTGGCACCCACATTATCGATCGTCACGGTCGTGGGCATCGTCCCCGCCGCCGCCGCATGGGCACGACAGGCATGGGTACGATACACCATTACCAATCGTCGTATACGTGTCACGTCCGGGATTGGTGGGAAGGACATGGCCGAGATTGTATATCCCGACATTGTCGAAATACGAACGGTGAAGCGATTGTTTGGGGATGGTGATATGGTCTTCTTCTTGCGGGATGGGGCCAAATTTGAAATGAGGAATGTGCCCAACTTTGCAGAGACGATGGAATATATATTAAAACTTGTCGATGAGAGAGTAGTAAAAATTTACAAGTCCAAGGGGGATGTTGGGGCTCAGCAGTAAAGTAGTAGAAATTGCTGCTGCTAAACCGTAGGAAAATGCAGATGGCAATAAAAATTGGATGATTTGGGGGAAACGGGGAGGGGAGCTAGGGGTGTAGAAGATCAACAGTACGTAATGTAAGTGGGGGAAAGATCAGCAATGTCAAGAATTCGATCGAGCAACATTGATTGTGGATCCTATCTTCGCGAAGTGCGATCTAATTTAAAAAGACATTTCTCTATAATTTACAGCAAATAGTGCTCAGTGCGATTTTAATGTTATGCTAACGAATCATTCTCTGCGTAATGAAAACCATCAACGCCTCTTGTATATTGAAATCGATGCAGGAAGTTAAACAAAATGTTAATGCTGTTTGGATTTCCTTCCCTTTCAGCGGCCACAAAGTCTGTATAAGACGTATGATGATCTACCAACAATTGGAAATCGACCTTGTCCGACTGTGTGGGTGCAAGATTGCAAATCTGAAATACATCGTCGTAGGATGCGGGATTGTGTATTTTATCAAGTAGATCCACCCATGTTAGGGTGGCAATCGCATCGGCCTTTCTGCGTCCTTTGTCACGGAGGCATTGAGAATCGACCAACGTCAGGTCATGCCGGGCCACGGAATTTTGCATCGCCACGATTGTATTTCTTTCAATCTCGGCCATTAGCGTTAGAACCCTTGCGGCTCTGCCGTGATGCAGTGTTGCCAGTCGATCAAAGAAGGCCTCTTCAATGTATCGTTCCTCAATCATTAGCTGTAGAGCTGATACGAATTCGATGCAGACACTCCGTTTTTCAGACATAATGAACAACTTCTTTGGACTCGTTTCACTCTGATTGATTGGCTCAAGTTCAACTACGTCGTCAATTGTGTCTGCATGTTGTGAATGAGACCTGGTTTTACAAATGGATTTGTGTATCTTCCAATCCGCACGCTGACATGACTTGGAACAATATCCAACAACTTTGCACCTACTGCAAGCACGGATCCGACGTGTTGGTAATGCCTCTAGTATATCGCAACATTGGCACTTGGCTATTCTGAGATCTAATGCCATATCGTTCGTGACCATCATCATCACATCATCATCACGCCACAAGCAACCCGATTCGTTTTGGCGGGTCAATCCCCACGCCCCCACAAACACGTAAATATTGGGTACGATATGATGCCGCCGTCGTTACTCTTCGTCGCTGTCATCGTTATGACGATGATGCAATTGTCGTTGGCCACTACTAACCGACAATCCCGTCCAGGTGTAGCAGCCGCAGTCCTCTTCGGACGACAAAGGAAAACATACACACCATTACTTTTCTTCAAGGTTCCCAGGGGTAGCATGGACGAATGCGATGCAATGGAAAAATGCATTCGTTCCATCGAGAAAGAACAGGGCGTACACGTTGAACGTTTGGACATTATGCGCAATCGTGCCGCACGACGATTGTATGACAAACTAGTTGAGGGTGATATACGCAGTCCTTTCCCATTACTATATCATAGAGAATCATTACAACGTGTGTATGGTCTTGCGGACGTTGATTATGTACGTTCATGGTCAAAAGGACGGCTATTGCCAAATCGGGATGAGATTGATGGAGTAATGGCAGGGGGCGAGAAGAAGGTATCAGTACTGGGGGGCAGTGGGGAAGACGGAGATATTCCCGAGGAGATTGATATGGAGGAATTTGAAATGGAAATGGACGCTGAGTTAACACCTGTCCAACGGAGGGGAAAGGAGGCTATGAAAAGACGGATGGAGGAGGGTAGAAAGAGGTGATGAAAATTAATTGGAATGGGTTGTATTAATGAGGAATACATTGATGCATAAAGAGATACCAATTGATTACGATCATTCCTCGTGAAGGCATCCTCTTATGTTGCAGAAGCAATGTTACATTGCTAATCTACACCCAAATAACAAATCCCTCATCTCTATAAGATACAACTCAGCCACAACATCACTGCATGCAGCTTACCCAGGACTCGTAAGTTTGGGCTGGAGCGACAATCGATAGCGATGCATTTCATTTTTTGTGATTCCTGTTGCTGACTCTGTGATATGTTGCTGACTCTGTATGTTGCTGACTCTTTGCTGACTTGTTGCTGACAACAATGATGTTGTCGATAGCCTCTTGGCCCCGGTCCTGCATTGGTGGTACTGCTGCTCGCTCTACCCGTGCCAACATTCGTGCCTACTCATACTCGCGCCGTTGTGATCGGTGTCCGTCGATTCAATTTCTCGGTAAAGATGGGTGGTCAGCGAAAAGAATGCCCGTCCCACCATCGTCCGACATTATGACGATTGCACGAGTTATCAACTCCATACGCTCATCTCGCTTGCTTTTTTCATCGTCATCATCTGAAAATGAGGCAATGTTTGCAAAATCGGAATACGTACATCCATTGTCACAGATAGTTCTTGAGCGTTTACAATCGCATCATGCTAATTGGGTTAAGCGAATGGGACTGACTACTGGACTGCAGTTGAATAAGGATGGTACCTTCGTCCTTCGCTTTCCGGGAGGAGAAGAAAAAACACCACCAGATGATGGTGGTGTTACAATTCCTGGAGAAGATGTGGATTATATTTGGACAATGTACGAAGGGGAGGAATCGAAACATTATTTGTGTGTGAAAAAAGGTGGTCTGGTTGGACGCTACATGCTTCAAGATAACAAGAAACAAGCGTGGCATAGTGATCGGAGATCGACACCGGAACGTGTACAAGATGCTGTCGATGAGATGATCTCAAAGTTCGACGAGGTTGGGTGGAAGAAAGTGTAATAAGTTAAGATAAAACAATGGATGCTGCATAAAAGCATTGTCGGCTATCTTGTTGGGGCGATCTTCCCTCCCAAACGTGTTCGTATGCGTTGTAAAATCCTGCTCGTGAGCTCGGTTATGATTTCATCCAGCCTGTTTCTTTCATCATCTGATAACTTCGACATTGTCCCAACAATTATTTCCTCCACATTATTCTTACCAGTAGTACTACTCCTATCCAGTCGTCGTAGTAGATCTGACTGGACTTTCAGTGTACTCTGAGCCGCGGGAGTGCCCAACAAATTGCCATTGCCAAGCAAACCATTCGTCGCGGCTGCTAGTACAAGCAAGGCAGTCTGTGAACTGAAGACCCCATCCCCTCTGAGAAATTTAGCGGCGTCCGGTCCAACGAATAGTTCAGCCGCATCTGCGATACTGATGGCATACACCTCTTCGTCTCGGCTAAGCTTAGGAGCTACAAGATCTGTGAATTCATTCACAGTCATGATTGATAAGGTTGGGGTCATACGTTCTCCGTCACTAGATGGAAGCAGGAATGGCAAGGGCACGTCATCCAGCTGTAATTTCGGTGGGGAAAAGATGTCTCCCAGGAATGGCAGCGTAGGAAGTCGGGGCGGCGAGAATGTGACTAGCGCCTCAGTCATACCCTTGCGCGTGATCTGTCGGAAGAAGACATCAACGATGTTTTCAACCTCATCTTCCAGTAACCCCCGTAAAGACGCACTTTGATCTGATAAAAGTAGTTTGAATCCATCGGCCAGACTCAGTCCGTCCTTTGGAACGGCGTCAAGGTCGACGAATGCAGCCCCCTCCTTTGTTCCTATTGCGCCAGATGCATTGTTTAGCAACGCCAGTAGGCGATTAAGCTTTAATCCACTGGTGGAATCGCTGTCAGTCACACTGAACAGCACTTCCTGCAACGCTTGCTGTATCTCCGGCCGGCCCTCAGCCAACAATTTCCGTGCGATGAATGGATAGCTTTCCATTATGATGCCGTAATTGGGATTCCCGGTTAGTGCAATGCCCTCGAGAGTAACAATCGCTCGCCCCAATATTGCAAAGTATGGAGGTATACTGAATGGTATATCGTTCAGTACAGTGAGTGCGTCTTGTGTCATAGCCTGGAATCCGCCGACCTGTGAAGACATGTTATCGTCTTCCATCCCATAGAGTCTCTTTAACTCTTCCTCGTACTTCTTGGCCCCGCCACCTTTAACATAGGGACTCAATGCCTTATCCATTAATGGGATAATTGCTGCACGATCACAGTCGGTCGGTAGGATGTTCAATCGAATGAAATCATCGACGAGAGATGCGTAGTCCTTATTGGCGAGATGGATGACAGCCGAGATCATGTGATCCTGATCTTCTCTATCAATTGTTGCCATGAGACCACAGTCAAGAAGTGCTACCGTATGTCCCTCAGCTGTGGGATTATTAAGCTTCATGATATTTCCTGGGTGAGGGTCCGCATGGAAGAACCCGAGCTCAAAGAGTTGCGTAAGAAATGCCTCCTGTGCAATGGCAGTCACCACCTTAATTTCCTCTGGTGGACAGTCACTTAACTTCTTCCCATCCATCCATTCAGATACTAATACCCGTCTAGTGCATAATTCCTCATAAACTTTAGGCACTGTAATACCCTGTATACCCTTATCGATGAGAGAATCACGTAACCTCTTTTGATTGCGTGCCTCATTGACAAAGTCCAATTCTGTGTAAAATCCAATTGCCCATTCATTTAGCAATGCGACATAGTTGGTCCGTTGCTGTGGTGCGAATCGTTCAACTAATCCCTGAAATACCTCGGCGGCACGACGTAAAACATATAAATCCTTTGACACAGTTGACAATACGGCTGGACGTTGGACCTTAACGGCTACTCTTTCCCCCGTGGATGCCAGTGTTGCGAGATAGACCTGTGCTAAACTTGCTGCCGCGACTGGCTCCTCGCTTATCGATGAGAAGAATTGTCCTAATGGCCCACCAAGTTCATCTTCAATCTGCTGTATGGCAATGGATGTGTCGAACCCAACAACACTATCTTGAAGACTTTGTAATTCATCGAGCGTCGTCTGTGGCAGTACGTCGGGCCGTACAGACATCATCTGCCCTAATTTTATGAATGTTGGACCGAGGTCTTGTAGGTCAAGTCTTGCCCGACGACTCAATTCAGGGACGTAACGTTCATCAATTTTCCCTTCTGATATGAAAAGCGTGACCAATCGAGTTAAAAACGGCACAGCTTTACCAAGGAAATAGGACCATCGTTCATTCAATGCACCACGTTCCTTACGCCAATATGCCTCAATTAGATCTTTATCATACGTCAAGGGTAATCCATCCCCATCAATGTCCGTGGATACATTTAGTGATACGTACGATTTGTCCACTGATGGAGCACTCAGTGTTCTCATGGACACAGCCGCATTGACAGCTGCTGTTGCCATGGCAGCTGCTGACACTGCACCTGCGCTTGCTATACGGTCGGCAAGTGTACCTTTTGTCGCGGGAATATCACCCAGTGATCCAATGGCATCATCAATATCATTACGGTCTTGACCTGCTCGTCTCCTCGACCGTTCCATCGTTGCAAACTTCGTTGTTACTGAGGTGGTGGCATCGACAACATTCATACCCGTAAACTCATCTCGTGGCATCGGAGGAGGAATATCATTGATAACGACCGTATCCTCCACGACGGCATCGTTAGCAGTGGTGGCAGATACTTCGAAGAACCGACCTGCTTTTTCAACATACCCGAGATCTTTCCCATTTATCCTATTCGTAATTGTTCCGTCGAATTTCTCAGGACCAAGGAGCATGTGTAGCTGTTTGGGTGGTGGAGAGGATGACACCGACGAGCGACGCAACAACGATGAAGCGAAGGCATCTACGTAGCAATCGCAGTATATTATCGTGACGGCAATCATCAGCCACGGTGTCGTCATGACTGCAAAGAATGATAGCTTAGCTAGAGAGGAATGAAAACTGCTTCGCTCGGGCTTTTGGAGGTGATGGTGGTACGTGTGAATGCCGGGGGGGATGCCCCCCCGGACCCCCCCTCTGTTGGTGACGTCATGGGCCCATTCCCCTTTCTTTGTTT
>Ga0247832_1004753_pt1 | contig 16574 bp, 17 predicted proteins | sample LaCruzMarch2015__10_FD_192407 | JGI IMG/M metagenome (GOLD analysis project Ga0247832, IMG submission 192407) | Freshwater microbial communities from meromictic Lake La Cruz, Castile-La Mancha, Spain - LaCruzMarch2015_4m | ecosystem: Environmental > Aquatic > Freshwater > Lake | place: Spain... | reverse complement strand
CGAAGACGGAAACAATCTCTCCCACCTCAAAGAAGGAGGAAGTATCGTTTCATGAGTCTGAAACAACAATGAAATTTGACAATACAAAAGCTGCCACTGTTATTAAATACCGTGCCGCATATGAGGAGATATTAGAAAGTATTGAAACTTTGGAACGATTCGAAAGGTCAATGTCCAATGATCGGAGTGGCAGGTCAAATGATGGGAGCGGCAGATTGTCGGAATCGAGTTCCCTTTCACAACATGGAGATAAGGGCGTGGGAGTCGACGATGATAGGGCCGAGAGGATCATCGAGAGTGGAATTTCTTCGCTCACCATAAACAATAACAATTGCAACAATGTTCCCCAAAAAGACGTCAAAGACGCCCTAAGATCAAGTTTGCTCCGGTACGTTGATGAGATCACTGCCGGTATCACCCTCCATTCCGATAATGATGACAAGGGCGGTGACGATGTAATTCAACAATGCGTGGTCATCAATCACGAAGCATTGGTAAAGAAGGGCGTAGATGACTTACTCCAGTCTCTCATACTAAAGACTAAGGAGCAAGCCGGTACAAACACCAAAGAGAATCCCTCGTCGATGAAAGAGGCAAGGTCACCATCGAGGGAACACCGTGATGAACAACGCCGTGATTTTGATGAGAGTGTTAGAAGTCGAGATGCTCGGCGTTCCTCCACGTCAACAGAATCGAGAAGGCGGTCGTCTTCACGAACGTCGTCGTCGGATATTGAGGATGAGCATGCATCCGTCAGTTCACAGAGATCAAGCATGAGTATCGGGAGCCACATAAGTAATCGATCGCAACGATCGAGTAAAAGCAATCGAAGTAATCGCAGCACTTCCAGTGGTAAAAAAGGTAAGCAATACGCTGCTGATAATGTAAGCACGGGAAAAAACCAACAGCTGACCAACAAGAAGGGAGGGTTTTTCCAACGCATCAAGAATCTTGCTGGAAAGGTAAAAACCACACTCGGCGTGACGGGTGTGCACAAATTTCAATTGGGTGAGAGTGCACGCTATAAGACTTTGAAGGTAAAGAACAAATCATGGATGATAGCCGAGGGCACGTACGATGTTGAAACTTTGACAGCATCGGTGGATATCGTTGCAGTACATATCGATGCAGTCCTCGAAATGCCATACTATACAGTCCAACTTTCCGACGGGTCACTGAAACGAACAAATTGGGATAAACTTATGACATTGTCAGATTACAAAAAGCTCAAGTCTTGTGCTGCTGCATCTGATAAGGTCGATGGCAAGGTTGATGATCATCTGGTGAATTGTGGCAGTACTAGAGATGCCAGTGCTGGTCGATTACGGAATATGGCTCGACGCTTTTCGTCTCCTTTTCGTGAAAGGGATGTTGATACTACTGGCCTGAGTGTAAATGATGAAGATACTGCTCTTAGCGGAAGTATCAATTCTTCTCAAAGACAAGGGCAAGAAGAACAAGATGGAAAGCGGAGGAATCATCGTAATAGCAGCCAACGTCGCAATAGTAGTCGACGTAGATCATCCTCCAAAAGAAATTACACTGAAGAAGATCGATCCACTTCGAAGGCATCTTCTAGAAGATCGTCTCGCTCGGGTAATAAAGGAACTGGTGGTCGCCCAGTTAGTCAGATTCAAGGCGACTCAAAAAGCAGTCGTAGTCGTGGTGGACGCCCACGTAGTCAAAGTCCATTCACTCGTGATAGACAATGTCACACAACAATTAATAGTCAGCAGCCGCATTCGTTTCATGCTGCATCTAAGCCTGAATTTCAAGCACCAGTGAGGAATGAGTCTTCATCAGTTGTTGAAGGCCGGTCTTCTTCTCCTCAAAGCATTACTACTGAACGTATCAGCAATAATTTAGAAATTGCTACCAAGCCATTGACACATAAGCACTCTGTCGTCGTCGTTGAGGACGTAACAAACAATGAAAGTATGATGTGGTAGAATCAGAGCTGTGTTGGTAGTACATAATCTATATTTAGATACGTATGATTATCTCATCTCAACAATTTCTACTCCTCCTCCCCCACCATGAATATATTGGGCACCAAGCCTCTGGGATTTTGTTCAACGAACATATCGTACTGCAGGATGATGTAGGCGAATTAATAGGGGGGTGAAAGAGAGGACGGCACACATTTATGTAGACAAAAAAGGTGACAAATGAATTTATATTTTAAAGGTGTAAAATCTTTTACTCAAGTACTTCTTTGTACAAATATTGATTGTACACACAATGCTAGTCAACTCTTTTCCTCTTTGCATCAGACTTTGCAAAATTATCATGATAGGAGTATAACATTGGCATATTCCACCATCGCATTGTGGAATACACTATATTCAAATGTTTGTGTGGAGGTAGATCATCAACCCATCGTGGGAATGATAACACCTCTGGTATCAATTCCGCAGGTACATTTGCAAGATATTTCAGTAGAGAATCCTTGTCATTCAAAGCAAGACATAATTTCTGTGTCCTGTCCAAATCAACTAATATCTCGATATACTCATCCAAGCTGTCACACATCTCCATTGAAATTATTTCCATTGCTTTCATGGTGTGATTGGAATCTGATACGGCATTCAAACTTGATGCATCAAAGACACAATTGAGTAGTGTCTTCACACCAATAAATGTGAAATTATTCCCAATTAGACCTAGATGTCTCAGATTCGTGTTCGTCTTCAGCGCTTGTGAGATGAGTATAGCATCATTGTCACTCAAGCGGTTGTGACCAAGATAAATGCGCTGAATGGGGGGATCACCCTCCAGGTACTTGGCAATCTTGACCGCCCCTAATGAGTCAATATTGTTGTTCTTAAGATCAATGACTTTAATGTCTGACTGTAGTATGACCAAGGGTATTTCTGGACTACATCCAAGGTCACAGTAAACCAAAGAGAGATTATCAATGCAAGCGTGCCTTTTTAATGACTTGGAAAGGCGGCGGGTTGATTCCATGTTATCAATCCGATTGTGACTGATGGAGAAACACCGCAATTTGGAGCTCATGTCAACCAGTGTCGACAGATATTTAATGCCCTTTCCACAAAGATTCGCGTTGATGAAATTGAAATACGTACTTGAATTATATTCCATAGCGCTACCAAACGTTTCAACCAACGAAGCAAGGCGTTCCTTCGTTATCTCAACATTCTCAATTTTGTATATTACGAATATCTGTCCAGGCAGAACATTCAAGATCAAACCAATACTCATCTAAAAAAATTTCATCCCAAGCGATGGGTTCTTGGTTATCCCTGAGTTGGCCACGAAAACTATAACGGTAACTGTGATAAGGGGTCCATTCACTATTGTGTTCTAAATCAAGGGTGAAACTATTTGATTGCTCCACGTTTCGAATGCACTTTTGAAGTTGCTCCTTCACGTTTGTCAGTCCAATTCGATTCCTCTCTCTCCAATTATCTGGCTTTTTATACAACTCCTGCCTGGGAGGAACATACAAACTTATCAGATCATCTTCTCCATCGAAGCTGAGTGCTTTGTCGAATACAGCGTCATAGTCCCCATTCTGAAAAGTGCGTATGAAATTTTCATCATCACATATCATCTCCAACCTTGCTTCGTGTGTCACTCCCTCTTCATCATCTCTCCAATCTTCGCCTTCACTTATTTCATCATCATCATCATTCATCATCCTCTCCACCTCCCATCCCCAATCACCATTGTCGTCGTCGTCACCATTATCATTTTCTATCTCCTCATCATATTGTCATCACATCCATGCTTCCGCGGCAAGGACTCGGCCCGCCAAAACAAGAGATTGGATTCACCATGAACTCCTTCCTCGCGGCAGTCGTCTTTATCACCCACTATACGGCATGCTGCTACGCTTTTCGTTCGTCATCAATCGTCGTCTCTCCTCGTACGTCACTATACTCGTCGGTTCCGGATAACTCGCCGCCGCTCTCCAGTCTCGTAAATCGAGTAGCCGTGGCAGGGGCCACCGGCCGTACGGGACGACATGTCGTTGCCGAATTATTATCGCGGAATGTGCCAGTCCTCGCATTAGTCCGGGATGTCGACAAGGCCAATGCATTACTCAATCATCCCTCCGGCAATCCGCTCCTTACTGTATGTAAGGTCGATTTGGGAAATAAGAAGGATATCACGACGGCAATGCAAACCACGACGTGCGATGCGGCGATTTGGTGTGCTACTGGATTTAGCGACTCGAATGAACAAAGTCTATTGACGAAAATACGAGCATTATTCGGCTTCGCGACTAATGCCAAGGCGAGTATTGATGCCGTGGGCTTACCCGCACTGGGGGAGATTATATCACGAACAAATTCCAATGACGACCGAAGTGTTGGCGGAAGGAAGTTACCAAAACTCGTCATGCTCAGTTCGGCGGGCGTAACGCGTCCCGATTGGAATGACGAAAAGAAAGCTGCGTACGAAGGATCCGCGGCCATACCAATCGTGCGTTTAAATCCATTCGGGATACTGGGGATCAAACGCGAAAGTGAAGACAAGTTACGCAATTGTGGTGTCGAATACTGCATCTTTCGTCCATGTGGTTTAAATGACAATTGGGCATCGAATCAACGTCCCATTTTCTCTCAGGGGGATGTTGCCGTGGGACGTATTAATCGAGTAGATGTTGCCAACATCCTTGTTGATATTTTAGCCACACCCGAGGCCACCGGCAAAACATTCGAAGGGTTCACCCTCGCCAATAATATCGAGGGATATTATCCACCCTCACCGTCACTTGGAACAGCATTATCACGATTAGTTCCGGATTCGATTAATGGTGGTAAAGGAGTAAGCGAGGATGCCGTCCGGGCAACATATGCTATATTGCAGCAATTACTTCCGGGTGAGAAACAGGATGCAGCCCAACTTGCAATGGGGCAGACGTATGAACAATTAGATAAGAATGAGGTTGGACGTCTGGGTAAACGGGGTGAGGAGGTTGTACCAGCTGGTATTTTGACCGATGTTGGGGTCAGGGCGTAGGGAGTACGAAGGATGATTGTGGGATGTTAAATATCATTTTTTTCAGAGTTAAACAATCTCTTCTTTCTAAACTACTACTCCGATGTCTCTAACACAACTGCAATATGGAGAGATTACTTCATGTGGTCGTCTTCTTTTCTTACTTGGATTCAGCGCTTATATATGCTTGATTGCTGATGCACACAAGCTTTTGTATTCTCTTTACTAGATAACATATAATTCCTAATGTTGTTCCTATTCAAATCATCACCTCTGATACTATGGCAAAGAAATCTAAGTGAAAGTGTTCTTGTTAGTTTTACCCTCCTTCGGGGCCTTCGTTGCTTTTGCCATAGTGGGAGATTTGGTGGGGCGTTCAGTAAAGCAGGTACGCGACGTCTTCGGAGTCAGTTCGGTTTCCATACAACTGTAAGCTCCTGGAGGAGGGAGGGACAATTTGTTAGGCGCGATAACAACGACTGTGGCCATTCCCATGACCGCGTGGGCGGGCATAGCGCAATGGAAGAACCACACGCCAGGGTTGTATGCTTTAAACTGTCAAGAGCAATGTCAAACAAGATAAGGCAACAGTTTACACATTAGAATCGTAATTCCTGGAGTTGTGAATATAATTTGATGAATTGCAAAGACGTACCCTAATTACCGTCCAGCCATGCGGAAGCAATGTGGCAGTATCTCGACGAACAGGATTGTCCAAGTTGTAGGAAGATATGGCGCTCTCGTCCCAATTACCAGTGCCATGGCCAACGACCCAGTGACCGTGACCATGCAAATGCCAAGAATGCATGTCTGCCTTCTTGTTCAGAGGAAGAGTATTCTGCAAAACAACTTCGACATACTCTCCTTCAGTAAAAGGAAGGTAAGAAGGACCTGTTGCACCAAGGAATGTTCCGACTGAATCCTGCACAGGCGCCGAGTAATTATAGGGAAAGGGACTAATGTAAATAGAATTATAGATACGGTGTCAGCATGGTACTTGATACACATAAAATACCGTCAACAAATCAATATTGTTATAAACATGCATAACTCACGGATTGTCAGGAAGCCGAATTTTTCCAGGTAAAACAGTGTTTGGCCATGGTAATGCACCATAGGCATTCACTGCATCATATACTGTGGTAATTGCTGGGGTTGAACTCTCCTTGTAGGTGACATTATTCATCGCCCAACGAAGTTTTTTAGTGGACGGGTCAGTCAGCTGGTTGCCTACGAGTATGATCCTGCGAATGTTGGTAGCAGTCAGAACATCAGCATCAGCGTACGAGTTGGGAGTCTTAGTCTTCAGGTTGTTATTTAGGGCATTGGTTGGTCCCTGATCATCCCAAACAGGATGTGTGGGCTTGTCAGCAGCATCTAACGTCATGGCAGCGTCTGCTGCGCCGTTGTATTTGAACCTGATGTATCCTTTTGGACCTGCATCGCGATAACGCACTCCCGTAGTTGCCCAATAGTTTCCAACGTCCTTATCGAACGTTACTAGGACAGAGTACCTCTGCCCGGGCATGATGTCAAGATTATCGGTTGTATAGGGCACTACAATTGTCCCATCTACCTCAACTACAGTCATGCTGTGATCCTTGATTTTGAGGTTCATTCCGATCAACTCTTGGGCGCCCACGATCCGTAGGCGGTACGTCTTATCTTTATCGACAGTGATCGTCTTAATCCAATTATTGAGAACGGAGCAATCAGCAGCACAAGCCAAACCCTTGTTTTCAAGGCAAGGGGTATAAATTCCTTCACCATTTATAAGGGAACTCTGAGCGTTACCAATCCAAATAAATGGTACCATGTCAAGCCTAACAATTTTCAAGGTTAGATGCATCTCAATCATGTAAAAGTTATTCGTGAGATGTTAGCATCTCACTCACCCAGTGCGACGCGTTACGCCATCGCGATGATACCAATCTTGCAGAAAGATTACTTCCTCTGCCTGATACAATGCTTTGAGCGCGATTTCATCCACGTCGTTCGGGTCGTTGATAATTATCGTTCCTTGAAAGCCATCGGCACGTTCGAGGCCGACATCTGGTAAATGAATCCAAAAGGATCAGAACAATTAGATACTTTAAATAATCGCAGACAATGGATCATTCAACATGACAGTCATTACACTTACGTCCATGCCAATAGTGTGTCCCTTATTTGTAACCTTGAATTCGTAAACTTGGGTCTGGTGTGGAGCTGCCTTGCACTGCGTGATAGCCGCTACCCCATCCATATACTGTTCGTTCAACATGTCAAGTCCATGCCAATGAAGCGTGAATGGATAAGGACTGCAATAGTGGACATGCCAAATGAAGATAACGAGCAGGATAAGAGAACGGTGATAAAATAATCATCTAGATAATCATCAACCACAGTCACTCACCTCTCGTTGATTACGGTGACTTTCACGGTATCACCCAAATCCGCAGTTATCGTCGGCCCAGGATTCGTACCATTTACATAGAGCAAATGTCTGTCGAGATTACAGTCAGGACTTAGTGCTGGATTGGTAAGGTTGACACGCAACGTTTTGTTGTGCTCTGCCGGACTAGGACGATGAGCCTTCAAATCGAAAGTGTAAAACACCGTCTTCGATTCGATTCCCAATGCCGACAAGGCAAGCAGCAGCACCACACGCATCATGGTGATTCCCTGAAGAGTATAATGACGATAGTAAGGGGGTAAAAGTACCTAGTACTTCAAGCTTCAAAATCTTTCAAAGTGTGTCTCTCCGAGGCAATTGAATCTGCTTTCGAAGTCGAGGAAAGCGACAAGATCCAAGACAACAATGTGCGAACCCCGAGAGTCTAGCACTTAGAGTTAGGTCTCGCAAGGAGTTGTTTTGGACACAACGTCCGAAGGCCCACACAGTTTGTTTGTCCAAATAAAGACAGTGTTTGTCCAAATAGTGACAAAATATACTTAACGGTAGTGACGTTTAGATTTCTTTTACTATTTTTTGCTTATTACGAGAAGCGCGACTCATTTCTCCCTTCCGGTTCGTGGATTGTCCTCTTTTGGCTTCCCGCCGAGACGCTGAGTCTAAAATCATAGGGTATGAAGCGTCGCCGTCCATGCTGCAATAGTAACAACGGCATTGTATTATTATGGATGGCAATTTCTCAGCGGTCATTATATAGTTGTTATGGGGATGCCTTTCTTATTCCATACGTACCACCTGGAGGTAGACGAGGGCCTTATTTTTGTTCATCTTTGACAAATAATCCTTTTAGTACTCCAAGCTCAATTAACACCAATGAAGAAGGAGCATCAATAATTGTAAAGCATGATGATTACAGCATGTTGTGCAAGAAAAGTAATTCCATGGTACTTCGATTGAACCGACGAAAATTACCCCGTTTGATACGAAACTGCCGTGCCAATGCCAAAGAGGCATTTGACATACTCACAAACGCATATCCTCACTTGGCTTTCTCGTCAAAGGACCGTAAGCTTATCGAGAACCAGCCAAATGTTACAGAAATTAATTATCATCAACTGATGAGTATTCTTTATGATGCGAGAGACGATGACGAAGACAGAGATAAATTGAAAGTGGACAAAACAATACACAAAAGGATTAGAAAAGACGATACTACATTGGACAACACATTAATTATTGACGTAGAATCAATAATTGCCACATTGGATGTCCTTGGTAAGGCAAATAACGTTCCTGCAGCTTTAACTTTGTTTCGACTGTCTGTGGAGTTAATAGTTGCACAGCGAAATATTGATACAGGAGAAGAAGACCAAGATTGTCAAAATATAAGAAATGAATTACGGCGTATATATAAGGCCATATTTTCACTCTTGGGTCATACGTACAATAAACAAACAGGGTCAACATATCATACAAAATTGATTGTACATATACTTCATCATCACATGTTAGAGGTTGCACATATGGCAGCGAGCGTTGAGATATATCACGCAGCAATAAATGCACTTGGTAAAATTGGAGAGTTTGATAAAATACTAGAAATTATTGATGAGCTGGAAGAACAATCGTTCAACGAAGCAACGTTACGTTACAACGGTGTGGTTGCCATGTCCTACCAAAGTGCAATCTCATCATTATCGCGACATGATCAATGCCACAAGGCCATACTTTTACTACAACGTATGCAATCCAAGAGACTACCGGTGGATACCAACACATATAATGATTTGTTAATTGGTATTGCAAAAGAGGCTGGAAGATGCGTCAATGATGGGAATACGAAGGAGTTGTGGCATACAGTCGCGCTTGATATTTTATCTGACATGGAATTAAATGGTACCAACCCACCCACAGAGCAGAGTTACAATTCTGTACTGTCAGTATGTGGAAAAGAGGGTAATTGGAAGGCAGCCGCCATTGTTGCCGAGAAAGCAAATCGTTTTCACAATGACAAAGACAACAGTGAGAAAACTCACCATCGCATAAATGATGATGATAAAAATGAAGCTACTAAGTCTGCATGCTACTTTGACAATCTTAAATCCTATCACAAGGTTGGTAAAGGTAGTGATTCCTACTGGGAAATTGGCAGATACAGTGTATCATCATATACCAGCAATGGAAATTTACAATGCAGTAGCATCATAATTGGCATTCAACCTCATAGAAACCCTCACTGCAATGGATTATCAATTGTATTTTTTAATGATACCGCAAGCCGTATCAAGTTAGGAAGGATGTTACTAAAGAATACATCATATAAAGGCCATCCTGTAAATAAAGTGAATGAATCAAATAAACCAATCTACCACAGCTCATTAGTAGGGATGGAAGTGAACAAAGCACGAAGAGGTGAAGGATTATCGAAAATATTTATTGCGATTTGGCTTCATATATGTCTACGAACGGATACCTATCCCCGTGCGGCAGTTATGAACAAGCCATTGATATCACGTGTGTTAATGGATTTTAACTTTGTGCCTCAGATTGGTGGAACTCGTGTTGGATTGATTCGCTTGACAAAAAATAACGCCACCACTAGCATAAGTAGTAGTGATGCTCTTGGTAAAGAGGATGACAAGTCTAACAACAACCCCCAGTTTGGATTGTATTCGTTATCTACCAAGTCGTTACATGGTCTATTCAGTCAGCGATATTTACGTGTCCAGAATATTGCCATATTAGATCATCCTTTGTCATCCAATTCTCGACAGAATGAAACTATCGTGTATGTCAAGACTGGGTTTGAGCATCCAATTGCAATTTTGGAAGATGCAGTTGATTATACTCCTCCTCACGCACTAGTAGATAGCAATTATATGGACATATTTAGGCATTATAATGAGCAGGGAAAGCAAGGTGCGGTACGCTTGAGCAGATCTTTACTTGCTAATCAGATCGTTTCTATCCTGCAAACAACAAATATTATAGGAAATACTACACATGGCATTTTGGATTACTTTGCAAACGTTACTTCACTTAAGTGTGCATTTTTATCTTATGATAAGCTACTACCACCTTCCCTCGACATGAGTAACAGAATGAGATGACAGTAATTTGAATATCAATATCAACAGTGAACTTTTATGGAGTAAATTTTTCAGCTATCGTTGTATCAGAGCATTCACCATCCTCACTTCTGTTCTGCATATTACCGAAAAGGAATGTTAGATTGATCCTACCATTCTGATACCCCTTACGGAATCGATATCTATCTGATTGGTGGAATAATGCAGAATCGAATATAACAGCACGATTGGGTCTATGTTTGATGGTAATATTTGCAAAATTCATTGGTCGGAGTAATTCATCCACAACACGATTAGTAGTGTCAGTGTTGTACGATTCAAATGACCAATTTAACGGTGGTCGTGCAGTATATATAACAATCCCACCACCATACCCCTCCTCTTCTAGATCGGCGCCATCCAAACTAAGCCAAATATTAACATTCACGGCTGCCATATCGGCATGTAAATTAATTCCACTGTCCCATTCACTATCATACTTGTATGCCCACATATACCTCAATGAATGATTTTGCATTATCAAAGGCATGGCCAAATGTAACTCCTTGGCAATTTCGAGGAAGATGGGATCATGTAACCCATCATCAATGTAGGAGCCAACATACTTTCCAAATTCGAGTGGTGTTTTAGTTTGGAACCAATGTGTATTTTGAAGGAGGAGAGTTCGGAGTATGGACAGTGTGTCGGGTGTGAATATTTCATCTATCACAATGACACCACCACCGGTCACACTAGTATCCAACGTTGATGTTATGTCAAGATCATCAGTCTGTTTAATATCACCAACAACAAACCAATCTTTCTGAATGGTATCCCAATCCAAATTTTCATTGAGATTGATACGCTCATTCCAACCACTATCTATCTTGCGAGAAGTTGTCATATATAGCGCTTGGTTGTATACACTCGCAATCCCAGTATCGTAATTTTCTTTCGTAAAGGCATATAATCCCTTGGTTGATGTAAGTTCTGACAATGGAGGTATGTCACGTAAGACATGTTCGTATATTGGTATTACGGAATTTACAAAGTATTCTACCGTGGGTAGAGGTGCATCTATTGTTGTTTCATCGGCTACAGGTACGAGGACTTTTGCGAGGTACCGTGCTTGTTCAAGATCATGTCGTAGCTTATACTCGGACGTGTATGCATTACCACCACCACGTGAGGTTATTTCACTTGGTAGCCGCCCTCTCCTTCTTTCACTATTCCTATTCTGAGGAAAACGAGCACTCCGTCGTTGGAATACATTCGTCAATGCCCAATGCAACCCATCAAGGTCATACGTTGAGAAGAAGTGCGCGACATCGTCAGGCTCGATTAATGGGGGGAAGAAATCATCATCATTATCAAGGTCAATACCAACTACGGATGATGACGAGGATGATGATGATGATAAGCGACGGAGGAGCAATGCCGCGAGGAAGGTTCGCTTTTGAGAGCGCATTTGCAGAGATTTTAGGAAGAAGTCAAGCAAGGGAGGCGGGGAGAAATGAAAATAGAAGAAAGAGAGAGGGGACCTCATGATACAGCAGAGTGGGAGAAAGAATAGCAAGAGGCATGAGAGGTTAAAATTGACTCAGCATGTGCACATTCTCAAATTAAGTAGTCTACAAACGCGTATTTACAATGACTCTCAAAAATGTGTTTAATTTTATAATGATTTGCATTCGAAAGTAGGATCAATTCCAGAAATCTCTATCCAGAGAAGATCAAGGAAGAAGAAGGAGTGCATGGATAGTTGCATCTTGGGTAACTTCCAGTTTAGAGTGAAGTTCAAAAGCTTGTTCTTGAAGCAACAAGTCGGTACCTTCCAACTGTCACTTATACAAGGTGTCCAATGATGGGAAGATCGGCATCATAGCCAAGAGGGATGATCTCCTCATGGACCATCAAGCCAAGGATACCCAACTGGGCAGCACGGCCATTGTTGAGCTCGATGGCACGCTTCGAGAGCTTGGTCTCCTCATCAAAGTCATCCCATCCAAAGTCAATGTATCCATTACGGAAGTCACCAACGTGTTCATTGCCCGTGCCCGGAACGTCCTTCATGAAGGCAATCTCCAAAAATCCAATGAAGGCAATGATCTGGCCTTGTCCGTTGAACGGGATGGCGTTAGGGCCGATCAAGGCGGCAATACCGTGGGGGTAGGAGTCGAAGGAATGACCCGAGTAATCGATGTTGCCTGGGAGGTAGACACCGGCACGTGTAATGATGTTGCCAAGGAAGGCAAGCTGGGCGATGCGTCCGTGCTTGATCTCGACATACCGAAGACGATCGAACCGTTCTTGGCTAACATCGCCGTTAAGAAGGCCAAGAGGATCGAAGAAACCCAATGGTGGCTGAGCACCAAGCTCATCCTCGAAGGCACGGATGGCAGTGGTGGTCTTGACAGCCGGAGCTGGGGCGAAGGCAGCGGCAGAGCCGATAAGGGCGGCGATAATTGCAGACTTCATGTTCACGTGTTGTTGTCGAAAAAATAATGAGGAGTGGAGTCGCCGACCGAGTGGTGAAAAAAGATTTTGTGGGCAACTTCAACTTCAACCATGAACCCGCCAATTCTCTTTACCCCCCTCCATTTTTTTCGTTCCTAAACCATGTTGAATCGCCTCGTACTATCGGCTACGATAGCCGTCATCCTCGGCTCTATCACCACCGCCTTCGTTACCACTCCACCAACCGCCGCAACATCATCAAGAATATGTAAAAACGACAACGGTGTCCCAGTAGTGACAGCAATGACCGCAACAATGGCGGACAGTGGAAAACCTCCCGAAACATCCGATTCACCAGACATGACCATACCTGAATATGATGTTGAAATCCCAACAAATTTACCCAGTGATGTAGGGATGGATTACGTTCCACTGGCAACCATGCTCGCCACGGGTCAATTAGCCGAGGCGGATCAATTTACGCGTGATGCATTAATAGTGTTGGCCGGGAGTAAGGCGAAGGGACGTGAATTTGTTTACTTTACGGAAGTAAAACGCATCCCCTCGACGGATTTGGCAACGATAGAACGATTGTGGAATAAGTTTTCGGGTGGGAAGTTTGGCTACTCTGTTCAGAAGGTAAAGATATATATCCAGTTCTTGTTGTTAACGATTGTTTTGCACTATCATCCCATCTCAACGAATATAAATGCATCATTTATTAAACACTCACGCACACACGCACACGCCTCTGTTGTAGAAAAAGTACAGGCAAAGCAAAGAGAACTTTGAGGTATTCTGCTCTAAAATTGGATGGAATACCAAGGATGGGGACATGGAACGGAAGAAACGTTGGTTCGGTGCGTCCGAGTTTATTTATGATGTAAAGAAGGCACCGGAGGGACATTTGCCATTAACGAGCGCATTACGGGGAACGTCACTAATTAAACAACTGATGAGTCATCCGGTATGGGACAATGATGATTGGAAGAATGAACCATGAATGAATACGTGGGGAATATCCAACCATGTATTATGATGTTTTTAATGAAATTTGGGGAGAGGGAGTGAAACATTAAAATAGCTTTTTACCCAGCATCTTAATTGTATATTTACTTTCAGTTTTTATGAATTAAGTAGTGTCAGAAGTTTAAATTCTGTAGAAGACAAAGGTGGAGTGGAGTTCGATCAAAATAGAACGCGTTACATACTCGTCGACAGATGGACCAACCCGACAAGGTAGCCAGTATATGCCGACAATATATGCCAAAGAGAATGCCACAATATATACGGATATCCATATTCCCATACCCAACATAATGATAAACATATCACCGCCCCGACTGCACTTGCGTGTGCCTCCAATGGTATCGCATTTAAACCGACAATAATCATGTAATATGTTCCCGTTAATAATGCCGAACCGGCAAAGAAGTAATCGATTAATAACGCCAGCCGTACCTCCGACCGATCTTTCCCTAATTCCAATTGTGTATAATGATATACAAAGCTAACAATCCCGGCCAATTCCATGAGCGTGCCGTAGAAGATGTCGCCATGCGATAGTAAATATATGCCCGCGGCATTGTATAATATATTCGTGAGTAGGAATGCAATACCCACGGGCGTACGTGGCGTCACGGGGCGTAGGTCGGCGTAGGACAATCCCCATCCATTCGTGAATGTATCAACTGCCTCGGCTATGGGTAACAACGGACCAAAGTTATTTTCATATCGTTCGTTGGGATTACGTATCCCTTTGAAATTGTTGTTGGTATTATAGTCATTGATTGCCCGTTCGTTTTCTCTCAAATCCTTGGATAAATAACAACGTGTTATTTTGGACTTGGACGAAGACGATGTGCATGTTGTTGTCTTACTGCGAGATAGAACAATTGACGACGAAGTTAATGATGATGGGACGACAAATGTTGCGAGTGAATGATGATGACGATGATGCCTGGATAATAATAATGATGGCAATGAGTTAACCTCCGTCAATCGAGTGGCAACGACGACGAAGACAACGAAGAGGGTGAGTAGCAGAGATCGCATTGTTCGTTGTTCTACAACTGTAATGAACCGCTTTCGTAGTAGGGACGACGATGATGACGGAGGAGGAGCAAGAGGAAGATTCTTTCGTGTTGAGCGCGATTCGGAGCCCCCAGTCTTCCTTTCTCTTTTCTCTTCTCCCGATCTTTTGATTTTTCTCATTCTGAACCCCGCCTTCACTGGTAGAGTGATGCCTCCCTACGCCATCCATCGCAACTGGCGGTCGTCAAACAGCGGCAGCATTACTGTACCACGGCGTTGGTCATCATTACGACGTAGTCGACGAGTTGTCGTGGATGATAGTGACTATCTCCGTCGTGCTCGAGTGGCGGCATTGGCATCCGGACAAATGACACTGGTCGAGTCGTCCGATGAAATGAATACCGTTGCAATCATTATACATGACGATACGACGCAAGTGTCATCGTTTGAAAGGAATGAATCAATTGAGGTTGCCGACTTTCGTTCGCCATTCACTTCACGTGAGATAATGAATGCTGCTACACCTACACAGCATCAAGACGTTGATGATGACGATGATGATGATGATGATGATTCTATGACTCGAACGACAGTGTGTGAATGTACAGATACAGAATTTGTCGATTCAGATGAGAAAAGTATTGATGATGAAGAATCAGGCGGCGTCGAGATTATTATTCAAGATTCAATAATCCATCGTACACCCTCCTTCGATCATCTCATCGATCATAATGATTCATCGACGGGCGCTGTTGTTGTTCCAGTAGAAAGATCAATTGACTGCGTAATAAAGCAACCGAGAAATTTGTTATTGCTGACACCGCTCAGATTTATTCGAAGAAAGTAGATGGTTTTTTATGATGATTGGCCTTATTATACCTTACATCTGTTTCAGTACTTGTAATTGTTTATGTGATTCCTTGTCATTTAAGTCTGTTTCACTATTATTTGTAATTGTTCTGTGCGATATGATAAGTGTAAAAATTGATAACTACATAATATTTAAGATACATTTTCTTCCTCCTATAATAGCGGATATGTTTTTATCATGGTGTGGTCAATCCTACCCAAACCAGTACCTCAAGGATGTATTATTCCTTGTCTCGACGAAATTTGACTATCTAGTCTAAGTCAGAAAACGAAGAGTGCTAGAAATGTTTAATCATTGTATTTATATAATGGATTACATTACATTATTGGTGACACAAGGGAGTCGCCTTCTAACTATCCCAAAATGAAATTTTTTCCTCTTACCTTGGTTGGAAATTCATGTCTTTGTAAACCCTTGAGAGAAAATAACCTGTTAGCACGCTCCTCAAGTGTACCACCACACTTTACTCCCATTGATAGCATAATATCTTTTAATCTTTCAGATCCAAGAGCCTTAACTTCGTCAACGGAAGAACATTTGTTAAGGTCAAAAGAAGCTTCTTTCTTCGGTTGGTCAACACTGCCTCCTTTCGTTACCACAATTGACATCTTATCTGCATTTGTGACATGCCCTGTCAACACTTCATCACGTGACCTCTTCTTTGATAGATTGATATTGTTCCTCTCCTCATTATTAATTGATGACTTGTCGCTTAGTCCAGTTTTGATGTAATTGTCGTCATCATCATCATCATTATCTGCATCGCTATTCGTTGTTA
>Ga0247832_1004750_pt1 | contig 16582 bp, 16 predicted proteins | sample LaCruzMarch2015__10_FD_192407 | JGI IMG/M metagenome (GOLD analysis project Ga0247832, IMG submission 192407) | Freshwater microbial communities from meromictic Lake La Cruz, Castile-La Mancha, Spain - LaCruzMarch2015_4m | ecosystem: Environmental > Aquatic > Freshwater > Lake | place: Spain... | reverse complement strand
CATCGCCATGCACAACAAAAACCCCAAGCCCTTCATCTGGACCGCCAAGGCGCAGGACATCCTCGCAAAGGTCATTCGCGCCAACAACCGCTTAAGTTCTAAACAGAACGAAGCACTACACTAGCGCCAGTACTCCGGACGCGAGAATCCCTTGGACTTGGGATCGGTCTCGACGAAGCGGCGGTAGGCGTCGGACTTGTAGCCCGTGATCAGCTTCTCGATCAGCGGGCCCTTGGCAACGTCGTCGCGCGCGGCCAGGATGATCCGGAACTGCGGTGCCGGATCTTCCAGCGCGAGGGCCGACGACAGCAGCATGCCGGCCGCGATGACATGGTTGCCCAGGATCGCCGACAGATCCACTTCGGTCAGCGTGCGCGGCATCTGCGGCGCGTCGATCGGCACCATCTTCAGGTTCTTCGGGTTGCTGGCGATGTTGCGCTCGGTGTGGCGGCCGGCGGCGACCGCCGGATCGAGCGTGATCAGCCCCTGCAGTTGCAGGAAGGCCAGCGCCCGGCCCATCGAGGTCGGCTCGTTCGGGATCGCGACCGACGCGCCGTTGGGCAGCGCCTTGAGGTCCTTGTGCTTGCTGGAGTACAGACCCAGGGGCGCACTGGGCACCTGCAGCACCTCGACCAGCCGGGCCTTCTGCTGCGTGTTGAAGGTGTCCATGAAGGCGCGGTTCTGGAACACGTTGGCATCCAGCGAGCCATCCATCAGCGCGGTGTTGATCTGGATGATGTTGGAGAACTCGGTGGCAGTGACCTTGATGCCCTGGCTCTCCAGGTAGGGTTGTACGCCGCGCTTGAACTGGTCGGCATAGGGGCCGGGGAAGAAACCGATGCGCAGCTCGGTCTGGGCGACGGCCTGGCCCATGAGGCCCATGCTGGCGGCTGCCAGCAGGGACAGCAGGAAATTGCGCTTCTTCATGAAGTACTCCTTGGAAAGTTTGAGGACGGGAACTCGGGTTGGGATGGGAATCAGCGCTTGTCCGTTTTCCGAACCAGCCAATCGCCCAGCAACTGGGTCAACTGCACCAGGACGAACATGATGATGACGCACCAGATCATCACCGCGGTTTCAAACCGGTAGTAGCCGTAGCGGATGGCCAGGTCGCCCAGGCCGCCCGCGCCCACGGCGCCGGCCACCGCCGAATAGGCGATGAAGCCGGTGGCGGTGACGGTCAGGCTGCCCAGCAGGCTGGGCAGTGCCTCCATGACCAGCACCTTGAAGATCACGTGCCGCGGCGAGGCGCCGCAGGCCATCGCCATGTCGACCATGCCGCGCGGAACGTCGCGCAGGTTCTGCTCGACCATGCGGGCGAAGTAGGGGATGACGGCAAATGACAGCGCCACCGCAGCCGCCTTCGGGCCGATGCTGGTGCCCACGACGAAACGCGAGAACGGGATCAGCAGCACCAGCAGGATGATGAAGGGGAAGGACCGCAGGGCATTGACCAGGTAGCTGGTGACCCGGTTGAGCACCCGCCTCGGGTGCAGACCGGTGGGGCTGGTGACGAACAGCAGCACCCCCAGGGGCAGGCCGAGCACCACGGCGGCAAGCATGGTCACGCCCACCATCAGGAAGGTGTCGGTGGTGGCCTTCCAGAGGTCGGGCCCGAACTCGACCAGTGCGCGCATCAGATCGTTCATGCATCCTCCTGGGGCAGCACGGTGGCGTCGGTCCAGCCCTTGGCGGTTTCGAAGAAGAACCTGCCCAGCAGGCTCTGCGGCGCGGCGTTGGCCATGTCGATGCGGTCCACGACGCGGCCCTTCTCCAGCACCACGGACTGTTCGCAGAGGTAGCTGGCCACCTTGATGTCGTGGGTGACCATCACCATGGTCATGCCGCGCTCGCGGTTGAGCTGCTTGAGAAGGCGCAGGATGGACAGGGCGGTGTGCGGGTCCAGCGCCGAGGTGGCTTCATCGCACAGCAGGATGCGCGGGTTGGTGGCCAGTGCGCGTGCGATCGCCACCCGCTGCTTCTGCCCGCCGGACAGCTGCGCCGGGTGGGTGTTTTCCTTGTCGCTCAGTCCCACCGCGTTCAGTGCCTCGCGCGCGCGCCGACGGCGTGCGGCGGCATCGACGCCGGCCACCTCCAGGGAGAAGGACACGTTGTCCAGCGCGGTGCGGCTGCTCAGCAGGTTGAACTGCTGAAAGATCATGCCGATCTGCTGCCGAGCCTGGCGCAGCTCTGCCTGCGACAGGCCGACCAGATCGGTACCCCCGACCCGCACACTGCCGCTGCTCGGTTCTTCCAGCCGGTTGATCAGTCGCAGCAGGGTGCTCTTGCCAGCGCCGGAGAACCCGAGCAGCCCGACCACCTTGCCCTCCGGCACGCTGAGGTCGGTCGGCAGCAGCGCGTGCACGGGCTGGCCGCGGACCTGGAAGGTCTTGGAAACCTGGCGGAGTTCGATCATCGGGGGCGGTGCTCCGAAGGCGGGTTGGGAGTCATGGCAGCGTGATTCCTGGTCGGGAGGGCGTCAGCGGGCCTGGGCACTGGCACGCCAGGCCTGGACCACCTCGCCGAGGCGGGGCGTCCAGACCTGATCGAGGCCCAGCGCATGGTCCAGGATGCGTTCGAAGGTGGCGATGCGCAGCGGTGCACCCATCACCCAGGGGCGCACGCAGAAGTGCAGCAGGCGCGCCGATTGCAGGCAGTCGCGGTTGAGCTGGTCGAGCGCCTTGGTGAAGTGGTCCTCGAACATGTCGAGGTTGCACATGCGGTTGATGAGCACCGTCTGGTCGTCGAAATCGGCCCACAGCGGCGTCGCGACCAGTGCGCCCGGGGTGGTCATGGCATAGGGCTGCTCGTCGTTGGCCCAGTCGCAGACATAGGCCACGCCGGCTTCGCCCAGTAGCTGTGGCGTGACCGTGGACTCGGAGTAGTCGGCGCCGAACCATCCTGCCGTGGCCACCCCGCAGGCGTCCAGGCGGCCCAGGGTCTCGGCGATGTAGGCGCGCTCCTGCTGCACGGACATGGCGCTGGTCTGGGGCCGGGTCACCGCGATGCCATGGGCCACAAACTCGCAGTCCAGTGCCTTCAGATGGTCGAGCAGGTCGGGGTATTGCTCTGCGCTCAGCACGTCGATGGCGACGGTCGGGCGGATGCCGCGCCGGTGCAGCGCCTCCAGGATGCGGAAGATGCCGACCCGGTGCCCGTATTCCCGGGTCGACACCCGCGAGATGTTCGGGAAGTCCCGCACCAGCCCACCGCCGACGCTGCGGACCTGCGGCCAGCCCGCAGGAAGCGGGTCTTCGTAGGACTCCAGCACCACCAGCGGGACCACCGCCAGTTGCCGCTGTCCGGGCCAGCGCAGGGGCGGGCGGGCCGGAAACGGGTTCCAGGCGAAGTGCGGGTGGTCATTGCCGGGGCTCCGCTGCGCCGGCCGAGGACCGCTGGCCAGCGCGGTGTCTGTCACCGGCCGCGGGACCGGCACGGGCCGTTGACGGCTGCGCTCCTGGGCGCGGGCATGGACTGCCATCGCATGCGCCAGTTGTTCGTCGTAGTGGTGTTCCAGGTAGTGGGCGGCGATCTCGTCGCCGGTGGCAAACCAGACGCCTTCGTGCCGGCACAGATGGTCCAGGATCCAGCGCAGATGCCCGATGTGGTGGGGCTGCCCGATCTGGTAGGGGTGCAGCGCGATGCAGAACACCCGCCCACCCTCGGCACTTTCGGCATACAGGCGGTCGAATGCCGCCTTGCAGGCTTGCACGAAATAGCGCCCGCCGTAGGGCCGACCGTCCCACAGGGGCGCATCGTTGAGGTCGTACGAATAGGGCATGGAGATCAGGCGCCGGCCAGGCACGATGATCGGGACCGGCACGTCGTCATGCACCCAGTCGGCATGGTAGGTCATGCCGCTTTCGGCGATCAGCGCCGGTGTGCGTTCGGTGTTGGTGATGGCGGGTGTGAGGATACCCCGCAGGTCCTGCCCGGTGTGCCGCTTCAGGCTGTCGATGTTGTCGCGGTAGAAGGCGCGCTCGGCGGCTTCGTCCATGCCGTAGAGGAAACGGGTGTTGTAGATGCCATGGCTCATGACACCCCATCCGCGGTCGCGGATGAGCTGCGCCACCTCGGGCAGGTGGTCGAGCAGGGCCAGGTTCAGCGACACCGTGGGCCGGACCGGGTAGTCCTGCAGGGCGGCGTCCATGCGCCACAGCCCGACGCGATTGCCGTAGTCGCGGAAACCGTATTCGCGTACGTCAGGGTGCGAGGGCACACGGTCCCAGGTCTCGCGCCCCACCGCAGGGGGTGGCGTGTACTCGTAGAACTCGATGTTGGGAACGATCCACACCGCCAGGCGCTTGCCGCCAGGCCAGCGGATGGGCGGCCGGGTGGTGACCGGGGCGTAACGGACGAAGTCGCGGATGGATTTCATGGGGTGATGTCCTCGCTGGCAGGCCCGGGCAGGGGAACATCCCGGGCGTCGCGCAACTGACCGAGCCCTTGCAGGCGCTGGTAGAGCGACTCGGCACAACCCTCTTCGATGCCGGCATGCCGGGTGCAACCCAGGAACTTCGCGTGGATCTCGGCAGCCGCCAGGGGCGTGTCGGCATGGCCGGTGGCGCGCCGGATGGGTGGGGTGCTGACGACCGTGCCATCGTGCAGGTGCAGGTGAACCTGGTCGAACGGCGCCGCATCACGCCAATCGGGCTCGAAGGCATCGGTGGTGACGGTCTGCACCCGCGCCATGAGGGACTGTACGCCCGGTTCGCAAACCTTGGCGTCCTGCAGCTCCCCAAAACCCATGGCACGGTGGACCAGCGCGCCGACGATGGCGTATTCCAGGCTGAACTTGGCCTGCAGCGCATCCTGCGGAAGGTGGTAGGGCATGACGGCCGCATGCCGCTCGCTGACGTGCGCCACGATACGGTGCACCGAGGCCGGATCCACCGGACTCTGGCGCTGCAGGGTCAGGATGGCATCGATGCTGCGCTGGGCGGCACCCACCACCGGGTACTTCTTGATGTTCAGCCGGCGGGTGGCCATCTGCCAGTCGTCGGGCGCCGGCGCGGGTCGGTCCAGGTCGACATTGCCATGGGGCGAAAAGGCACGCAACAGGCCGCGCGATCCCTCGATGGCCGACGGGCTGGCGTGCAGGCCGTGGCGGGCCATCGCAGCGGCAGTGATGCCCACGCTGGCCGCCCGCCCACCGTGGTAGGGCTTGGCCATGGTGCCGAAGTTCTCGAAGATGCCCCCGGCGTTGGAGGCGGCCAGTGCGAGCGCGTCGGCGCATTGCCGGGTGTCGAGCCCCCAGACGACGCTGGCCGCCGCAGCAGCGCCCAGGGTTCCGAGGACGGAGGTCGGGTGCCAGCCCTTGTCGTAGTACAGGTCCCGCTCGCGCACGAAGACATCGCACCACACTTCGTATCCGATCGCATAGGCCCGGATCAGGGTCGCGCCAGACACCGGTGCGGGATGCGCGTCGGCGGCAGCCAGCACGGCGGGGACCAGCACGGCGCTGGGGTGGTTCGAAAACGCGAAGTCGTCGTAGTCCAGGGCATGTGCTGCCGTGGCATTGACCAGGGCCGCCTGCGCGGCCGGCAGCCTGGCGGCACCACAGACACTGCGGGACTGTGCGGCCCCGCCTTGCTCGATCGCCCAGCGTGCCAGTGCGCCTACAGCGTCTTCCCGCGCGCCGGCGAGCATCACACCGATCGCATCCGTGAAACCCAGCACCGCGACGGACGCGACCGCGTCCGGCACCGGGTGGTCGGCACTGGTTGCTATCCGCTGCGCATAAGCCTGGGTGAGTGGGTTCATTTTGTATGCATTATCTGTCTGCATTCCTGCCATTATGCCGACATGACCCCCAGGGCGGGCAGGCTGGCGAATGTTTATGCATACAATCTGGCGCTTTCAGGGGGTGGGCGACATGGATCTCTGGCAACTGGATGCCGCGCAGGCCTCGGCCCTGATGGCACAGGGCGAACTGCGCAGCGAAGACCTCACACGGGCCTGCCTGGATCGCATCGCCGCGCGCGAGCCGGTGCTCAAGGCCTGGGCCCACCTCGACCCCGAGGGCGCGCTGGCGCAGGCCCGTGTGCGGGACCGGGAGCCGCGGCGCGGGCCCCTGCACGGCATACCGGTCGGCATCAAGGACGTGATACGCACTGCGGACCTGCCCACGACATTCCATTCGCCGGTGTATGCCGGGCACCGTCCGAACGAGGACGCCCATGCCGTTGCGGTGCTGCGGGCATTGGGTGCGGTCATCCTGGGCAAGACCCACACGCTCGAATTCGCCTGTGGCGGGGCGTTTCCGCCCACCTGCAACCCCTGGGATCCGCAACGCACGCCCGGCGGCTCGTCGTCGGGCTCCGGTGCGGCGGTGGCGGACGGCATGGTACCGCTCGCATTGGGCACGCAGACCGGCGGCTCCACGATCCGCCCCGCAGCGTTCTGCGGCGTATACGGCATGAAGCCGACCTGGGGACGTATTCCTTTTGACGGCATCAAGAGTTATTCGCCGGCCCTGGACACCGTCGGCCTGTATGGCCGCAGCGCCGCCGACCTGCAACTGCTGTTGCAGGCCTACGCGCTGGACGACGCGGGCGATGCACTGCCGCGTTCGCCCGCACAGCTTCGCCTGGGCGTGTGCCGCACCCCCTACTGGGCAGAGGCCGATGCGCAAGCGCAGTCCGCTTTCGACGAGGCACTGGCGCGTCTGCGCCAGGCCGGCGTGGTGCTGGTGGAGTTGCCCTGGCCGGAGGGTTGCGAGGAGATCAACCGCTGGCAGGACGAGGTGATGCAGGATGGCGGGCGGTACGCGTTCTGGCCGGAGCGGCTGAACCATCCCGAGCTGCTGCATGCCGACTTCCAGGCCAAGCTGGACAACCACCTCGGGCTCACGCCGGAGCGGATGCGCCGTGCGACCGACGGCATTGCGCGCTGCCGTGCCGCATTCGAGGCGCTTCTGTCCGGGCTGGACGGAGCCCTCGGCCTGAGCGCGCCGGGCCCGGCGCCGATCGGCCTGCACACCCAGGGCATGGCGACCTTCAACCGGATGTGGACTGCGCTGCAGGTGCCATGCATCGGCATCCCGGCGCTGTGGACCGCGCAAGGCCTGCCGATGGGCTTGCAACTCATCGGGCGGCGCTATGACGATGCCGCATTGCTTGCCGTGGCGCAGGCATTGGGCACGGTGCTGGACACACGGAGGACACCATGGAACTGATCGACAGGGGCGCCGAGCCCCCGATGGCACAGCAGCTGCTGGATGCCCGCAAGGCCTTTCAGGTGATGGTCAGCGGAGGCGTGGCGGTGCTGCCACTGTCCGTGTCCTATGCCATCTTTGCCCACACGGCCAGTGGCGTGGAACGCATCTATGCGCTCAAGCAGCGTCCGCAGACCAAGCCCAATGGGGTGATCGGTAACCGGGACATCTTCCGCGATGTGTTCGACGTGACGCAGCGCGACCATGACCTGGTGGACTGCATCACGCGGGACCACAACCTGCCGCTGTCGGTGATAGCGCCCTACAACCAGCACCATGACTGGCTGCGCACGGTCGAGTTCGGCGCGCTGCGCCGTTCGACCAAGGCCGGGACCATGGACCTGCTGATCAACGCCGGCCCGCTGCACAACGAACTTGCGCGGATGAGCCTGGAATGTGCCCGGCCCTTGATGGGTTCCTCGGCCAACCTGTCGAGCTCTGGCAGCAAGTTCCGGCTGGAGGATGTCCAGGAGCCGTTGCGCCGGGGCTGCGACTTCGTCCTGGGATACGGCACATCGCCGTATGCCAATCCGCACCAGATGGGCAGCACGATCATCGAGTTGCCGAGCTGGAAGGTGATGCGCTGGGGCGGGTGCTTCGAGGAGCAGGCCCGGCTGGTGCAAAAGCACTTCGGCGTAGAGCTGCCCCCCCGCCCGTCATCGGGGCCCTGGACACTGGTCTGATGCTGCCGGTCGACCGGCAGCGTGCGTGCCGCGCAGGGCTGGCGCGTCAGAGCCGGGCAAGCCGCTGCAGCGCCGCGTGCAGGGTCTCGTCCTTCTTGGCGAAACAGAAACGCACCACGTTCTGGTCAAAGCCGTTGCCATAGAACGCGGACAAGGGAATCGCGGCCACGCCCACCTCGCTGGTCAGCCACTTGCAGAAGCCGGCCTCGCCGAGATGGCGCTCCGGCACCGCCAGGCCGGAGATGTCCACACACTGGAAATAGCTGCCTTCACTGGGAAGCAGCCGGAAACGCGTGCGGGCCAGCCCGGCACGGAACAGGTCACGCTTGCGCTGGTAGAACGCGGGCAGCTCCAGATAGGGCGCCGGGTTGCCCATGTAGCTGGCCAGCCCGTACTGCATGGGCGTGTTGACGGTGAACACGTTGAACTGGTGCACCTTGCGGAATTCGACAGTCAGCGACGCGGGCGCCGCCACGAAGCCGATCTTCCAGCCGGTCACGTGGTAGGTCTTGCCGAAACTCGACACGATGAACGCACGCGCCGCCAGGCCGGGGTAGCGGGCGGCGCTTTCATGGGCCTTGCCGTCGAACACCATGTGTTCGTACACCTCGTCGCTGATCAGCAGGATGTCCGTGGGCGAGAGCAGGGCCTCCAGTGTGCGCATGTCGTCGGCGCTCCAGATCGTGGCGCTGGGGTTGTGCGGGCTGTTGATGAGGATCGCGCGTGTGCGGGGGGTGATGGCTGCCGCGATGCGTTCGAAGTCGGGCCGGAATGTGCCCGGTGTCAGTGGTACGCGGACTGGAATGCCGCCCGCGAGCTCGATATTGGGCACATAGCTGTCGTAACAGGGCTCCAGCACGATGACCTCGTCGCCCGGGTGCACGATCGCCAGGATCGCGGTCAGGATGGCCTGGGTGGCGCCAGCCGTGACGGTGATCTCCGTGCCTGCGTCATAGGCCCGTCCGCCATGCGGCCCGTGCCACGCGCGCAGCTTCGCTGCGATCGCCTCGCGCAGCACCGGCACGCCCGTCATCGGCGGGTATTGGTTGAGGCCCCGCGCCATGGCTTCGGCGACACCCGCCACCAGTGCCGGGTCGCAGTCGAAGTCGGGAAATCCCTGGCCCAGGTTGACAGCGCCTTTTTCCGCTGCCAGCGTGGACATGACGGTGAAGATGGTGGTCCCGACATGGGGCAGTCTGGACGCGAGTGCGGGGGTACGGGGTGTCACGGGGGGTGTCTCCATGGTGCGATGGGTTCAGAGTTCGTAATCATTGACATGGCCGGTCATCGCGCGCGCGACCAGGTGGCGGTCCAGGCGGTCGCTCAGCAGTTCTGCAAACTTGAACACGAAGTTGCGCAGGTAGGCGCCGCGCTTGAAGGCGACGCGGGCGACGTTCTGGCCAAACAGGTACCCGGCTGGCCGCACTGCCAGACCGCTCCTGCCCTCGTCGGCGGCGATTTCCCGCACGGCCATCTCGGCCACGATGCCCACGCCCATGCCCAGCTTGACATAGGTGGTGATCACATCGGAATCGATGGCCTCGAGTGCGATGCGCGGATGCAGGTGGCGGGTGGTGAAGGCGTGGTCGATCTTGGTGCGGCCGGTGAACGAAGGGTGGTAGGTGATCAGCGGTTCGGTGGCGAGATCCTCGAGCGTCACGCGTTCCTTGCCGCACAGCGGGTGGTCTGTCGGCAGCACGAGCATGTGCTGCCATTCGTAGCAGGGAAGGGTGACCAGTTCGCTGTAGTGGGCCAGCGATTCGGTGGCCACGCCCACTTCGGCGGTTTCGTTGATCAGCATCTGCGCGACCTGGTCCGGAGCGCCCTGGTGCAGGCTGACATTGACCTTCGGGTAGGCGGCACGCAGACGCGACACCGGGCCGGGCAGTACGTAGCGGGCCTGGGTGTGCGTCGTGGCGATCGACAGCGTGCCGCTGTCCTGTGCGCTGTATTCGTCGCCGATGCGGCGCAGGTTGCCCACCTCGCGCATGATCAGCTCGATGCTGCGCAGCACATGCTCTCCCGGTTCGGTGACCCGCTTGAGCCGCTTGCCATGGCGCGCAAAGATCTCGATGCCGAGTTCTTCTTCCAGCTCGATGATCGCCTTGGAGACGCCGGGTTGGGAGGTATGCAGCGATTTGGCCGCTTCTGTCAGGTTCAGGTTGCGCCGCACGGCCTCCTGGACGAAACGAAACTGGTGCAGATTCATATCGAATGCCGGCTAATGATCATGTTCATTATGCCTTCTGTGGCTAATGTCGCGGAGCGATGCGTCTGTGGCTAGGCCCCGAGTGCGATGCGCGCCACCAGGTCCACTACCTGCGGGTGTTCACCGATCGCAGGTTCCAGATGAAACCCGATGCCCGGGTACCGGGCTGCCAGCGCCTGCACCAGCGCCGGGAGGTCCTGGCGGGCATGTTTGCCGACCCCCAGGAACATCGGTACGATCCGGATGTGCTGCGCCCCGGCGTCAGCGAGGCCCTGAACGGCATCGGGCAGGTCGGGCCGCATCAGTTCCAGGTAGGCACAGCGTACCGGCATGTCGGGCTGCAACGCCGCCATGCGCATGGCGATGGCTTCTATCGGGCGGCTCCAAAGCGGGTCGCGCGATCCATGCGCAAACAGCACCACCCCCTGACGGTCGGCATTCATCGTCGCAGCACCAGCCAGCCAAACGCAGACAGGGACAGCAGCGAGTACAGCATGCCCGGCGCCGCCGACGTCAGCCACGGCCACCAGTTTCGCAGGTTGCCGAAATACCCGAACAGGTCGTTGAGCAGGAAGAAGCTGATGCCCGTCATGACCCCGATGAAGACATAGGTGGAAATGCCACGGGTGCGGAAGTGCAGGTAGGCGAAGGGCAGGGCCAGCACCACCATCACCAGGCAGCTCAGCGGGTAGAACACCTTGCGCCAGAATTCGATCTCGTAGCGCTGGGACGACTGCCCGTTCGCATCGAGATGCCGCATGAACTGGAACAGGTCGATGATCGGCATCCGCTCGGGGCGCAGCAATGCCACGGACACCATTTCAGCCGACAGGGTCGTGGGCCAGCGGAACTCGGCCAGTTGCTCGCGCTGCACCCGCGCCCCGGTGCCCGCCTGCTGCACGAACTCCGTCCGCGACACATCGTTCAGCAGCCATGCGTCATCGGCGCCGAAACGGCCGGCCTTGGCCTCGTTGATCGACACCAGGCGGCCCTGGTTGTCGAACTCGATCACCCGCACCCGGCGCATGCCGCCATCGGCGTCCAGCACGCCGACATTGACCGCGTAGGAACTGTAGTTCTGTTTCTCGCGCAGCCACGCGCCGGTCTGTCCGATGGTGACTTCACCGGAGTACTTGGCGCGCAGGAACTGCCCGGCGCGGTCGGCAACCGGTGCGATGAAGTCGCCGACGGCAAAAGTCAGCAGCGTAAAGCCGAGTCCCAGCCCGAGCATGATGCGCAAGGCCCGCCCCGGGCTCAGCCCGCTGGTGCGCAGCACCGTGAACTCGGAGCTTTGTGCCAGCCGTGCCATGACGAAGACCGAGCCGATCAGCACCGTGATCGGAATGAGGTCGTAGAGGTTGCTGACAGACAGCGTGGCCACGTAGGCCACTGCATGACGCACCTGGTAACCCTCGGGGTTCGCGGGGTCGACCCAGCGCAGCTCGGCGACAAGATCGATGAAGACGAACAGTGCCAGGAAGGCCAGCGTGACGAACCCCACCGAGCGCAGCACCTCGCCCTGAACCATGCGGCGGACGGTTTTCATGCCGGGTTCCCCGGGGGTCCGGACCGGCGGCGCAGCCGCAGGCTGCTGGCCAGCGTCCAGTTCCAGTGCAGCTTGAGCAGCAGCAGGACCGCAGCGGCGAACACGCCTCCGTGCAGAAGGAGCATGAAGCCCCAGATATCGTAGGAGCCGGCCGCGATCCGGCTGGCGCCAAGGTTGACCAGGTTGTTGTAGACGACGAACGTGAACAGCGCGAAGACCAGGTTCACGTTGCGTCCGACGCGCGGATTGCCGCTCGAAACCGCCAGCCCGATCAGGACGAAGTTGACCGCGGCCAGCGCGAGGCCGATGCGCCAGGAAAGCTCGCCCAGGTAGGGCGCCGTGCGACCGGCGAGCAGGGCCTGGGTCGAGAGAGTCCGGGGAGGGGCGGCGCGCTCGATCTCGCGGGCCTTCTCGTTGATCAGCACGCCGTACTCCTCGAACTCGCTGATCTTGGTGGAGGATTGGTCGGCGGCTGATTCCAGTTGCTGGCCCCTGGACAGCAGCAGGAACTGGTCGGGGCCGATGGTTTCGACCCGGCCGGCGCGGGCTGTCGTCACGGTCTGCACTCCGCGTTCCGTGGCCGCGATGAAGACTTCTCCCGCGCTTATCCCACCCACGGAATCCTTGTCGATGAAGAACACGCGCTTGCCGCCGGCGGACTCCTGGAACTGTCCGGGCGCCACCCGATCCATGTCGCTGCGGCTCTCGAAGCGGTCGCGCAGCTGTTGTGACTGCTGCTGGGACCAGGGCAAGCCGAAAAGGGCCAGCGCGGCGATCATGACCAGGATCGGCCAGACAAAGCGCAACAACGGCCAGATGAACGCGCCCAGGCCCTGTCCGGCCGAGAACCAGATGACCATTTCGCTGTCCCGGTACATGCGCGACAGCGTGCCCACGATGGCCACGAAAAGGCTCAACGTGAGGATGATCGGCGCATGCCCCAGCACCGTGTAGCCGAGCACCACCACCACCTCGGTCGGGTTGACGCTGCCACGTTGCGCCAGCTTCAGGGTGCGGATCAGCAGCATGGTCATGATGATGGTGGCGAGCACCACCACGGTGGCCCCGAAGGACCGCGCCATTTCCTTGCGGATGGAAGAATGGAATAACATCGGACAGAGAGGAAAACCCAATTATGAACTTTGAGCTCAAGCAGTTCGGTATCACGGGTGCCGCAGCTGTGCCCGGCGATGTGCTGGTGGTGCTGGTACCCAAGTCCTTCAAGGCTTCTGGCGGGGTAGTTTCGGACCTCGTCGCCGCAGCCGTCAAGGCCGGGGATTTCGAAGCCAAGAGCGGCAAGACGCTGCAGATGTACCGCCCCGCCGGCATCCAGGCGACCCGTCTGTTGCTGGTCGGTTGCGAGGACGGCACACCGCGTCATGCGCGCCAGGCCATGGCCGGCGCTGCCGGCGCGCTCAAGGCGCCCGGCATCCGCCATGTCGCGCTGTGTTTCGCGTGGGCCGCGGGCGCCGAAGTCGTGCATGCGGCCGTTGTGGCGCTGGCGGATGCCACCTATGTCTACACCACCACCAAGTCCAAGCCCGAGGGCCGCATGGTAGAACGTGTCGAGGTGGGCGTTGCCGATGTGGCAAATGCCAAACCCGCCTTTGACCACGCGTTGGCCGTCATCCAGGGTGTCGAGCTCGCCAAGGAATGGGGCAATCGCCCGGCCAACCACGCTACCCCCACCCAGCTGGCCAAGGCTGCCAGCGGTCTTGCCAAGCGGCCGCGCGTGCGCTGCGAGGTACTGGGGCCGCGCGAGGTGGCCAAGCTGGGCATGGGGGCCTTCCTCGCCGTGGCCCGTGGTTCCGAGGAAGAACTGCGCTTTGTGGTGTTGCGCTATGACGGCGGCCCCAAGGCACAGGCCCCCACCGTGCTGGTGGGCAAGGGCATCACCTTCGATACCGGTGGCATCTCGATCAAGCCTGCCCCCGAGATGGACGAGATGAAATTCGACATGTGCGGTGCAGCGAGCGTGCTGGGCGTGTTCCGCGCCCTGGCCGAGCTCCGGCCCGCCATCAACGTGGTGGGGCTCATCCCCACCTGCGAGAACATGCCGGACGGGCGTGCCGTGAAACCCGGCGATGTGGTCACCAGCATGAGCGGGCAGACCATCGAGATCCTCAATACCGATGCCGAGGGCCGCCTGATCCTGTGCGACGCGCTGACCTATGCCGAGCGCTTCGAGCCGCGTGCGGTCATCGATATCGCCACGCTGACCGGCGCCTGCGTGATCGCCTTGGGCGCAGTGCGCAGCGGCATGTTTGCCAGCACCGACGCGCTGGCGGCCGACCTGCATGCTGCCGGCGAGACCTCCCTGGACCCGTGCTGGCGCATGCCGCTGGACGAGGAATACGCCGAGGGGCTCAAGACGAACTTTGCCGACATGGCCAACGTGGCCGGGCGGGCGGGCGGCGCCGTGACGGCCGCCAAGTTCCTGCAGAAGTACACGGCCAAGTATCCCTGGGCCCATCTGGACATCGCCGGCACCGCCTGGAAAAGCGGCGCGGCAAAAGGCGCGACCGGCCGCCCGGTGCCTTTGCTGCTGGCGTACCTTCTGGGGCAGCAGACGCCGTCCGCGCCAGCACCCTCCCGCAAGGCGGCGGGGGCCAAGCGCAAACCGGCCTGACTGCAGCACCCGCCTGCCTGCCGATGACCGAGGTCACGTTTCACTTCAATGTGCCCGACAAGTGGGACTACGTCTGCCGACTGCTGCGCAAGGCCGGTACGAAGGGCGCGCGCGTGACCGTGACCGGCGAGCCGGACGCCATCGCCCGGCTGGACGGCCAGCTGTGGGCGCTGTCCCCAACCGACTTCGTGCCCCATTGCACGGCGGGTGGCGCAGATGCCATCACCCTGGCGGCCTCGCCCATCGTGTTCTGTGCCGCCTGTGACATGTCCCCGCACCATGAGGTTCTGCTGAACCTCGGCCCGGTCGTCCCCTCCGGATTCGAGCGCTTTGAACGTCTCATCGAGGTGGTGGGCGCCGAGGACGCGGACCGCCAGTTGTCACGCCAGCGCTGGAAGTTCTACCAGGAACGCGGCTATGCCATCCGCCGCCACGATGCGGCGGCGCGGGAGCCGATGTGATGGTGTCCCAGGGCCGCGGCGTTCCCCGTTTCCTGCCCACCCTGACCGAGGTGGTGCATCCGCCCGCCGGTGCGGCGCCCCTGTCGGCGATTCCTGCGCCGCTCGTCGACCCTGAAGCCATCCTGGAGCGGGTGCGCAACGATGTCGACATGGTGCTGCAGACCCACCTGGAGGCAACGGTGGCCAACGCCATGCTGGACCAGGTCGCCGTGATCGTGGCCCGGATCCGCGAGGAGATCGAGCCGATGGTCCGGCGCGCGGTGGCGGACGCGGTCGCTGCCGAACTGGATGCGAGCAGCCAGCGCTGAACCTGCCATGTGGCGCAGGCACGGTGTTGTTAAGACACGCCAGCGCACCCCCAAACTCCCTGTTGATTAGGGCCAACCCTCTGGCCCAGGGCATTGAAATGCGCTATTCTCCCGCGCTGTTGAAGTAAATTCCACCCTTTCAACTACCCCTAAATCCCTTGGAGTTCCTATGCAAATGAAATTTCGCACGAGCCTGACCCTGGTTGCGGCCGCCGCCCTGATGGTCGCCTGCGGCAAAAAAGAGGAGCCGGCACCTGCTCCCGCACCGGCGCCCGTTGCGGCACCTGCACCTGCTCCGGTCCCCACCGTGATCAAGATCGGGCATGTCGGCCCGACCAGTGGCGCAATCGCACACCTCGGCAAGGACAACGAAAACGGCGCGCGCATGGCCATCGAGGAACTGAACGCCAAGGGCATCACCATCGGCGGCCAGAAGATGACCATCGAACTGCTGCCTGAAGACGATGCCGCCGATCCGAAGCAGGGCACCTCGGTGGCCACCAAGCTGGTCGACGCCAAGGTCAACGGTGTGATCGGCCACCTGAATTCCGGCACCACGATCCCCGCTTCGCAGATCTACAAGGATGCCGGCATCCCCCAGATCTCGCCTTCCGCCACCAACCCCAAGTACACCCGCCAGGGTTTCCCCACCACCTTCCGCGTGGTGGCGGATGACGTGCACCTGGGCAGCACCCTGGGCAAGTACGCCGTGACCACCCTGAAGGGCAAGTCCATCGGCGTGATCGACGACCGCACGGCCTATGGCCAGGGCGTTGCCGAAGAGTTCAAGAAGGCCGTCGAAGCCGCCGGTGGCAAGATTGCCGGCCATGAGTTCACCACCGACAAGGCAACCGACTTCAACGCCATCCTGACCACCCTGAAGGGCAAGAAGGTTGACGTCGTGTTCTTCGGCGGCATGGACGCTGTTGCTGGCCCGATGATCAAGCAGATGGCCCAGCTCGGCATCCGCGCGAAGTTCATGGGTGGCGACGGCATCTGCTCGAGCGAACTGCCCAAGCTGGCTGGCACCGCCATGAAGGACGACATGGTCTACTGCGCGGAAGCCGGTGGCGTCGAGGGCGAAGGCAAGGCCGGCATGGACAAGTTCCGCGCCGACTTCAAGGCCAAGTTCAACACCGAAGTGCAGGTGTATGCCCCCTACGTGTACGACGCCGTGAACATCATGGTGGCTGCGATGGTGAAGGCTGACTCGGCTGACCCGAAAAAGTACCTGCCCGAGCTGGCCAAGACCACCGACTACAAGGGTGTGACCGGCACGGTCTCCTTCGACGAGAAGGGCGATATCAAGAACGGTGCCCTGACGCTGATGACCTACAAGGGTGGCAAGCGTACCGAGCTGGCCGTGATCCGCTGATCGGTTTTTCCTCGCTGACAAAAAAGCCCCGCACTGCGGGGCTTTTTTTGGTGCGCCCAGCATGGGCGCACTCCTGCGGGTGCAAGTCTCGCCGTAAGTTGATCACAGCGAACGAAGTGAAGCGCAACTGCATGAGGGCGACCGAGTGTGGGAAG
>Ga0247832_1004749_pt1 | contig 16585 bp, 11 predicted proteins | sample LaCruzMarch2015__10_FD_192407 | JGI IMG/M metagenome (GOLD analysis project Ga0247832, IMG submission 192407) | Freshwater microbial communities from meromictic Lake La Cruz, Castile-La Mancha, Spain - LaCruzMarch2015_4m | ecosystem: Environmental > Aquatic > Freshwater > Lake | place: Spain... | reverse complement strand
GCTGAACCTACAATTGAACCAACAATAATTTGACTTATATAATGGTATTGTAATTTAACTCTTTGATAACACGTTATTAATGTTAATGGAATATAAATATATAATATGTTATTTTGTTTGAGTGATAAGTAAATAAAAATAGTTGAAAAGAAGCAGGCCTGTGCATGTCCAGAAGGCATTCCAAATATATCAAATGGTATTCCATTTTGGAAAAAATAATGGTTAGCATGTGTTTTCATTAAATTGACCTTCTTTGTGTCAAATAAAGGTCTAGGTTCCTGAATTATACCTTTCAAAATTATATTTAAGATTGCATTTAAAAAGATACCAAGTGTATAATAAAAGAATAAATTTTTATTATCCCATAATAAATACCAAGAGAGAATTATTAACAAAAATGGTCCATATTCTCCAAATTCATATAATATATTCATTATATATTATACGATATTTTAAATCTTCGCTGGTGTAAAGTTTCAATGGTTTAATATTGATATAAGCACTCTGCAATTAAAGAAACACACCAATCATTACCATTTAAATTTAATATATTACCCTTATCATCCAATAATTTAACTGCTAATCTCTCTATGTTAACAGGTCCAAAGTATGTTCTTTCGCTATCCTGGAGGGAACCACTAAATTCTACAAGTAAAGTACCTGTCTCCATTCCAACTGATGTTTTAACTGGTAAAATAGCTAATATTTCAGAGGATGTAGGTGCCTTAGCCAAATAATTAGTAAGATTATTATTATTATTATTAATGGAATTAATTGTATATAATTGAGCAGAGGTAAGAGTTCTAGGGGCACTTGGTAACACAAATTGAGTAGAGGTATAATCTTGTTGATATTTTCCTGCAATTAAAAGTCCATTTACAACATTAGTAGTTTGAAAATCAAATAATGTCTGTTCTGTACTTTCTGCTAATAATTGAGAGAGATTATTACCTTGTTGCGCAGGTGTTATGCAAGTATAAGGTATATCTGTTGAATAATATGTTGGCATCTTTAAATTATTAGAAAATTGTGAAATAGAAACTAATGAATTATTAACATGATTTTGATTATAATCATCAATAACAAGAATAAGATATTTTGTTCCAGTTAAATCTAATATAGTTGGTGCTGAGTTACCAGTAGAAATGACATTTATATAAGGAACTCTATAACCCATTATCCAGCCAAGACTATTATTAAAATAATGGTCGCTTTTACTAGAACAATTAATATTACACCGTAATACACCTGTAAAATCATAAAAAATAAGCTGAGTGGTACTACTTATAGTAAATAAATAAGGAGGTCCACCTCCAGAAGGGTCATAATATCCATTTTCTAAATATAATGTTATTTTTCCATTATTTGGATTAAAATAAACAGGCGCAGTAGCTCCAGCTGGAGCATTAGGTGGTAATGTAAACCCACCAAATCCAGCACTTAAAAATGCAGAAGTTAATGTAGTTTGAAAATCAGTTTGAGAATAATTACCTGCTGGAACAGAAATAGGAACAATATATTCGGAATTAGGGTCACTAATCCAGAAACATGTATTACCATAAGCTTCATCTATAGCATACCAACTAAATGGTATTTGATAAGAATATAAACTAAGTTTAAGAACATTTTTTAAGGTATCGGATAAATCACACGTATAACTGGTAGATTGCGAGTCAGCACCATTCGTATACTGCCTAAATTGGCTATCTAAATTAATAAATCGATTAATCGAATTTTTAAGATTAGGATTAAGTGAGTCCTGTTTAACAGGTAGATTAAATGTATCAGTTGTTGCAATCTGGTCACGTTTCATTGGAAGATGTTGATTACCAAATGTTTGAATTTTTTGCTTACGTTGAGTAATTTTATCAGTTTGATTTGTATCACTTTGAGTTAAAACTTGATTTTCATACCATTCTGTAATTTGTTTATCTCCAGCAGGATATACAGCATCATTAGACATATTACCAAAACCTTCTTTTATTTTTTCACTAGGGTTAACTATAATTTTATCTTCATTATTATCTTCATTATTATCTTCATCACTTTCATATTCCAATCCTTGTGCATATTGTAAAAGTTGACTTTGAACATCTTTAAAAAAAACTGATAAAGCAGGATTTTTATTCTTATATTTTCGTATATAGTAATTAGTTTGTTCAACAATATTTTCAGGGTCCAAATCATCAAGCTCAACAATAGTCATTAATTCAGATAAAGTATAGTTTGAAACATTAGTATCAATATTTGTCATATATAAATGATATAAATATTGTTTTTATTATTTTCTAATGTTAAATTAAAATTTATTATATAATAAATTAAAATTTATTATATAATAAATTATACAAAATTATACAAAATTATACAAAATTTATATATACAAATATAGTAAGAAAAAATTTGATATATATGTAAAACAGATAGATTGGATAAAATATTGTTGATGCGTTATTTTTAACGTAGTGCTGAGTTTTCAATAATTGATATTTCTATTTTTTAGATTGAATTTTATCTTTAAAATGATATACAAATATCTTTTTTATTTCCTTTTTAATATCAATATTATCACATACATCCAATTTTAATACTTTTTCTGGGATTTTTGTTAAACCTGAACCGCGTTTCGAATGAGTATAACCTTTGAATAATATCTCATCTAACACATAAACGAATTCTGCATTATAGTCTTCTAATACTTCTCTTGAAATATGATAATCGCCAATATAAATATATCGATTACAATTAGTGTCTTTTTGAACTTTATATACTTTATCAGTTATTAATTTATTTTTAATTAAACCTATACCCATAATCTCATTTATTTCATTATTCATTTCAATAACAAATACTGGCGATTTCAAATCAATTGTGGGTGATAATCTACATGGCGGCGCATAAATACATTGCATATTTTTTTTTATTCTATATTGTTGTGATGCTTCCCACGTTTCATTATTATATCTTCCAGTTACAATAGTAAACATCGTTTTTAAATTTAATTAATTATTTATAATTTAATCAATTTTATAAATAAATATTATTTAATTTTTAAACACTTGAAGATTGGAGACAATTCATTTCATGTAAATTTTGGATAGGCTTACCAAATGTTAGGGTTTATTAAACTGATTTCGTCTTTCATAATAATATTTGTAAATCCATGAAATCTCTAATGGCGTAATTTTTCAAGGTTATAAAAAGTTGATTTAAAAATTTTAAAGCGTTGATTCAGAATATTGTTGAATTGCATATGTATTGTTAAATAAAGGAGGGTCGCTTAAAGATGGTGCTATTTCTACAACACGTGTATTAACTAATGGAGTTTTTACTGAACCATCCCAAGATACTGAACCAACTTGCATATTAAATTGATTCATGTATCTCATGAAAGGTAATAAGTGTATGTAGACCCATTTATTTTGATTATTTTGTACACTGAATAATTCCGTTTTCATTTGTGTTGATGTATTTGAATTTCCAAATGACCATGAAATAATTGAAATATCAGTGAAACTGGTATCGGGTGTCCAAGTAATTGGTGAAGAATTAGGAATTACTGTACTATCTAATAAATTATTATACAACCAATTGGAGGTTGGATTAGTTGTGAATGTGTTATTCATACTAATATCAAAATCTTTGTAGCTTCTTGTATCAAATGATAAGTTAAATGTTTGTAAACCAATAGTAGGGTTATCACTTGCATCAACATTTATAGTAACATGTGTAGTATATTTGTAAATACGTCTCTTGTTTATTTGGGTTAAAGGAACATTTATGTCTACAACAGTGTATAATGTTGGTTTTATACCATTCCCATTAACATCAAAGTATGTAATAGGAGCATTATAATTAAACCAAGATGAGTTGCCCATATAGAAATCAATGTTATACCAATTACTTGACACGTCGGTTCTTAATAACTGTTCATAACCAGCTGCACCACTTGGATAACCTAGTTCAGCAGGATATTGAAGAGCTGAAAAGAAAATGCCTCCACTAGCATCCCTATTTCTAAAAATTAATGCGTTACTATTAATATCAGGTGTAGATGGAATACTTGTCACAGGACCAACCCATACAGGATTTAAATGTGTTCCTGAATCTGTACTTGGATATAATCTAATATACTCATAAACAGTTAAGTTAGTTCCAGGAACTTTAATGCCGTATCTAGTATTATTAGGGCTTGTTGTAGCATCAGTTATAGTTGTTGCAGATGACAAAGTAAATCTTACATTGTTCAATAAATTTGAATTACTGGGTACAGTTGTAAAAATACTATTAATGTCAGTGTAAAATGTATTTGTAAACGGATTAAACACAGTTCTCAATTCATCAGTAATTATATCTATGTAGGGCATATATCGAACTTGTTTATTAGAAAGATATTCTGTAGAATAGTCATATGGAATAACAGGGCAATTAGATATATTTATCTGGTCAAATTTGTAATATGGAGGAGCCGATACTACATACATGAGTTTAAATCCAATAGCTAAATCTGGATTTTGGTAAATTACCTTTTTACCAATTTTAATTCCTTCAATTAGTTGAGACATATTATATGTAGCATGAAGAGTCCAATCACTAGTCAATGGTGTAACCTGAGGATTTTGTGAACCTTTTAATGCTGGGTTCCCAATCCAATTAAAAGTATTATCAGAAGGGCTAACAGCCTTATAAACTTGTATCTGTTCCGCGTCTAGTTTTATTGAATAAACAAAGCTATCATATGGATAAGCTAGGTTGTTCAATTTAACTCTACTAGGTCTAATAGCCATTAAGTCACTTGTTAAATACGATTGTCCAGAGAAAGTATACGTGTCATTAGTGCCATAATCTTTAAGTGTCATCGAATTTAAATAGGACTTTGGGTCGACTACATGTATAGCATTTGGGTTAACATGGATATTTGTTGCACTACCAATATAGTTTGGATTATTAATTGTTACGTTTACAGTATCACCTGTCACTGTTACTGGATAAGTCAATGTGGAACCAGTTGGTGCTATAGAATAGTAGAATGAACCGGTTAAATTTAGTTCAGCAACCAAATTATCATTATTATTTAGTAAACTATCAACAACAAAAGTTTCATTATAATACATATTAGATGTTAATATATCAGTAAGTGAGCTATTTCCAGAACCATCTATATCAAATGTAACAGATGTAGACTCTCTGTTGATAATGTAATTTTGGTTAGTATTGATAGTAAAAAATGACTTATAACCTCTATATTTTGGAAATGTAAATTCAGCAGAAAAATTTGAACCTGATACATACTGGAAAGTAAGTGAACCGTTATTATAAGTAGGATTACCCAATTCATTTGCTGACGTAGGAAATGTTGTGGAACCTACTTCATTAATAGTCATATCTTCACCTAAAACACGGAATGATTGATACCCGCCTAATTTAGGAGAGTTTGTAGATGACAGAATTCCTACTTCTGACCCAATATAAATTCCCTGTAATAGTGGAGCAAGGTGAACTCTATCTAAACCATAATTAGTTGTTATAAAGTTTTCGCTATAAACAGGGCTTGTATATGAACCTAATAATTGCTCAACACGGTAATAATCTTGAGGAATATAAGAAACTATATATGTACCCAAAAAGATAGTATTATTTAAAGTCGAAATTTGAAAAACTACATTATTATCTGTGTCTTTTGCAGTAAAAACTGTATCAGTGATGTTATGTATCACTGTTAGAGTGTATTGAGACATTGTCCAAGTAGCAGCGTTGCTATATCCATTACTCAAATTTAGATAATCTGTATTGTCTACAAAGCTTGGTGAACTAATATCTGTTTGTGACCCCAAGTTAGCAGGAGTTGCGTTAAATGATTCTAATACAAAAGAGATTCCGGATTTATCATATACAAATGGAATATAGTATATTTGTCCAGTTAATAATGTATTAGACGTAGTTGTTCTAGAATATTCTATGATAGTGTTAACAGTAGCAGGTGAACTAACTACTGTGATTTGCTCAGTATTGTGCAATCCATAGTAGACGTCAGTATCGATAGAATTACCGATGTTACTCCAGACGTCGTTTGTATCTGTGACCTGAGTGATAGACATAAATGGTTTTAAATCATTCTTAGTAAAAACACCGGTGATAGTTAATGTATTGCCAGGTGATGGGCTAATAGTCTCATTAATTTCTCTGTAATTTGGAATACTTGTAGTAACAAATTGCAATGCAGAATATGGTGCAAATTTTCCGTTTGATGTATTTTGAATAGCATAAAAATTATTTGACTGTAAAATATCTTTTATCTTTAAATTAATATTACTAAATGGCCCAAAATGGGCTGGGAATGTAGAATTATATCTACTAGTCGCAGTAACATAAACTAATTGCCAAACTGGTTTGCTATAGAAACTTCCAGTAAAGATGTATGAAGCATCTGGAACAATTTCAATAGCAACATTACTAGCATCATAAACACGTGTTATCTCATGTTGAGGTATAGTAATAACTTGTGGTCCATTATAATTAAATGAGATGTCGACAGAATCTATTAATCCACCAATATAATTAGACTGTTGTACTGTATAATATGTATAACTATAATTAATATCATTTCCAGCCTGGATATGACCCATAATTCCATCATTGAAAGCTGCAGAAGCTAAATTTTCTTGAGAAAATGCTTGATCTGAATTTGTTCTCAAATAACTATCATCTACTAATGAATAATTAAATTCCCATCCAGAAGCATCAGTAACAGCTGTTTGCAAACTCAATGTTTCCTTCGTTTTTGCTGTTAAAACTATTCTATAATTCGTGTATAATAGTTCATCAACTAATCCAGTTAAAACACCAGCAGTTGCAAAGCAATTGACAGGTGTAGTGTAAGTAGCATCTGTGTAAAGTGACTGCGGATTTACTATAATATTATTAGAACTGGTAATTTTCCATAATTGTATGTCAGTCGATGACCCAAATAATGCGTTATTAAAAGAAAATTCGAATTCATTCGCTTGGTATAAACTATCAATAATTTCATCTGTGTATAAAGTCATAATAGCGTTGTTAGATGATTTTAACCAATAATCAGGGCTTGTAACAGATGATTGTTGTGCAACTTTTTGCCACATGCAAGCTAGATAAGGATTAGTCATTGCATCAAAACTTAGTGCATCTGTTGGGCTTACAAAATCACCCACATCATAACAAATTACAGGTGCAAAATTACCGCTAATATCTACATTGATCAAATCAGTGTATCTGGTGGTTAAAGTTTCAGTATTAATAATAATTTCACCATCAACACCGGCATATGTTGCATCCAATTTTTCACCATTGGTTAAGTCAATTGTAATCAAAGTAGCATCAGTAATATTTCCATTAGCACTTACATCAATTGTTATGCCACCATTACTAAATTTTATACTATGAGGGTTAGACACGTAATTTTCCATATAATATGGATTATCATGCAAATCAGTATCATCTAAAACTGACATTAATGGATGTACTACGGGAATAACATATCCACCAGTGTTAGAAGATATATCAATTGTAAAAGTCAAACCGTCCGCAACAGTATTATAAACATTAGGATTTAACAATGTTTCGAACTCTGTAGCTGTCATGGAACCAGGAATTGGTAATGAATTTTTACTTGAATTGTTTACTAATGGCACCACTCCATAACCGTTAAATAAAGGCATATTCTTTAAATCATCAGTAGTAATGACGTTCGAAACACCATCAAGACTAACTTTGGTAGTAATAAGATTGCTTGATTGTTGTATTCTAAAAATTCCAACGTCATTCGCAACGTCAAGTGTAACACCTGTTAAGTCTCTGTCACCCACTAAAAAATTATTTTGGATAGGTTGATAAGAAGCGTCTATAATAGTTGGAGCAAGACTTCCATCAGCACTGTTGCATGAATACCAATAAGAAACATAAGAAGCGTCTGTGGTCCCGCTACCATATTGAGCAAAAGCACTCGATGTGTTAAATGAAACGTCTTGCATTATAGCAGTTGGATCTTCGCCAACATCAGATAATCCATTTGGGTAAGGTCCTTTTATGGTATTCCATCTAGATTGCATAGCATATTGTGTTTTTTGATTATCAGTGACATCACCTATGACATCAAAAGTACCAGTAACATATGTTCCAGTCTGGTTGTCAGAGCAGTCGGCAATCAAATTTTGTGTAAAAACGTAATTTGAATCATAATAAGAAACACTTGTATTTAACGAATTAAAATTGTAACTATTGTTAGTACACGAACCGCCAGCTATATTTGTTGTATAACTTTTTGATGATACTTTTGTTAATTCACTAGAAATGACGGAATATTCGGTTACAGTTCCTGAAGGATAATTTGAAATGGCTGATGTATTAATAAAATTATCACTAATGTCTCTACAGTTCCAATTAGACGCATTTGCTGGTGATGTATAAACTCCGTCAGAAGGGTTAATTGCAACTTTATTATACGCTGATTGAACTAAAGTTTGACATATTGCTACTTCTAAATTATTACTAGCGTCATATTCAGTCAAAACAGTATAATTATCAGTAGATGCACTACGTATTTCAGTTGTTGACATTATACTATAGTTAAATATAAAAATATTAACTATGATTTTAATATTTTTATTTTTATTTTTATTTTTATTTTTATTTTTATTTTTATTTTTATTTTTATTTTTATTTTTATTTTTTAATAATAATTCCTTTATTAATAATAATTCCTTTTTCATAAGAATTTTGTTTCATATCAGTTTTTTCTAAATACTCAGGAACATGAACCGCTAAATACTCAGGAACGTGAACCGCTAAATTCTCAGGAACGACAGCTGCTAAATTTTGCGAACGCATTTTAGCTAAATTATTGTATCGCTTTCTAGCAAAACTAGCTTTCACATTATTTATTAATCTAATATTATCAGATTGGTCTCTTAAATATTTCATTTTATTATAATTCTTCATAATATCAACATTAACATCCATATTTATTATAATATTAACGCAGAAAAATATATTTACAAATAAAAATATTCTCAAACGAGCATCTAATAAAATATTAAATTATCATCAAAAAATATGTTTATTTTGTTTTACACCTTTTACACTTATTTTTTAAAGTTTTTTATAAAACTTTAAAAAGTTTAATTAATTATGATATTTATTTTTGAATTTTAAATAAAAATGTATATTAATAATGAATTGCTGTATTTGTGGACCAGTAAAAAATTGTGGACCTTACTTATCTAAGGTTTTAGCTAACATGGAAAAAATTGGTTCTCTATTTGATGATTATAAAATAATTATATATTATGATAAATCTAATGATAACACACTTGATATATTAAAAAAATATCAACAAAAAAATTCAAAAATGTTATTTTACATTAATAAAAACAATATATCTCATTTCAGAACTCATAATATTGCAATTGCTAGAAACTTCTGTTTAAATTATGTTAGAGAGAATAAAGAAATATATCCATACTTCATCATGATGGATTGTGATGATGTTAATTGTAAAGAAGTAGAAATAGATGTATTAAAAAAATATTTATATCTGAATACTTGGGATGGATTATCATTTAATACATCCCCAAAATATTATGATATTTGGGGATTATCAATTTATCCTTTCTGTTTTAGTTATAATCATTTCAATAATAATAATAATTATTATAAGATAATACAAAATTATATTGATAATTTATTACATGAAGCAAAAAAACACGATAAGTTGATTAAATGTATATCATCTTTTAATGGTTTTTCTATATATCGCACTTCAAAATTTTTACAAACCTATTATGATGGTAGAATTAGATTAGATTTAATTCCAGAATCAAATCTAAATGCTCATAAAAATATAACAAAATCACGATTAGTATTTAAAAAATATTATACGGTAGATGGTCGTTATGAAGATTGTGAACATAGAGCTTTTCATATACAATCAAGACAGAATTCAGGTGCAAGAATAATGATAAGTCCTGACGTATTATTTAATTAAATATTTTTAGATATATATTTATTTTTTTTCTAAAATATATAAACAACGGTAAATATGCTTATTATCAATATCATCTGTTCTATGAATTATATATTGCTGTTTTAAATTTAAATTATACAATTTAAATAATATTTGCCATTCTTCATCACTTCTAAAAATTCCTCCTGGTTGATGAATATAATTTCTATAATGCCATTTTAAATCATAATTTAATTCAGCTAAATCTTCACCAATTAAAACATATTTACTACTTATATTTCTAATTTGTTCCAGTAAAAAAAGGGCATTATTACTTGCATGGTGTAAAACAAAATTAACAATAACTAAATCAAATTGATTAGTATTAAATGGTAAATCTCTACCATTATAAGTTAAGCCATCTTTATCTTTATTATAACCACCTTGACCTGTTTTTTGTGGTCTCTCCAAATCAATACAAGTATAACTTATCTTATTAAAAAAACAAAAATCTTTATAATCATTACCTCCTATATCTAAAATACTTGTAGGTTGTAAATTAGATATAATTAGTTTAGTTTTTTCAATTCTGTCGCTAACACTTGATGTTTTTTTAAAATGTAATACAGAATAATCTTTACTCATATGTATAACTAAATATTAATTTTTATTGTTCCAAGTCTATCATTGAAAATTTGTTTAGTATTATGAATAAAGTAAGTATTAATACATTTTCTCTCTAAATTACGTGTAGCATCGTCGATATATATGATTGTTTTATTATGAGATAAATATTCTTTACTCCAAAAAATAGGTAATAATCTACCAGGACTTTTAGAATGAGACCCATTTGGTCCATCAATTAAAATAATATCAAAAGGTCCCAACTCTAATAATTTTTCTGGAATTTTAAAATTTTGTATTTGATGATGTGATAGTTTAAAGCTCTTTTCTACATTTATATCCTTGTATTCATAAAAAATTATATTATTTTTATTTATATTTTTATTTAAATCAATATAATATTTATTATCTTCAACAAAATATGTATTCTTATTTGTAAGATTATACCATAATTCAGAATCATGACCTAATCCAAATACTAACATTTTTTTATGTTGATTATCAGCTTCTAATACAATATCATTAATTACAAATTTAGAAATTTGAATATTTGAGTTTATAAATTTTCCATATTTATATGAAGTATATTTTTCTACATATTTAATTGTATTATTAACACGATTCTTAAAAATCATATTTTCTCCATTTGTAGAATGAAATATAAATGGTCTATTTATTAATCCAAAAACCTTTTCAGTCAATTTATAATCTTCATTAAAATGTTGTAAAATTCCATATGTAATAATAATACTATTGTCAGTAATATTTTCAATATTTTTACTATACATCAATCTTAAAACAGCTTGATCATTCCAGTTATTACTACCGAAAATAGGGTTTGACAACTCTTGTGATTTATATAATTCATTATTATTTAACCATATATTTAGAATATCTCTACTTTTATCACATTTTTTTACAATAAAAAATCCTGAATTTATTACCCAATTATTATTAGTGTGATAAGTATCAGTATCACCACTAAATATAAATAATTTTTCTGGATAAGTATTTATAACATTTGTTATAGGTGGACTATCAATATAAAAATGAGCATCCGCATCAATCCAAATTAAATAATCAAAATCATTAAAATATTTTAATAAAAGTGGAATTCTTTCCCAGTGAGGTTTTCTTTCGTTGCATAATCTTAAATTGGATTTTATTAAATTATATCCATATTTTTCACAATATATTTTATTAATTTTATAATTATTTTCAGCGTATGGTATAATTTGTTCATTATACCACATAAAAATTCCTATCTTGTAGTTATTTTCATTAAATTCCATTATAAAATATTATAATATTTTAATATTTTAATATTTTAATATTTTAATATTTTAATATAAGATATTTTTATTAATAATATAATTTAAATGAGTTGTTGTATTTGTGGAACAGTTAGAAATTGCGGACCTTATTTAAATAAAATATTTTTAAATATGGAATTAATAGGAAAAAGATTTAGAGATTATAGAATAATAATATATTATGACAATTCAAATGATGATACATTAGATAAAATAAAAAAATATCAAGAGAAAAATCCAAAATTAATATTATATGAAAATGAAAATAAAATGCTTCCATATAGAACTCATAGAATTGCTTTAGGAAGAAATATTTGTTTAAATATAATTAAAGAACAATTTGCTGATTATGAATATTTTATTATGATGGATTGTGATAATAGATGTGCAAAGGATATGAATATAGATTTAATACCATATTATTTAAAACAAGATACTTGGGATTCTTTATCTTTTAATCATCCCGATGGATATTATGATTCGTGGGCTTTGTCTAAGGTTCCATATGTTGTAAGTTGTCACCATTTTAGTGATAATGGAATTGGAATAAGATATATAACTAAAATAATAAAAAATACACCAAAAAATAAATTAATAAAGTGTATTTCAGCATTTAATGGTTTTGCCATATATAAAACAATCAAATTTATAAATTGTATTTATGATGGTAGATTTCGTTTAGACTATATACCAAATGTTTTAATAAAAAAAAATATTCAATATACAGGTAAAATTAATTTATCTCAGGATAAAGAAGATTGTGAACATCGCTTTTTTCATTTTTCTGCCTTTTTTAAAAATGGAGCAAGAATTAGAATTTCTCCATCATGTTTTTTTAAATAAATAAAGGTTCATTTAGTTCACTATAATGTTTTTTATTGTTAATTTTATACATTTTTTTATAATTTATATGACAATTTAAATCGGAAAAATAAGTATAATCAATATTTCTATGTAGTTTTTTATTATTTTTTATAAAATTATTTATAGCTTTTGTAAAAGAATCTGGACCTGTAATATTTAATATTTTACCCTTAGTTGATAATGAAATACCATTCATTATTTCCGGAATATAATTGTCATTAACATATCTATATATTTGATTAATAACTGCTAGAAGATATGGATGACGAGGTGCAAAAATTAATAGCCATTGTTCATAAGTTGGATAATTTTTTCTCCATGTTTCTAAGTTTCTTCTTGGGATGTCTAAAATACAAACGTCATCCTTATTTATAATTTTAAATATTGGGTAACTAAATTTAGATTTAATATCAAGGTAAATACCTCCATATAAATATAAAACACAGTATCTAAAAAAGTCTGCTCGCATAGCTCCATAAGATGGGTTAATTTTCATATAAGTATTATAAATTTCATTATTAAAATTATTTTTAATCAATAATTCGCATTGATTATCATCATAAAATATAAATTTACAATTATTACAAATTCGTTCATTTTCTTTAATTACTTTTGCTATATCTAATGGTAAAATTTTACTGCAAAATGTTTGATGAACAACATTTGGAATTTTATATCCATCACGAATACTTTCACAATCTAAAATATTTCTATCTCCTTTTAATATATTTGAAGGTTCAAAAAACATATTTTATAGTTATAAAATATATTTTATAATAATTTTTAATTTTTAATTTTTAATTTTTAATTTTTAATTTTTAAATTTATACAATAACATGAGTATCAAAGAAATTGCCCATAATTTTATATCTTTCATTTTCTAAACTCTTATTGATAACTGCCCATGGAGTGCAGCTTTGGATTGATTCCAAACCTTTATCACAAAACAAGTTGAGAAGAGCAGGACTAAAACCAGACAACATAGAAGCATTCTTTTGGTTAGCTAGTGATGGAAAACCAGAACTACTTCTCAAATTCCAGAAAAGAATATGAGGTGGCTTATAAGGAGCACCATGAACTCTAATACCCGCGTCAGAATACTTCTTTTCCATGGTGTTGTATAATGTATCCTTATTGCATGAATCTCCAGCATCCATTTGCATATCAGACAATATTACAAGAACCATGTCTTGAACATCCTCAGGAGTCATATTATTCTTCACAATTGCGTCAAGAATCATATCTAAAGCTGCATGGAAATTTGTATTTAGACCCCACTCTGCGTGTCGAACAATTGCGACCTTGGAAATAAAATCAGAATGATCTTCAAGATTTACCCAAGTTGGATTAGCACTAAAAGTCATGATACGATTGCCAATAACACACTTTTCAGCAATACGAATACCAAGAGCAATTGCGACGGCCAGTGGGTCTCCACTCATAGAGCCAGAAACATCAACCATCGCAATCATCTTACCAAGCGCACCAGTTTGGGTAGCATTATCGCGCCATTGAGAGTTAAGCAAATCTTTTTCACACTGGCTAACTCCTCCACGTAGTTCAAGTGCCTGCTTAGTAAAGTCAGCCATACCAACACGCTTACCCTTCATTTCAACTTCACCATTGACCGCACGTTGGATATGATTTTTGAAGTTATCAGCACACATAATTCTATCATTGCTGTCAGAACACCTAACTTCACCATTCTTTTTAACATTTAAAAAGGCCTTATTTTGCTTTGACAAGGAAATAGAAGTCACTTTATTAAAGTCGATACAACTCCAAGTTTTTTCGCACTGCTTAACTTGAAGGGTGTCTAGATGGCGATTAAGAGCCGATAATATCTTACGATATTCAGTTTTGCACTTCAATATCGCCTTTCTCATTTGTACATCATTTTTAGCAGTTTCTAGGAATTGTCTGAAATAATTTGTAGCAAGACTTTCATAGATCCAACCGAAAGATGACTTTTCACGGGGAGCCCATTTAGCAGCTAATGAGATATCATTACTATTTAATAAAAAGTTATCATAATCCTTCTTGATTTGCTCATTAATAAGTGAAATTGCGTATTGGACCAACTCAAGATTATAATTTTCACTTTGTGTCTTGCAATATTCGCAAAAATACTTAAGATCCTTCCAAGATCCATATTGATGTACGGTCTTGTCACCAAGATCGACAAAACACTTCAACGCAAACTTAGCAAGTTCAGAGAAATACTTATGCCAAACAGAAATCATCATATAAGCCAACGTGTATTCTCCCTTTCCATCCACAATATCACGAGTGTGACCAATCATTCTGTAAAGAATAGAAATGTAACCTCTCGCCACTTCCCTTTCAGGTAAAGTACCATTTTCTAACTTATACTTAAGATTTACAAGCAAATCATTTAGAATATAAGCTAATTTTTTAACACCATCCTGACATGTTCTGGTAACTTGAAAACTGAATTGAACAATTTTTTCTTGAATACTATTTGACCATCCATATTCTACATGACCATTTTCTCCAAAGCGAATAGGAGTATAATTATCGAGAACGTTTACGAGTGCTGTCATTTTGATGATAGTATATATTATAGTTTAATCTTTATACCGTTTTTTAATAGTTTTTTTATTACTACTTAAATACCGTAGATATATCTTCTTAGTTGTATTGTTTGCGTCAGGTTTTTTAAGTTCTAAAGACTTTTCGTAAAAAATAAGTATTAAATCATTTAAATCATGAAACATATTTATGCTTTTTTCAAATATTATAGTATCTATATTTTTAATTATTGATAAATATTCATTATTCTCTCTATTCTTTAAATAAGACTTTATTTCTTCTGGTTCTAAGCTTATGTTATACTTTAGAATTGATAGTAATGTATATCTTTTATCATTGTCAATTGAATGGTTTTTAAGTATTTCAATAACTTCATCGTTTGAAATATAATTTGGTTTCGACATTAAAAATGATTCTTGTTTTAATTTTTCTATTTCATTCTCTCTATTAATATAAATTACTTGCAAATTAGTGTAATATAAATCCTCCTTGTAAAAGTCTTTATATAACTTATCTGTTTCCTCAAATTTATTAATCCAATCATCATCTAAATTATTATATTCTAAATCCATAATGTATTATAATTAACTCATATAATAGCTTATAATTTTAAACTAATTAAAATGTATTTTCTTCTTCATTTTCATAATAATCATCTTCACTATCACTCGTATTCTCTAATTCTGCTTCTCGTTCTCGCCATCCAGGAAATTTAAACATTTTTTCCCATGTATCATAACCATTCAGCTCGATAAATTCATTCGTTCTTCTCTCATGTAATTCAGCTAAGGTTTTAATTATTTTATTCATAGTTTCATTAATATTTTCTTGTTCTGATTTATCTGAATTCTGACTTGCCATATATTCCTTTTCAGGATGCTTTTTAATAATTGTTTTATTTGTAATTGGGTCGCGTTTAAATAATACCCATCCTTCTTTTAAATTTGCCAAATCGGTGTCTACATCTTTTAAATCAGTAATATTTTCTTCCTCTTTTTTAATTGTTTCAATAAAATTCATGGAGGATTGTTCCGCGTTCTTTTTACTTTGAATAATTAAAACTGGAAAATTTTCAATTTTAAGCGATTCTTGTTTTAATCTATCCTTTTCTCTTTCTTCAAATTCACGCTGTTGTCTATAATATTGTGTTTCTCTATCTCTAAATCCACTATTTCCATTATTTTTGAATGAATTAAATTTATTATCGGGTGTTTCGTATTTAAAAGAATTAAAATTATCAGTTTGTTTATCA
>Ga0247832_1004748_pt1 | contig 16586 bp, 11 predicted proteins | sample LaCruzMarch2015__10_FD_192407 | JGI IMG/M metagenome (GOLD analysis project Ga0247832, IMG submission 192407) | Freshwater microbial communities from meromictic Lake La Cruz, Castile-La Mancha, Spain - LaCruzMarch2015_4m | ecosystem: Environmental > Aquatic > Freshwater > Lake | place: Spain... | reverse complement strand
CATAATGCGGGCTCCGAGAGTAGCAGCGAATGCGCGCCGGGCAAATGGCGTGTGAGTTCGGCCACGAAACAGCAGGCAAGGCCCGTGGTGCGGATCTTTGTGCCCTCTTTGCTCTTTTGTGGATAAACAAATGATCAGCTTTATCGTAACATATCCGTTGCCATGACTTCTCGCTATTGGAAATCCCTCGTTCTGCCGCTGCTGGCAGCATCGTGGCTTTCCTCCAGCCAAGCGCAGACGGCGTGGACCGAGCGTGACTCACGCCTCGCCAACGAATACCTGTCCCTGCTTGTGGAACGGCCAGAGTATGGCCGCGTGGTCGATCTGTTGTGGGATCTCTACCAGAAGCGCGAGGCGACCAAGCTGTTGCTCGACAACATCGCCACGCAGGCCCAGGCCTCGAAGCATCCCAGCGTGCTGCTGGTGCAAGGGCACCTCCTGCGCAAAGGCGGCGACCTCGCCAAGGCGGCGGCCATTTATGATGAGGTGCTGAGGCTGGAGCCGAAGAACGCGCTGGCCCTGCTCTCGCGGGCGCAGGTGGCGGTTGAGTCAGGTGACTCGGCGAAGGCCCTGACCTTGCAGGCCCTGCTGGCCGCTACGCTCCCGGACAACGACCCTGCCAAGGTCGAGGCCTGGATGCAGCTTGGCAATCTATCGCTGGCGGCGGGCAAGACCGACCAGGCGGTGAAGGCCTGGCAGTCGGCCGTGAAGCTGAAGCCTCAAGATTTGGCACTCGCCCGCACCGCGGCCCAGCTCATGCTGCGCGCGGGCTTCCCGGAAAAAGCCGTGTCCTTGCTCGAAGCACTGGCGCAGCAATCCGATCCGCAAAAGCGCCTCGAAGCCTTGCATGACCTAGCCCGCGTCCACGAAAATGCGGATCAGTTTGCCAAGGCCGATCAGGCGCTGCGTGCGGGCCTTTCGCTGCTCGATTATCACGACAGCCGTTACGCCGAGTTCTTCCTGCGCCGTGTCCGGGTGCATGAGCGATTCGGGTTGCTCGACGACATGCGTGCGGAACTGCAAGGCCGCGCGCGGCAGCAGCCCGCGACCGAGCAGGCGCTCAATGACATGACGCGCTTCTTTACGCTGACGGTCGATCCTGATGAGCGCTTGGTGTGGCTGCGCGAGCTGGTGAAGGCTGCGCCACAGGCCGAGCAGTATCGCTGGGAGCTGGTGCGTGCTTTGCTGGATCATGAAGGCGCGGCCGAGGCCTCCAAGATCCTGGATGAAAAGCTAAAACACGATGGCTCTGACTTGCCCGCGTTGGTGCTGCTGCGTGCCGAGGCCGATCTTCGTCAAGGCCAGCAGGACCCCGCGATGCAGCGGCTGCGCGAGTTGATCGAGCATCAAGGCACGAACGATGTAGAAAAGCAGGTGCTGTCCTTCGCCCAAGAGCGCTCGCTGGATGCGGTCGTGGAAATGATCCTGCAGCGCCGAGTGCAGCGCGATGGCGACAAGCCCGAGGCGGCCTTTGAACTGGCGACCTATTACCGCTCACGCGATCGCGGCACCGAGGCAACCAAGGTGCTGCATGACTACGCCACACGTGCCAGCACTGCGGAGGAACAAGCCCGGCGCTTGAACGATGCTGCGGCATTTTTGGCATCCGGTGGCAATGATGAGGAAGCACTGCGCCTGCAACGGGAAGCCACCAAGCTATCCAATGGTGGCCGCGAAGAGTTGGTGCGGCTCGCCGATTTAATGGCGGGCAGCGGCCAGAGTAGCGACGCCGTTGAGCAGCTCGAAGCCGCCTTCCAAAAAGCGACCAGCTACGACGAGCGTGCCGACATCGACGACCGGCTTTACTCCCTGCTGATGGGGGAGCAGAAGGAACAAGCGCCCAAAAAGCCTGCAGTCTCCAATAGCGAATTCACGCTGCCCGCCTTCATCACTGGCGCGGGCTTCGGCACCGACGCACCGACCAGTGACGGCGTGGTGAAAATGCCCAAAGCACTGCTCGATCATGCCAATCAAGTCATCCGAGTAGCGCAGGATGTGAAGGCCAGCTCCGAGCTAATGGTTCGCGGCGTGTGGTGGGCCAGCCGTGTCGACCGCATGAACGATGCCTATGCATTGATGCGCCGTGTCTGCATAGACCCAACGACCCGCAAACGAGTCGACCAGCCCATGGAGATCGAACGTCTGTGGCTGGAGGTCGCCATGGTTGATGACAATCGCTTGCTGATCAGCCACCAGCTCAAGCACCTCATCGAAAGTGATGCCTCGAACCGCGTGCAATACCTGCTGCGCCTCGCCGAGCAGCACATGGCCAGCAACGTGCCGGAGCTGGCGGTGAGCGAACTGCAACGAGCGCTCCAGGAGCAGCCCGACAACGAAGGTGTGCTCTCCGCCCTGACCCAATGCTATCAGCTCACACGCCAGCTCGACAAGGCGCTGGAACTCTGGCGCAATGCGATTCAACGCACGCCAGGCAATGCGGGTATTCCCTTGCGCGAACGCTATGCCGAGCTGCTGATGAAGGCGAACAAGCTGGGCGACTATGTGGAAACGCAGATCGCGATTGTAGAAGCCGAGACCGACATCAAGCGTCGGCGCGATGCCTTCAAGCGCTTCATTGACCGGCTGGTGTGGAGCGATGCGAGCAGTGGTGAAGTGGAGCCCGCGATCATGCAGGAGCGCCTCAAGCTGGTGGAGGGCCGCTTGATTGAGCGCACGCGCAAGCATCCCTTTGATGGCTTTTTCCACGAGGCGCTGGCAGCCGTGTTTGAAAAGAATGGCGACGCGCAAAAGGCCTTCGCGTCCATGAAGCAGGCCTACTACACCTCGCCTGACACGCCGTTTTCGCTGGATCAATTGCGTGCGGCAGCGCTCAGGGCCGGGGACTTGAAGGCTGCGATTTATTTCCAGAAGCAAATCGTGGCCACAGCTCCGGCCAAAGAGTTAGCAAGCGAATCCCGGCAACTGATTCAACTGCTGGAGCAGACCTTCCAAATCGCCGAGGCGGACAAGGTGCGGCGTCGGTTGGAGAACCGCCTGTCGCAGGACGCGCAAGCGCTCGAAGACCTGGCGCAGTATTACAAGGACACCGGCCAAGACGAAGCCGAGAAGCGCGTCTATGAGCAGGTGCAGCGAGTGCGCTCGTGGGACCCACGCAGCACATTGCGACTGGCTTTGAAATGCATCGCTGTAGCAGATGAACAAGCGGCGGAGCAGCACCTGCGGCAACTCCTGTCGAAGACCCGTGCGCGCAACTCACTGAAGACCCTGCCACCCGAGCGCTGGCCTTTCCCTCTGGCCGATGAACGCAAGCCCGGCGCTGCAGCTTCGATGAAGGAACTCGTCGATCTGCTGGATGAATCACGCGGTTTGGAGAAGGCCGAGACGGAACGCCTGCGGGCCTTTTTGAACACGCCGCGACCCGAGTTCATGGAGCTGCCTGACGATGTATCGCTGGTGCGCCTGCGTGGCATTGAGGAGATGTCCAAGCTGCTGCGCAGACAGGGTGGGGGAGGCTTGCTTGCGTGGACCAAGGAATGGCAGGAGGGAACGAAAGCGCCCGCGATCGAGAAGCTTTGGGCGCTCTTCTACGCAGGGGCTAACAAGCCGTTCCAGACAGCACTTCATGAAGCCATCGGTCAGGCCGAGGATGTGGATCTGCAATTCGTTCACGCCTGGATGATCGTGCGATCGGAAGGCATGAGACAGGCGCTGGCCTGGATGAAGGTTCCCATCATTGGTCGTGACAAGCAGGCGCAGCGGCGGCGCATTTTGCAAGCGGTGACCGGGATGATGGCGGACTGGGAGAGCTTCCGCTATGAGCCTTCGGAACTCGTCGTGCTAGGCAATGCACGACTGCTGCAAAACGGCGCGCTACTAGACTTAGTTAAGCGCTTGCAGGATCGCCAGCGCTATCTGGAAGCGATTTCGCTGGTCGAGTGTCTACGCCGTCAATCGCCGGAACTGTGGCGCTCTTATTCATTCGTGCTTTCGAGCTTTGCAGAGTCGGCGGAGCTGTGGGATTTGCAGCGCCAGTATTTGCATGAGGTGCTGGATGAGTCGCCGCAGCCGGGTGGCTACAGCGGTGAAGATCAGGATCCATTCTTGATGAGTGTGATCGCGCTGCATCGTCTGGCGCACACACCGCAGGAGCGAGATGAGGTGGTGCAGGAAGCCTTGGCAAGGCTGCGTTCGTCGCCGCCCAGTGCGCTGACGACCATGCGTGAAGCCGCCGTCGCGGGCCTTGCGGGTGCCGTGGATCCCGCAGTGAAGGAACTGGGTAGCTTCGCCAGTCAGGGCTTGCTCGGATCACGTACACTGGGCGTGCCGCAGGGAGGCTTAATGCCGCAGGGCTCGCTGCGTGGCGAGGACAACAATCACCTGCGCAGCTACTGGGAGGACCTGCGCATGATCGGTGGCATCCTTTCTCAGCAGGGCCTGGGACCCTTGGTCGCGGCGATGGATGAGCATCTCAATCAGCAGATGGGCAGTGTGCAACTCGGCCCAAAAACGAGCGACACCTTTAGCCTGTGGCGCAGCTCGCGACTCATTCGTCAACTGCGCGCGACGAACTATCCGAACCGCGTGCGCCTGATCCGCGAGTATCTCGCGTCGGTCGACATGAAGGAAGAAGATGCGGTCGAAGCACTCATCGAACTGGGGCGTGACCTGGAAATCAATGGCTTGATCCGTGAGTGCATCGAAGTTTATCGCCTGCTTCCGCCGCGTGCGCCGACGAACAATTTGTATGCAGAGTATTTTATTCGTGTCTGCGAGCAAGCGTGGGAGCCGGGACCGGGGCGCGAGTATGTAGAGAGCTTGTTCGGCAAGGACCCGGTCTACAAACCGCAGGGCATCGGCGATGAAGTGCTGCGCGAAAAGCACGCACGCTATTTGGCGCTGCAACGCGATGCGCTACGCCTCCGCGAGCTGGCGTGGAAGAAGGAAGGCTTCACCCGTGTTCTGGCAGGCCGCATTGCTCATGAAGTGCCGTATGCGCGCGAGCTGGCGCTTTTGTTGGAACACGATGGCGACACAAAGGGCGCGTTGGAGGCGTGGAACCAGATGCACATGGCGCTGATCAGTGGCACGCCAGACAATCCCATGCCCGCAGATCCTGAGGCCGCGCTGCACCGGGCCAGACTCATGGTCGAGCTGAAGGCCCCGCATCCCGCGCATCAGGCCTTGCAAGAGGTGCCGGTGAAGGATGCGATCGACGAAGCGCATCTCAATGTGCTGAAGCTGCGTGCGCAACTGGCGGCGGAGACGGCGCAGTGGGAGGACGTGCGTTCGCTCATGACCGTAGCGGTGGACAAGAAGTCGCCCGAGCTGGCGCTGGCCATCACCGATGAACTGCACAAGGCCAAGCGCAGCACCGAGGCGCTGAACTTCCTAACCCAAGCCGAGCGCGCGATGAAGGGGCTGGAGGAGCGTTTTGCGCTGCGGCTGGAGCAACTGCGCTTCTTTGCCCTGGACGCCACCTGGACCCCTGAGCGTGGGCGCAGTCAGGTGGCAGCTCTGTTCCGTTCGGGCGGACGCAGCCGTGCGACCTTGCAGAGGTTAACGACGTGGTTCGGACACCTGGCCAAGCAGCCCAGCGTGGCTCCAAGCTGGATCGCCGTGTTGAAGACGGAAGCTCGTAGCGGTAGTGATTCTGCTCTGGCGGCGCTGGGCTTGTGCTGCCTCGTCTCGCAATGGCAAACCAGCACCTTGCCTGCAGAGGTCACCGCCGCGTGGAGTCGGGCCTCGGAGCGCGATCGCCCTTGTGTGCAGCTGGCGGCTCAGGCGCTGATCGATGCTGGGCGGCCTGCGGCTGCTTGGATGGCGTGTGAAGCGCTGCGCGCGACACCGGCCGGCATGCAGGCGCGATTGCTGCCGATTGCTGCGGTTGCCGCAGCGGCCATGAAGGATGATTCCCGGTTGCGCGAGTTGTATGCCGAAGTCGTGCGGATGCCTTTTCCTGGTGGCACGCTGACGAAGGAGTGGGCTGATGCTTTCACACAAGCCGACCGCGCCGATTGGGCCCGAGAGCTGTATGACCTCGCGGCCGCACAGATGGGCAACACGAGCCGCCCCAACGCAGACTTGACACGCGTGCAGATCGAGTTCCTGATCGGTCAGAAGGCCTTTGAAGCCGCCGAAACTTTGTTGCTGCAAAACTACGGCAGCTTCATTCCTGAATCTGCGGCGATGATTGTGAAGCTCTACCGCGAGTGGGGCCGCTTGGATCAGATCGAGGCGGAAATGCCGAAGTATTTCCTGCCTGAAGGCGTGACCTTGGAGGTGCGGTTCTTGAGCAAGGAGTGACAGCATCTTGCCGTCGCTTCTTGCTTAACCCACCGGCTTCAGCACCACCTTCTTCACATCGAGCACGGCGGACTTGGTCTTGTTCACGGGGTCAATGACGAGGCGTTGGGTGCCGGGCTCTTTGATCTCGATCTCGCCGACCTGCACGTCCTTCCACTTCTGGAAGCCGCCCGTGTCTTGCACGGTGAATTTCTTCTCCTGGCCACCGACTTTCACAGCGACTTCGCTGCCGTGATTGCCGCCGCCGCAGCCGTGCGAGACAATGACTTGATATTTGCCGGGCTTGGCGACTTCGAACTCCCACTCGGCGAAGTCTTCCGGGTCGGTCCAGTAGCCGAGGCAGTTCTTTTCGCGCTTGGACTCGAAGCGCATGGTTTCGGACCAGGTCGTGGCGTCTTTGGCATGCAGCGTCAGGCTGCCATCGTCGGCTGGGGTGACCGTAGCCTCGCCCTCATGTGTGGGGACCAGCTCGACCTTCACAATGTCGAAGCCGGAGGAGTTCGCAGCGCTGGGGGCGTAGATGGCGAACCCCTGGGTCTCCGTGTCGGCGATGAAGACTTCGCCCAGATAGGTGTCGCGGCCAGCGGGGGCGGCGGTGAGCACCTTGCGCAGGCGGGTTTCGCCCATCTTGAGCTGCACGCCGAGCGTGGCGTGATCCAGTTCATACGTGAGGCGCACGAGGTAGTGGCCAGTGCGCTTGGGCTTGAAGGTCCAGTCGAATTGCAGCCAGTGATCCATGGGCGTCATGACGCCGGATTTGGGCAGGAATTCCAGGATGCCGCGCTTGGGCATGTCGGGCCGCTCGAGCGGTTCGTCTGTCCCGAAGTCACCCAAGTCGGCGACGACGGCCGCCTTGTCCTTGTCCTCCGCGTGAAGGAGTGGCGCGGTGAAAACGCAGGGAAGGGCGAGGCAGGCGAGGAGACGGTTCATGATGAGAGGGGATGCGGCGGAGCATTCCCAACGTGCCATGCGCGCTTTTGTTTGCCGAGCAGAAAAAGTTTCGGGTTTCGAGCCGTGCGATGAATCGCAACGGCCCGAAACCCGAAGGGAACTTGATGTGAACTGGCCTTACTCGGCCTTGCCTTCTTCAAACGCGCAACCGTGCTTGTCTTCAGCAGGCTCGATGTCTTCGACGACGGCGTGTTCCTTGAGGAATTCAAGCGCGTTTTGCAGGCGCAGGTCGTCTCTCATGCGGTCGATCATGCCGTTCTTCTGCGCCTGGGCGATGAACTTCTTCACCGGGGTGCGGCTGCGGTCGGCCCAGTTGGCCACGGCCATGCTGAGCTGCGCGTCGCTGACTTGCAGGTTTTCCTTCTTGGCGATTTCTTCCAAGATGAAGCTGACCTTGACGCTTTGCTTGGCCTGCTGAGTCGCCGTGTTGACGATCTCCTCCTGGTTCTTCATGATCTCGTCCTCGGCCATGCCCTGGCGCTGAGCGCGCATGGCGATGTCGTTGGTGCGGCGCTGAGCCTCGCGCTCCACCGCTTCCTGCGGCAGGTCGAAGTTCAGGTTGTCATGCAGGAAGGCCATCACCTGGTTGGAATGCTGGGCATCGCGGGCCTGCTCTTTGCGCTGGCGGAGACCGTCGGCCACTTCCTTGCGCAGGGTTTCCAGCGTGGCTTCGGCACCGAGTAGCTTCTGGGCAAAGGCCTCGTCCAGCTCAGGCAGCTTCTTCTGCTTCACGCCTGTGCAGTTAGCGCTGATCTCGATGTTCTTGCCCTTGAGCACGTCGTTGTGGAAGTCCTCGGGCAGGCCGATAGTCAGCTCGCGCGACTCGTCTTTCTTGATGCCGACAAGGCCAGCGTAGAAGCCGGGCAGGAAGTCCTCTTCCTTGTCGAGGAGGAACCAGTTGCCCTCGATCTTGCGGAAGTGCACCGGCAGATCGGGGTGCGTTTCTTCCAGCGGTTGGCCGTCCATCTTGGCCACGTAGTTCAGCACGACAGCGTCGCCCAACTCGGCACCACGATCGACGTCGTCGAAGCTCTGCTGGCGCTCGCGCAGGTGGTAAATCTCATGGTCGATGTCGTGGTCGCTGACGACGACTTTCTCCAGCTTGACCGCGATGCCCTTGTAGTCGGGCAGTTCGAATTTCGGCGCGGTGCTGACTTCGGCGGTAAAGGTGAAGGTGTTGTCCGTGTCCAGCTTCACGTCGCGCACGGAGAGCACTTGCAGCACTTCCATGTTCTCTTTGCGGATCGCCTCACGGCAGCCGTGGTTGATGAGCTGGTTCTGCAATTCGCTGTCCACGCTGTCTTTGTAGCGCTTCTCGATGACGGAGACGGGCACCTTACCAGGGCGGTAACCGGGCACGTTGGCGATGCTGGCGTAGTGGCTGGTGATCTCGCTGCGCTGCTGCTTGACCACGTCCGCAGGCACTTCGACATGAAGGACGGCGCGGCAGTTCGGCTGATGTTCGACGTTGATGTTCATAAAACTCGTTCTAGTGAGGGCTTCTGACCCGCTCACGCCAGCGGAGCAGCACACAGCGCCCGCCGCCCGGCGAAAGGGGGGCGGATGCTAGGGCACAAAGGCGGTTTTGACAATCCCAGATCGCAACCCTTTCGACATGAGTTTTCTGAAGCGCCTAGAAGTCTGGTTCCTGCTCATCCTCGCCGCGGCCCTCGGGGCTTTTGTGCTGGTGCAATCCACCGTCTCGGACCCGGACGAGCCCCTGATCACCGACACGGTTCCGGCCAAAGTCGACGGCAAACCTGCGCTGCTAGGCCTGACCATCGAACGCGACCACGGCAATGCGCGCCTGGACATCGACGTGCGCCTGACCAATCCGAACGCCCGTCGCCTGCTGCTGGTGCCGCCCGCCGTGCGTCTGCTCAATGCCAAAGGTGCCGAGGTGCCCGCCTTCATCCTACCCGTGGAGCCGCCGCCGGAACTCCCGCCATCCACCGAAGCCACCGCCAAGCTGCGCTTTTGGCTGGAGCAGGAAGACCTAGCCGGCAAGCTAACCCTGGAGCTGGTCGGCACCACGCTGGAGGTAAAGCCAGACAAGGCGTTCGATTTGGAAACGCTGAAGAACGCAGAGCCGAAGCGGCAGCCTTGGTGAGGGATTAACCACGGAACGCACAGAAAACGCGGAAGGGAAAAAGGCTTGTTCCGTCTTCCGTGTTTTCTGTGTATTCCGTGGTTTAACCTTTCCCCGTGCAAATCAGCCACTTTTTCCTGTCGCCAACCTTGTGGTCCGTGCCCCTCGCCCTGACAGGCGATGAGGCCCGCCATTGCGCCCAGGTGACCCGGCACGGCGTTGGCGACGAGGTGGTGATCTTCGACGGTGCGGGGCGGAAGGCCTTGGCGCGCATCGAGAAAGCCAGCAAGGACCGCGTGGAGCTGCTCACGCTAAGCGAAACCTCGAAGCCCGCACCCAGCGCGCCGCTGACGTTGCTGCAAGGGATCGTCAAAGGCGACACGATGGAATGGATCATCGAGAAAGCCGTCGAACTGGGTGTGCAACGCATTGTGCCCGTGCTCACGCAGCGCAGTGTCGTGCGCCTGAACGCTGCCGAAGCCGGGAAGAAGCGGGAGAAATGGCAGCGCGTGGCGCTGGAAGCCTGCAAGCAGTGCGGCCAGGCGTGGCTAACCGAGATCGCCGTGCCCTGTGCTTTGGACTTGGCGATTCAACAGACGGCAGCGGTCGAGATGAAGCTGATCGCCTCGCTAGAACCAGACGCAGATACGCTCAAGCGTGAACACCGAACCTCGACAGTTATCGCCATTGGCCCGGAGGGCGATTTCACGCCGGATGAGTATGCGCAGCTCAAGGCCGCCGCTTGGCAGCCCTGGTCGCTGGGGGTGCTCACTTTGCGCAGCGAGACAGCGGCCATTTGCGCCTTGTCGATCCTCGGCTACGAATGGAGGCCTTAACTTCATGTCCGCCGCCCAAGAGAAGACCCAGCTCGACTGGCTCTACAGCACCCAGTTGTTCGGCATCAAGCTGGGCCTGGACAATGTGCGTAAGCTGCTGCGGGAGCTGGATCTCCCCGCCGAGGGGCAGAAGTTCATCCACGTCGCGGGCACCAACGGCAAGGGCAGCGTGTGCGCCTTCATCCACTCGATCCTGAAGGCCTCTGGCATCAACGCAGGCCTGTTCACCTCGCCGCATTTGATTCAGTTCCGCGAGCGCATTCGTGACAGCGAACGCATGATGACCCAGCAGGAGAATGCGGCGGGATTGGCGAAGCTGCGAGAGCTGGTCAAGGAATGGGATCCGCACCCGACCTTCTTCGAGCTGACCTTTGCGCACGCCATGCAGTGGTTCCGGCAGCGTGCGCATGAGTGGGTCGTCTTGGAGACGGGCATGGGTGGCAGGCTGGATGCGACGAACACGGTGAAGCCTGCGGTTACGGTCATCACCTCCATCAGCATGGATCACCAGGCTTTTCTCGGGGAGTCGCTGCGCGAGATCGCTTGTGAGAAGGCGGGCATCATCAAGCCTGGCGTGCCCGTGATCACCATCAAGCAGCACCCCGACGTGATGGCTGTCATCTCGCTGACCGCTCGCGAACGGGAAGCGCCGCTGTACGTGGTGACGACGCCCGTGCGTGGCTACGAAATGGGACTGGCGGGCCACTATCAGCTCTGGAATGCGGCGCTCGCCATTACCGCGGTCAAGTCGGCAGGCTTTCGATTCAAAGATTCCGTCCTGCGCGACGGCATCAAGAAAGTGCACTGGCCCGCGCGTTTCCAACGACTCGACAAGGAAGAGCGCCTGATTTTGGACGGCGCGCACAACATCGACTCCGCCGAGAATCTTGCGCGCACCTGGAGTCAGAAGTATCCTGGCGAAAAGGCCTCTATCGTCTTCGGTGCGGCCTCGTCGAAGGATGTGCGCGCGATGCTGCGCGCTCTACAACCCATTGCCGCGCGCTGGCACTTCACCGACTTCGAGTCACCGCGCTCGGCACCGCCTGAGCAGGTGCGCGAGGTGCAGGCCTCGCTGTATGGGCAGGCGGTGGAAACCTTTGTCCATGACAAGCCGGCTGCGGCTCTGGCCGCGGCGAAGAAAAGCAAAGAGCGCGTTTTGATCGCTGGTTCGCTCTACCTCGCGGGCGAGGTGCTCGCCCACGTGCGCGGCGAGGAGAAGCTGTTCCAGGCGACGTCGCAGTGAGGGCGCGTACGCTGTGGTTTGGTGTCATGCGAAAGAACCGCAGCAGCTTCGCTGTTAAACCACGATGCTTGCCCGCCTCGTCCTCCTTTGCTTGTGCCTAGCGTCCACTCTGCACGCTGCCCATAAGCCGAACTTTGTCTTCATCCTCTGCGATGACCTGGGCTACGGCGATGTGAAGTGCAATAACCCGAAAGGCAAGATCGCCACGCCACAGATGGACGCGATCGCCGCGCGTGGCGTGCGTTTCACCGATGCGCATTCATCTTCCGCTGTCTGCACACCCACGCGCTACGGCGTGATGACCGGTCGCTATAACTGGCGCACGAAGTTGCAGAATGGAGTGCTCGGTGGGCTCAGCCCTCGGTTGATCGAGCCTGGGCGAATGACCGTGGCGTCGATGCTTAAGGGCCAAGGCTACAAGACGGCAGTGGTAGGCAAGTGGCACCTGGGCATGGATTGGGTCAAGCATCCGGGCAAAGAGGTCAGCGAGTTGAACATCGAGAAGCCCGATCAGGTCGCCAGTGTGAACTACACGCAGCCGATCACGAATGGCCCCACGAGCGTGGGCTTCGACTCTTACTTCGGTATCGCAGCCAGTCTCGATATGGTGCCCTACTGCTTTATCGAGAACGACCGTGTCACCGTGAATCCGACCGAGCAGATGAAGCTGGCGATGAATGCTGGCGAGGGAAAAAACGGCTTCACGCGTGAGGGCCCCGGCGCGCCAGGATTCCGTGGCGAAGATGTGCTGCCGACGTTCACCAAACGCGCCACCGAGATCATCAGCAAGCACGCCGCTGCGAAGGAAAGCTTCTTCCTCTACCTACCGCTGAACTCGCCCCACACGCCCATCTTGCCGAGCCAGAAGTGGCAGGGCAAAAGCGGCATCAGCTTGTATGCGGACTTCGTCATGGAGACGGATGACGCCATTGGCCAGATCGTCAAAGCGCTCGAAGTCGGTGGTGTCGCGGACAACACGGTCGTCATCGTCACCAGCGACAACGGCTGCTCGCCCAGCGCGGATTACAAAACGCTCGCCGAGCATGGCCACAACCCGAGCTACCACTTCCGTGGCAACAAGGCGGACATTTTCGACGGCGGTCATCGTGTGCCCTTCCTCGTCCAATGGCCCGCGCAGGTGAAAGGTGGCAACACGTATGATCACCCCGTGTGCCTGCTCGACTTCACCGCGACGGCGGCTGACATCCTTGGCTACGATCTCCCCGACAATGCCGCAGAGGACAGCGTCAGCTTCCTGCCCGCGCTGAAGGGCGAAACGAAGCCTGTGCGCGAGGCCATTGTGCATCATTCCATCAATGGCTCCTTCAGCATTCGCCAAGGCAACTGGAAGCTCGAACTCTGCCCTGACTCAGGCGGCTGGAGCGAGCCGCGGCCACACAATCCCAACGCCAAAGGCAAGAACAAAGCCAAGGCCGTAGTGACGACTCTGCCGCCTGTGCAGCTCTACGACCTGAGCACTGACATCGGCGAGACCAAGAACGTGCAAGCCGAGCATCCTGAGATCGTCGCGCGTCTCAGCACACTGCTGGAAAGCTATGTCGCCAATGGCCGCAGCACGCCGGGCGCCCCGCAGAAAAACACGGTCGACGCCGACATCTGGAAGTTCTCGAAGCGCTAACCAACAGCGCTAGCGCGCGAAATCTCACCGCTGGCACTGCGGACAGAAGAACGTCGAGCGATTGCTTTGGACGATACGCCTCACGGGAGTCTGGCACTCGCGGCACGGTTCGTCTTCGAGGTCATAGACGCGGAGTGTTTGCTTGAAGTAACCGGGCTCGCCATTCTCACGCAGGAAGTCACGCAGCGTGGTGCCGCCCATGTCGATGCTGGCGGCGAGAACCTCTTTGATGGCACTAACAAGCTTCACCAGACTCGAGCGCGCGACCTTGCCTGCGGCTTTTTGAGGTTGAATGCCCGCCATGAACAAGGCCTCGCAGGCATAGATGTTGCCCACGCCAACGACGAGGTGAGAGTCCATGATGGCTTGCTTGATGTTCGCCTTCTTGCCCTTCAACTGCTGCTGCAAGTAAGCGGCATCGAAGTCTGCGCCAAGCGGTTCGGGGCCAAGCGGTGCGAGCAGAGGATGTGTGGCGGGATCGTCAATGAGCAGCACGCAGCCAAAGCGGCGCGGGTCGTGGAAGCGCAGTTGCTTGCCCGTGTCGAGCTGGAAGGCGACGTGGTCATGCTTGCGCCAGGGCGTATCGGCATCGCTCAGGCGCAAGGCACCGGACATGCCCAGGTGGATGAGCAGGGTGCCGGGCTTGGCTTTGAAGAGCAGATATTTGCCGCGTCGGGTGCCCGAGAGAATTTTTTCGCTTTCGAGCAGATGGATTGTGTCAGGCACAGGCCAGCGCAGACCTTTGTGCCGCACGATGACCTCGCGCACGGTGCTGCCAACTAGGTGGGGGCTGACACCGCGCAGGGTGGTTTCGACTTCGGGCAGCTCGGGCATGTGGGGTTACTCACTAGCTTCAGGCATCTCCGCGCGCATATTGGCAATGACTTTATCGACGCTCTCCAGCAGGCGATAGTGCAGGCGCTTGCGCTGGTATTTGTTGAAGAGGATGACGCGGAGTTTCTCCCACAGGTCGAGTTCGGGCTTTTCGACAGGGACCCAGGCGCGAACTTCTTTGTCGAGGATCGAGAAGCGCCAAGCGCGGGAGTCCCAGTAGCCACGGTAGTAGCGCTTGCCGATGTCGGGCAGGAATTCGTGCCATTCGTGGACTTGGTTCTTTGTCATGATGCGGGCGGTTTCTGGTTGCGCGGCGAGGATGCGTTGCAATGTGCCGGGTGCAACCTTCCAAATCCAACTACGACGATCTATTCCGGCTGCTGGGCTGCATCGTGCTGATTCTGAGCGTGGGTGCGGCGGTATCTCCGATGTTGTTCTGGGGTGGGAAGGGATTGCTGGTCTGGATGCATGAGTCTGGCACCATCATCCAGGAAACGCAGGCGAAGACGTGGCCGCTGAGCGAGGTGCTGCGGGCGGACTTCGCGCGTTTCTTTAACCGTGCGGTGCTGGTCGCGGCGCTGATCGTGCTACCGCTCTACGCTCGAAAAGCAGGCTACACGGCGCGGCTACTGCCCAGCCTGAAGCCAACGAAGGCGGGGCTCGCCCAGTTTGGGATCGGCTTCTTCCTGGCGGCGTGCTTGCTTTTGCAGTTGGGCTGGGGGCTCGTGCATGCAGAGGTTTATTCGCTGCGTGCCGACGCTCCGTGGTGGGGCTTGGCTACGCCACTGACTGCCGCTTTGGGGGCGAGTGTGGTTGAGGAGATCGTGTTTCGCGGCTTTCTGCTGGGCCTGCTGCTACGCTCCATGCGCGTGGGCACCGCTGTGTTTTGGACCACGTTTGTCTTCGCGCTGGTGCATTTCCTGAAGCCGCCTGAGCACGTGGTGGTGCAGGGCGATGCCGTAGGCTGGGGCACTGGCTTCTGGTTGATCGGGCAGATCCTGAGCAACTTTGGCCATGTGGATTTCCTGCTCGCGGACTTCTGCACGCTGTTCGCGGTTGGGCTTATGCTTGCGCTAGCAAGGGTGCGCACGCGGGCGCTGTGGTGTAGCCTGGGCTTGCACTCGGGCTGGGTGTTTGGCCTGAAATACTTCAGCGCGCTGACCCGTGGCACGCGTCCGCTGCGGGCGGGTGATCACTTGCCGTGGATCGGCGAAAACTTGCGCATCGGACTCGTGCCGCTGTTTGTGGTGCTCATCACGGGCTGGGTAGCCATCGCGATCACCCGCCGCATTCGCCCCCCCGCAACCGGTGTAGATTCCGATTGCGGGAAAGCGTGAGGGAAGGAACATAGTCGCTCACTCACTCACTCAAAGCCCGAGTGGCGGAATTGGTAGACGCGCCAGACTTAGGATCTGGTTTGGTAACAAGTGCAGGTTCGAGTCCTGTCTCGGGTATTTTCCCCTGTAAATCAAGGGTTCCAGCGCTTCGGCGTTGGCTCGCTTGGCGGGTGAAAATTTATTGGCTGTGCACCGGCTGTGCATCTGTAGCGGCCAAAGAGCTGCATTTCGCCTCAGCTCGGTGCGGCCCATTGTGAGAGTATTTCCGGTGCTCAAACCTATTTGGCAGGCAGGCACTCCGCCGTTGAACTCTATTGTTCCTCCCTTTTTGGGTGCTCCACTAGGCAAGCCTGCATCGCCACGCCTGATTTGCTTCACCCATGGAGCCGCCCGACGGCAACACATTCACCCGTGCGGTTGGGTCACATTTTTGATCTGGCACCGGAAAGTCATTGGGGAGCTGCCGCCTTGGTGCGTCCTGGTTTGCGCGGTGGCTTGACTTGTGTGTATGAACGCTAAGTGATTGAGCATGATCCAGGAATCCTCGTTGCTCTGGTGGGTGATAAACATTCCGCTGGGGGCGTTCTCGGTTATGGCGATTTTCTCCGCTGCTGCATTTGTGTGGGAGTGGGTAGCCAAGGAAGAGTATGGAGATGAGTATCGTCCGTGGCGCGAGATTGTGACCAAAATCGTGGTGCTGCTGGTGGTGTTCCTATTGATTGGGGTCTGCTGTGTATTGGTCAAGAGCTGCGAATTTAACCCTCTGAAGCATGGCACGGATGAGTGGCCCGACTACTGACTCAATGATTTGGAAACCAGCTTTGTGCATTAACTCGAGCGTCGCTCATCGTGATGAGCCTCCCCACACAGATTCTTCATTCATGGGAATTCTTCCGTAACCGGGTTCTTCTCTACTGTGCGGGTGGTCGTGCGGGCATCCGTGCGGGTGCCTGTGTGGCGTTGAAGCCCCTTCAAAGAACTCGCAAGCCCCTTCCTAGCCCCTTGGCAGGTGCTTGCTGTTCTTGATCTGAAATCAAGCTTTGCGCGCACGAAAAAAAGAAAGGGCGCGGAGTGTCGTTAGCGTGCCGCGCTAAGGCAAGACATTCAGCCCCTCGGCCTGTGCTGCTTGGCGTTGCCGATTGTCGAAGCTCAAAAAGTCCGTGCAGCCGAGTTCCAGCGCGGCGGCGACATGCAACAAATCAAGTGTGCGCGTGCCCAGCGTTGGCGTGTGCCTTGTGGATAGGTTCACAACTCGATTGCGCAAGCTGCTAGTGTAGTCCGCCCAACGGATTGCAATTTATGAGGCGACTCAGGCGTTTAAGATTCCATGCGACTCGCCCCCATCATTTTGTTAACCGCCATGGAACGCAAGAAACTGGAGGCTCTGAGGTCT
>Ga0247832_1004745_pt1 | contig 16596 bp, 20 predicted proteins | sample LaCruzMarch2015__10_FD_192407 | JGI IMG/M metagenome (GOLD analysis project Ga0247832, IMG submission 192407) | Freshwater microbial communities from meromictic Lake La Cruz, Castile-La Mancha, Spain - LaCruzMarch2015_4m | ecosystem: Environmental > Aquatic > Freshwater > Lake | place: Spain... | reverse complement strand
CAAACAACACAGCTTTCCTTGTTTAATACAATTTGAATCTGAAAACGAAAACCACAAGAAAAATGCCCTCTATTTAACCCTATCAATGATGGCCGGGCGTATGCTAATTTTTGTTGGACAGTAGTGACTTAATGTACAATTTCATTGTAAATTTTACTTTAGATTGAACGTTTTGATTTTTGCTTTTGGGTCAATCTTCGAACCCGCTTTTTATGATGGTTGACAGCATTTTGAATTTTTCGGTAGCATTGAACTTATGGCGTGAGTGCGCAGGAATCACAATACCTTCACCTAAGCCAAGTTTATACGATTTGTTGTCGATGGTGAGTTCAGCAGTACCATCAATGATCTGAATGTAGTTGTCGAAGGGGTACATTTTCTCTCCCAGCTCCTCACCTGCATCGAACGATGAAGCTGTAATGTTGCCTGTTATTTTTTTCACAATTGTTTTACTCACTACTGCATTGGGCAGGTATTGAATAAGTTCAACTATGATGTGGACTTTTGATTTATCGATTTCTACTGGTTTTGGAAGCATGTTTTTTTTTAAAAGTAAGAATGGCAAAATTCCTTTTTGGTTTTATTTGATTCAATCGACAGATAGAACCGCAAGAGAAACCTGACATAAATTCCATGAATATACCTCTTTAAATTTGCAATACCAACTGCGAAAAAAAATTTAATTAAAGCACGAAGTCCCTGCATTACAGGAGGAACTTATGATTTTTGCAGGCTTCAATGCCTAAGGGTTCAAGATAGGTTTTCGGAAAAACTAATGAAACAATACAAAACAATAAACAAATTCATTTGACACGGTGTCTAAAAATCAGCTGAGCTTAGTTTTCCTGGCAAAGCCTGTAGCCAACTGTTACCTGCAACCAGCCATTTCTGTATCTTGGGGTTGAAGTGGTAACGTCGATGCCATCGTTGTTCAAGCATCAATGGCTGCTCTGAAACCAAGCATGAGGTGTTGCATGTTTACCTCTACACCTCCCACTAGTCAGAAGGTATTTCTTCTAATACCACCTCTCCTAAATACCTGCTCTTGTTCAATTGTGGTTACACTTGTTGCAAATTCTTCGGTTTGTTTCAACAAGTATGAGCATTGAACACCGCCCAAAATACTGATGAACTCGCTTGGTTTTAAAGATCAAATTCAATGAATACTAGACCTTGAACTGCATACGCATTCCGGTGCCAGCCTCTACAATACTGCTACCGTCCCAAACCTGCCGACCATTCACCCAAGTGCTCACCACCCGGTATTGAAATGTTTCTCCTTCAAGTGGTGTCCAGCCGCATTTCATCAACAAGTTGTTCCGCTTAACTGTTTTTGGTTCCTCAGAAATGAGCGCCAAATCAGCAAAATAGCCTTCTCTGATATATCCTCGATCTTCAATCTTGAATCGATTGGCGACCGCATGACTCATCTTTGAAGCAACCCATGCGGCATCAAGGCCTCTTTTTGCAGCCATATCCAACATCATTGGCACGGCAAACTCTACCAGGGGCAAACCAGCAGGACATTGAGCATAGCCCGTTTGCTTCTCTTCCCAAGTATGTGGAGCATGGTCGGTGGCCACTACATCTATTCCTCCGTCAATCAGGGCTTTCCAAAGTGCTTCCCGGTCTGCCGAGGTTTTTATGGCGGGGTTACATTTAATCTGGCCTTGTTTGGAGTCGTATTCTGCGTCAGCATAAAATAAGTGATGCACACACACTTCGCTTGTGATATGAGATTCTTGCAGTTGGGAAAAAGTGAGTGCCTCTTCTGCGGTGGTTAGATGAAGTACATGTAGATTGGTGCCAAATTTTTTTGCGAGATTAATGGCCAAAGAAGATGATTTCACACAGGCTTCCCTCGATCGGATGAGGGGGTGTTGGCTCATAGGAATGTTGTCGCCAAACTGCTTTCTTGCCAGCTCCATGTTGGCCAGAACGGTGGCTTCATCTTCGCAGTGTGTGGCTATGAGCACCGGTGTGGATGAGAATATTTTTTCCAGCACCTCAATGTTATCTACCAATAAGTTTCCGGTAGAAGACCCCATGAATATCTTGATACCACATACATTTTTTGGATCTATTTTTAATATTTCATCCAGGTTGTCATTCGACGTACCCATGTAAAAGGAATAATTGCCCAGCGAAGATTTTGAAGCTATTTGGTACTTATTTTCGAGTAGTTCAATTGTAAATGCAGGAGGTTTGGTATTTGGCATTTCCATAAATGAAGTGACTCCGCCAGCCACAGCAGCCCTTGATTCTGTGGCAATGTTTGCCTTGTGCGTGAGGCCAGGTTCTCTGAAATGTACCTGATCGTCTATAGCTCCTGGCAGCAGATAATGACCTTGAGCATCCAAAACATTAGCATGTGCATGGCTGATGGAGGATCCAACTTTCTCAATTCTTCCCTTGACGACGAGCACATCGCCTTCAGTGATTTTTCCTTCGTTTGCAATCCGTGCATTTTTTATAAGTGTGGTAGTCATATCAGATTTAGCTGCGTAATTGGGCGAAAAATAAGGCAGAAAAATGACAATTGAACAAGCACAGCAAACGGTTGACCAATGGATCAAAACTACTGGCGTTCGGTATTTCAACGAATTGACCAACATGGCCATGCTTACTGAAGAAGTGGGCGAAGTGGCCAGAATTATTGCCCGACAATATGGAGAGCAATCGTTTAAGGCATCGGACAAGGACAAAAACCTGGCCGACGAATTGGCTGATGTGTTGTTTGTTGTGATTTGTCTGGCCAACCAAACTGGCATCAACCTTACAGAGGCACTTCAAAAGAACTTAGACAAAAAAAACAGCCGGGACGCCGAGCGTCACAAGGCGAACGAGAAGTTGAAATAGCTAGTTCAAAAGAACCAGTATCAAATAATAGCCAAATAGGTATAGCAAGGAAAGCTGCGCAGTAGGCTTCAAAAGTTTGTCCATTTGCCCTGCCGTTTGCGCCCTGAATACCTGGATCAGGAGCCTCATTGTGGGTAAACTCAGCAAGATCAAAAACCCAAGATAATAATAGCCACCTAATTGAAAAAGATATGCAGCACCCAGCAACACTGCTGCGCTGAGCAAAAAAACCTGATAGATTTTTCCATTTTCTGAACCGATTCGAACAGGTATGCTGTGTTTACCTGCCAAGATATCACTTTCAATATCTCTCAGGTTATTCACGTTGAGCACAGCTGTAGCCAGCAAGCCCATGGTGGCAGCTGGAAAAGCAATGGTCAAAGGAAGCTGGTGAACTTGCAAGTAGAAACTACCCATCACCGCCACGATGCCAAAGAAGATAAATACGGCTATATCGCCCAATCCTGCGTAACCATAGGGTTTTTTGCCTAAGGTATAACCAATGGCAGCCAGTATGGAAGCGACTCCAATTCCCAGAAAAGTAATCCACTCAAACTGTGTTTGAAGGCTTACAAAAAGCAAGGCAATTCCTGTAAATAATGTGCTGATCGCCAACACCCAAACCATAACTTTCATTACATGTACAGAAATGGCCCCTGTTTGTACCATTCTTACCGGCCCTTGGCGCAGGTGGTGGTCTGCTCCGTTAAGCGTGTCGCCCAGGTCATTTGCGAAGTTTGATAAAATCTGCAGTTGAAGCGTGGTAGCGAAGCTGAGCAGGCAAATGAGCCAGCTAAAGCCCTCAGCACTCCATGAATAGCCCAAAACATGCCCCATACCCAGGCAGCTGAAGCTTAGAACCAGTGTTCTGGGTCTGGCAGCCAAAATCCATTTTTTCATTAGAATATCGCTTTGTAATTTTTACAATGTTTGTCCTATTGTACCAGATACTGATGGAAGGAATCAGGCTGTTTGCCGCAAAAATGAAAATTATTTGAACATTGTTTGAATTTACCACTTACCTTTGAAGCCCCTTTAAGCATATAAGAGCAAGACTTTACTTTCAATCCGAACGCCAAATTAACCCGACAAACAAACTGAACAGTCCTAAAAAGCTGTCGGTATTTGAAAGAAAGGAGAAAGCTAATAACTGATTATGAAAGCACATCTACGGCGTCATTTTCTGTCGCATCGGGATTATTTTCGATTTTTGACATTCGTTTTTATAGCAGCACTCATACTTGCTGCCGGAGCCTTGAATAAAGGCAGAGGAACCAGGTTCATCATTCCGTTCTACCACAACATCATAGACGGGCAAACCGAAATCCAAAAAGAGGCAACCGAGGATCATAAATACACGGTTCACAAAAGTTAATTCCTTCCCCTCAGCTTAATCCTCTACTTTTGAGCAGGGTATCAAACTAATTCCGGCTTTGGCTTCTTCCAATTTTATTGACCACGTAAAAATTTATTGTCGTTCTGGTGCCGGTGGCCCCGGCAGCAGACACTTTCGCAGAGCTAAATATGTGCCCAATGGAGGCCCTGATGGTGGAAATGGAGGCCGTGGTGCACACATTTACCTGAAAGGCAACGCCCAAATGTGGACTTTGCTGCACCTGCGCTACACCAAACACATACATGCCGATCCCGGGCAAGGCGGCATGGGACAAAACATGTCGGGTTCTCAAGGCAAAGATGTTTTTCTAGAAGTGCCACTCGGCACCGTAGCCAAGGATGCCGAAACCGGCGAAATAATTGCAGAAGTTGTTTCCGATGGCCAGCAAGTTATGCTGCTGGAAGGCGGACGTGGCGGGATGGGCAATGCACATTTCAAAACTGCTACCAATCAAGCTCCGGAATATGCCCAGCCCGGCGATCCATTCAAAGAAAAATACATTGTGCTTGAACTGAAAGTTCTTGCTGATGTGGGTTTGGTGGGTTTTCCGAATGCAGGAAAATCTACCCTGCTTTCTGTGGTGAGCGCAGCTAAACCTGAAATTGCTGACTATCCATTTACTACCATCACGCCCAACCTGGGTGTAGTGCAACACCGTAATTATCAATCGTTTATTATAGCCGACATTCCTGGAATCATCGAAGGAGCGCACGAGGGAAAAGGCATCGGGCACCGGTTTTTACGGCACATTGAGCGGAACTCCGTGCTGCTGTTTATGGTACCAGCCGATTCTGAAAGCATCACCAAAGAATATAAAATTTTGGTGAATGAGCTGAAGGAATACAATCCGGAATTACTCGACAAGCCCAGGGCTTTGGCCATTTCCAAAACTGATTTGGTAACAGATGCAGAATTGAAAAAGTTGCTAAAAAAAGTACCGAAAGGAATTCCTGTTTTGCCCATTTCTGCTGCTACGCAGACTGGATTATCTGAATTGAAAGACCTTCTTTGGGAAATATTGAATCAGAAAAGTGACTAAAACTTGGCTTTAAAAACTTGGCATCAATTTCAGCTCATTGCGATAAAGCAACACCTTGCCATCGTTTTCCAAATGCTTGAGCAGCCTCGAAATGACCACCCGGCTTGTGGCCAATTGCCATGTTTCGTATCTCATGAAACATCTTTTAGAGTTTAAGTTATTGATTATTAACTGATTCGTGCGACACGAAAGGGTGCAGTAGATTCATAACCCTTCAAGTGGTTGAAGACCCTTGAAGTGGTTAGCCAGATTAAAAATCCTACGATAAGCATACCACATTGTAAATATCGAATAGCTGACTATTCGTTCTTCAAGCCCTGAAAGGGCGATGTATCTTAGCGATGGGCAACGCCCTTCGCAAGACCAAATGATGAGCAACGCCCATCGCAAAAAACGACCAATGCCATTGCTAGTGTTATAATCAACAACTCCAATTTTGTGATTTGTTGGTCAAAAAACCAAAGGTGAACCTACCCTGTCACACCATATGCCGCTCCTCTGGAGCTCATCAAACCAACATCGATTTTTTTCTATTGACATCGGGCTCCTCTGGAGCCAAAAGCAGATAAATAAAACCTATAAGGTTTTTGAAAACCTTATAGGTTTGGAGGCACTATTGACATCGGGCTCCTCTGGAGCCAAATGCAGGATGGGGCAGAAACCCAAATCTATTAAGAATCCTTAGAGCGCCAAGGCTAACTCATAGAATAGGAAAACTTGGCATCAATTTCAGCTCATTGCGATAAAGCAACACCTTGCCATCGTTTTCCAAGTGCTTGAGCAGCCTCGAAATGACCACCCGGCTTGTGGCCAATTCATCGGCAATTTGCTGGTGAGAAAGACTTATCACCTTGCTGCCTGTATTCGAAGACTTTTCACGAAGATAGTCCACCAATCGCTCATCAAGCTTTTTGAAGGCTATGCTTTCTACTGACTTCAGCAATTCGTTGAACCGCATGGTGAAACTGTGGAAAATGTAACTTTTCCATCCTGGGTATTTGCTGAGCCATTCGTCCAGCTTATCGTGAGGAACCATGATGAGCTCTACCGCTGTTTCGGCCACTGCTTTAACTTCGCTTCTGCGGGCTTCCATGCAACAGGTGTAAGCCATGGCACAGCTTTCGTTGCTGCTGAGGTAATAGAGTAAAATCTCGTTTCCATCATCGTTTCGACGCAGCACTTTTACAGTTCCTTCCAAAATAATGGGCATGCCTTTCAGCATTTTGTCATAGTCGATGATGACTTCACCTTCTTTAAAATGCATCACTTTTCCACATGCAACTATTTCGTTGACCAGGGCGCTATCGAGGATGGTATTGAGTCGGGCATTCAGGTCTTCCATGGTGTTTTTAAAAATGGTAGTTTAAAATGACATTGGCATGCCATAGGTTCACTTTGTTGAATACAAATGAAGGGTTTTCGGGCAAGGAACCCACTATGCCTTTGTACAACAAAATGATTTCAACATCCAAACCCTGCATATATCCTTCAAACTCATGTTTTATCGACCCATTCATTTGCCAATAAGAAGGCATGGCGTATTTATTGAGCAATGGATTGCTCAGGGATGGCATGCTGTAGTAGCCTGCTGCGATTTCAGGTCTGAAGGTTTTCTTTTTCCATTGGCTCATGCGCAACACCCACGCATGCACACCACCCGCTCCTTCGTTTCGTTCACGCTGAATGAAGGTATAAAGAGGCTCTCTGCCCCACTCCCTGGGCATCAGAAAGCGTCCGTCGTTGGTGATGCGGGTGTAGCTCAATGTATAGTCATGGTGCGAGCCCCTCACGCCAATTCTTCCCCCAAAAATATTGGCATGCCAGCCAGTTGCTGCATAGGTTTTCTGAGGGTCAGCGTTCCCACCGTTTCCGGCTACATCTTGTCTGATGGCTTGAAAACCTAACACCAGTTGCTCTGTTCCGCCAAAAGGTATGAGGCCATCTGCCTGAATCATGGCGGTATTGAACACATTGTCTACGTAATAATTCCAGGCTTGCAGTTTCCAGTTTGGATTCAAATCATGCTGGATGCCTAAAATACTAACATAACTGCTGGCGATGTTTCTTGCATAATCCGATTGTTCGCCGTAAACATTTCTTCCTTGCGAGTATTTGCCAATGGAACCGCCAATGCTGTACCAACTCACTGTTCCTCTGGGCGATATACCATCCAGCCACATCAGGTTTACTTTTGTTCGGGGAATTGCCTTGGTTTCCAGGTTAATGCCTTGCACAGCGGTTGGTCGCATTCTGCCATCTTGTGGATTGATAAAAGGTGTTTTTATGATTTGGCGGCCTACCACGGCAGCATAGGATTTGTAGGAATAACGAAGATAAAGCTCTTCTAACCGATCCAGGTCGTCCCGATTATTGAGGTTCTCAATATCGAACTGGCCGGTTTCGTATCGGCTAAACTGCCCGGTTTTGGGGTCTGGCTTGGCGAGGTTAGAACTAGCTATGTTGAAAATATAAAATCCACTCACACCCAATTGAAAGCCATAGAAAGGCAAGGTTTCGTGACGCAAACCCCCTCCTATGGCATGTGCATAATAGTCGGAAAGACCTGGTGCATTGTCAGTAGCCATGAAAAAATACCGAAAATGTCCGTGCGATTGCCCCTTAGTAAAGTAATCGAGAAGCTTTCTTTTTTGTGTGGGTACTAAGGTATCGGATTCTTGTCCGAACAGGGCAAAGCTTAGCAAGGTCAATAAAATGACTGGTAGTGGTTTCAATGTTGGAAATGCGTTTAATTCCTGATTAAAATCCGGCTTTGATGTAGCTCCAGCCTTGTTCTTGTTTTGTCACAATGTGGATGATGCCGGCGGGCACGGTACTGGCATCGGGCAGTAATTCGCTTCGGTCTACTTTCCTTTCTTTCATCGAAAATTCGCAAGCCTGAAACAGCACACCTTTTTTGATGAACCCGTCTAATTTGGGTTTCACAATAGACTTACTTGTTTGCAACATTTCAAGACCTGGACCATGGCAAACCACCTCGAGCTGGGTTCCGGGGCTAACTGTTAAAATGTTTCCAAGTTGCTTCATCAAGGCTTTATGGGCCAAGGTATCGGCTGTGGTCAGCTGGAAGACAATTCGGTGATTTTGCGCCTGAAGTTGAAAACTGAGGCCTGACAGCAGCAGTAAACAAAGAATGGTAAATCGTTTCATGTTTTTGATTTTATCTGAATTGGTAATCTACACCTGTCACTTGGGTAAGCAGCGTTTCCGGCGCATCCAAAGCAATGGCGTTGTGTTGTAATTTTGGTTCAACCGGAGAATTTGCTTTCAGGTAGTTCTTCAAAGCCTGATGCAAGGTGAATGGCGTATTTTTTGCGTTGGCCACATTTTTGATCCGGCAAAGCACATCTTCAGGATCGCCTTCCCGTTCACAGGCACAAATAGTATATGTAGTTTCAGCAACCAAGGGTTTTCCACCCACCAACACTTCTTTCACTCGTTTTCCCTTTTCGCCAAAAGCCAGAAATTTCACCTGCATGCCTTTAAATTTGATAACCCAACCTCCAAATCTGTCAGAGGCATCGGCAGCAAATACGTTATTGAGCTCTTTCTCGAGCCAATTCATGATTTGTGCCCCCGTCACCCTGCCTGTTCTGATGGTGCTGTCGACCGGAAGCATGTCGAAAATATACCCGTTGGTGATTGGAATATTGCCTGTTTCGTCGGCTGTGGTGCGGGGAGGGCAAAATCGAAATCCGTTTGAGAGCACAATGTCGATGTCTTTCATGAGCCATTGGATGGCATTGAGCACCATGGTATCTATGGTATTTTCTATCACAAAATACCTGTAAAGTGGTACTTTGCTGTGACCCACCACCTTGTAAATGTCGTCGGCAAATTGCTTTTCATTTTCCTGAATCAAGGCAAGCATGGCTTTGTCGGCTTTGTATTTGGAGGTCGTTATTTCAACCAGGTCGTAGCTGTCCTGCACCAGTTTTCCACCTTCAAAATGCAAATTGAGCTTGCCAACAAAAGACCCAAATGCTCCCGGTTCTACTACTTTGGCATATTTGCATACAATTGGTTTTCGCACCCGCTCATGGGTGTCGCCTCCAAGTATGTAGTCAACACCTTTGCATTCAGGCAAATTGGCCAAATGAATTTGCTGCGATAAACCCAGGTGAGCAACCACCATCACAGCGCTGCAATTTTCCTGATTTCTCAACACATCTACCCAAAAGGCCATGTTTTCTTCTGGTTTTGAATAAATGATTCCTTTGCTGTAGCTGGGCGATTGCCGCAAGGGAACCAAGGGGTCTGTATAACCTAAAAAACCAATTTTAATGCCATTGACGTGCCAGATGTGGTAAGGTGGAAATATCAATTCGCCTCGTTTGCCCTCGCCCAAATCATGGTACATGTTGGCACAGACTTTTGGCCCTCGCAAACCTCCCAGGAGTGTTTGCATGGCCTTTTTGTAATACACCACTTCCCAGTTTCCAGGCAAATAGAGATCATAGTTTAAAGCATCGAGCAGGGGCGTCATGGCTTTTCCGGTGGTTTTCACAGACAATTCGCTACCCTGAAACATGTCGCCGGTATCGATTAAAAAACTGGGTACCGATTTCTTCTTTTCCTGCTTCAGATAGGTGGCCAAATGGGCATATCCACCTGTTTTTCGAAAAACCATTTGGTTGTTTTCCCAAAACAATTCGTCGTGAGGATGAATCTGGCAATGCACATCGGTGGTTTGCAGAATGTTTACTTCTACTTTTCCAATGTTAATAAGCGAAACCTGGTTTGCAGATTCCATTTCATTGGCCTGCGCCAATAAGGGAGCACCAACCAGTAAGCTACCTCCACCCAAAGCACCTATGTTTTTTAAAAATGACCTTCTGCTGTCTTTCATGCTTTTTTCGATGCGGTGGTTAATTTTTTGGCCTCTTTAATTGGTTTAAAAGGTCCGAATTTATGTTGCTCTTCCGAAAATCCATCTGAAAAAGGACCAAATGGATGATCGATTGGCTTTTCTTCAATTTTTGGCCAATCGAAGCGGATGTCTTTTTTGGGTCTTGGTTGCGAATTGATGAAAGCTGCTACATCCCAGGCTTCTTCGTCAGACAGTTGCGGCTTGTTATGGTTGGCACCAAGAGGCATATTGTACTTCACATACTTAGCAAAATTGGATAGCCTATACAGACCTGCACCATCGTTGTAGCTGTTTTTGCCCCAAAGAGGAGGATAAGTAAATGCAGTTCCATCAGGATTCATGGTACCTTGCCCATTGCCTTGGTGGCAAACCTGGCACTTCTCGACATACACAACTTGCCCTTTCAGCGGATCGGCAGCCCGATTCAAAAATTCGATACTTTTAAGTCCGCTACCAGCTGCTTTTTTTCCTTTAGGAACTCCTGCACCCAGCCAGTTGATGTAAGCAGCTATGGCCTGCATTTCGGGCGATGCGGTGTCGAGGGATTGGCCGTTTAGGCTGCGTTCGAAACAGTCGTTCACCCGTTTGTATATGTTTTCTTCGCTACCCGACCTGGCCCTGTATTTCGGATAGGTGGCGGCAACTGCACTGTAGTTGTTACCAAAAACCCTTGTTCCAGCATCCAAATGGCAGTTTTGGCAGTTCATGCCGTTGGTGGCCATCGCTTTTACTTTGCCTTTCGGTCCGAAATAAAGTGCCGTGTTTGCAATGAGCTCTTTCCCATAATCCAATTGCTCGCTGTTGTTTGCTGCAGCCAAAGCCTCGGTGGCAGGTGCATGCCAAAATGTATCGACTTCAGGGGTTTCCTTCGGCGCAACAGGCGAATTGCCAGCTTTAGGCAACATGGTGAGTTCGACTTGATTCACAGTTTTTGTACCCACCAACAGGTTGAGAAGCAATACCGCTACTGAAAACAATGCCACCACCACCACTACAATGATTGCCTTCAGCAGGTTCATCAAACCATTCATTTCTTTGTTATAGTTTTCCATAGTGTGTGGTTATTGTGTAGTGATTCTAAAATTAGTGCGGCAAATAATTTTTGATCAAGCCGTAGAAGAATGTCCCCAAAATGGCAAAGAAGAAAACAATGACAAGCGCCAAATAACCGTACCCAATGTTGACCACCATGGGTCCGGGGCAGGCACCCGAAAGCGCCCAGCCCAAGCCAAAAATAGTGCCCCCGAGTAAATACCGCATTACCGATTTTTCTTTCGGATGAAAGACAATCGAATTTCCGCTTATATCTCTGATTTTAAATTTTTTGATGATGGCCACACCGATAGCACCCAGCACCACCGCTGTGCCTATGATGCCATACATGTGAAATGCCTGAAACCGAAACATTTCGAAAATCCTGTACCAGGAAAAGGCCTCACTTTTGGCCATCACGATGCCGAACAAAATCCCGGCGAGTAAAAACTTGAGAAATTTCATATAGGCTTGTTGGTTAAAAAATGTAGGGTAAAATGATCCAGTTCATTAGCAAACCGCCGATAAAAAAGCCCACCACAGCAATCATAGATGGCACTTGCAAGTCGGAAATGCCGCTAATGGCGTGGCCTGATGTACAGCCTCCAGCATAGCGTGAGCCAAAGCCCACCAAAAATCCGCCAATGGATAAAATGAGAAATCCTTTGAGTGAAAACATGGCATCTAGGCTGAATATTTCTGATGGCTGCATGCCTTCAGGTGTAGCAAATCCAAGTTGTTGCAAGTCATTTAAAGTAGCCTCCGACAAGGCAATGGGCACATCGGTGCTTAGAAACTGCTTGGTAACAAATCCGCCCAAAATAGCCCCGACTAGAAAAACCAGGTTCCAGATTTGTGTTTTCCAGTTGAAGTCGAAAAATTTGGAAACCCTGCCTGCACCACCAATGGCACAAATGGTTCTCAGGTTGGACGAAAAACCAAATGACTGTCCAAAAAACAGCAGCAGGAACATGATAATCGCAATCACTGTTCCAGATACATACCAGCTCCAGGGTTGAGAAATAAATTCTATCATGGTTGTGTTTTAGTTGATTTTGAAACTGAAAATTGGTTTAAATAAGTGATTTACCAGTTTTTCGGTAGCACTTGATCTCATCAAATGCGCAAAGGCACTTCGGCCGTGTGTTCCGATACAAATCAGATCTGTGTCTTGCATTTGGTTAAAATGGATCACACCGTTTTCTACATCCTTGTCAATGAGCGTATGTTTTTCCACTTCATGCAGCATATTGATATGGGCAAATGTGTCCATGCCTGCAAGGGCATTTTCCTTTTCTGTCTCGTTTTGCACGATCTGAAGCAGATGAATGGTAGAGTTGAATGCTTTTTGGAGCAACCTGATGAAGGAAATATTTTCTTCTTGAGGTTTTGCAAAATTGTGCACCAGCAACAAGTGTTTGAACTGTAAATCTGATCGGTCGCATTTTAAGGCCAGAACAGGTGTGCTGGCATGGCGGGCAACCTGCTGCGCTTCCGAACCTGAAAATCTTTCTTTCAAGCCCCAGGCACCTTTGGTTCCCATGGCTATCAGGTGAAATTGATTGGTTTCGGCAAACCTGGAAATGGCATCCGTAAGCTTCCCAACCACGAAATGTGTGTGAATATGTTCGCCGTACAACGTTTTCAGATTGGCCAGTTTCCGGTCAATGATTTGCTTTCTGGCTTCCAGGGTTTTCTGGTCAATGTCGCCACAGGTTTCAAATCCATTTACATCATCGAATGTAACCGTATCCGGCACGTCCATCACATGAAGAAAATGGATATCCGTTTCAACTTTGGCAGCCATGTTTTTCACCAGCAGAAAAGCAAACTCGGCTTGTTCTGAAAAGTCAGTCGGAATGAGAATTTTCAATTTTTCCATGTCAAATAATTACAACAAGGTTTCTTTCACAATAATATACACGCCCATCACCAACACAAACCAACCAAAAGCTGGTTTCAATTTTTCGCCCGGTATTTTCTTGGATAATATGCTGCCTGCCAAAATGCCAACCACGGCAATGGATGAAAAAACCAGCAGAAACTGCCAATCGATGCTTGTATTTGATTTTAAATCGCCCGTGAAACCAATGAGCGATTTGGTGGCAATGATGATGAGCGAAGTGCCTACGGCTTGCTTCATCGGTAGTTTGGCCAAAATTACCAATGCTGGAATAATCAGAAATCCACCACCGGCACCCACCAGGCCTGTAACCACTCCAACTACGGCTCCTTCTACCAGAATGAGGGGGTAGTTGTACTTGATTTCTTCACTTACCTCTTTTTTGATCTTGCCCTTTTTGATCATGGAATAAGATGCCAGCAGCATGATAACCGCAAACAACATGAGCAAACCCAAGGATTTACCCATCACAAATTGATCAAAAGAAAATATAGGATCGGGAATAGCCGAGACCAAAAAAGCCCGGGTCAGGTACACGCTCACGATAGAAGGCAGACCAAAAACAATAGCTGTTTTCCAATGCACATTGCCAAGATTCATGTGTGAAACAGAGCCCACCAAACTGGTTAACCCGACAATAAACAGCGAATAGGCTGTGGCCAAAACAGCATCGACTGAGAACAGATAAACCAAAATGGGAACAGTGAGAATGGAGCCACCCCCGCCAATAAGGCCAAGCGACATGCCCATGATAATGGCTCCCACATAGCCCCAGATTTCAAGATTCATCTTTTTGGTTACTTTGATTTGATGTGCAAAGGTCGGGCAAAAGGTCAGCCGGGATGGTGACAAATGTTACAGTTTAAAGTGAGTTACTGACCTTGATTTTTTTCCCAACCTGGAGTTTTTGAGTACATATCATGACAAATCAAGGCTTTATCCGGCAAAAAATCAACCTCATCAGGCCCGGAATCCGCCCATCATGCCAACCCCAAAAAACGCCATTTTTTCATACTTGGAGACTGTTTATCCCAATTGACTGGGGTGCATAAAACCAACTCCCCACCTTTGACACGTTCATTTGGAAGAAGACAAATCAATTGTTCAATCGTAAACCAAAAAATAAAATGAAAACCTTAAAAATGTCCTTCGCATTACTGACCCTGCTCGCTGCAACAAGTTTCCGTTCCATGGCCAATGCGCCCGCAAAAACAGTAAAAGAAAACTGCTCGCTCACCAGCCTGAAAAGTGCTGTGACCAAAACCACCAAAGAACGCACCTACCGCTTCATTGTAAAAAATGAGGAAGATAGCCCCGTCACCATTCACCTGAAAGACGCAAACGGACAGGTGCTTTTCATGAAAAAGCTGAAAAAAGCCGGTGATTTTGCTATCGATTTCAACTTTAGCAATATGCCCGATGGCAAATACACCATAGAAATGGTGACGAAAATCTGCATCAGCAAACAAGACCTCACGCTTTAAATTTAAAATTGTTTCACATAAAAAGTCCCACTTGGTTTCAGGTGGGTTTTTTTTTGCTAAGGTCAAAAATAGACTGGTAAGTTTTTGAGATGGTCTCTGCGCCCATATTTCACAGCCGGAGCTTGTTCTGTACTTTTCCAAAATAGCAGGGCGAACGAACATTTTGGAGAATTGTGGTAGGGAAGCAACTTTCGTCCTCTTTCCAGCTCATGCAATTCAAAGCATTGGTTTAACTAAAATTGATCTCCAAATCTTTCCAAGATAGAAACCTGCCGTTTGTTGTTTCCAACGTTTGGTCTCCGCCATATATGACTGTTAAAGGAGAAGTGCTTTCCGAAATCTTTTGCCAATACCGAAGGTTTTTAAAGAATCCTTGGTTCATGGTTTGCCCCGATTTGATTTCAAATGGCAACAAATTTCCGGCACTTTCCATCAATACATCAATTTCCTGCCCTGTTTTGGTCTTCCAAAAATGGAGATTCATAGATTTGCCTTGGTTATACCTATGCTTCACAAACTCATTGATGATGAGGTTTTCGAACAAACCGCCCCGCAGGTAAAAGCTATTGATTTGGCTTTCGTCTTCAATTTCCAATAAGCGACAAGCCAAGCCTGTATCATAGAAATACAACTTAGGAGATTTGATAATCCTTTTGTCGTAATTGTTGAAAAATGGTGGTAAAAGGTATATCACAAAACTGGCCTCCAAAACCGAAATCCAGGCCTTGGCTGTGTTGGGCGATATGCCAACATCAGTGGCCAGACTGCTTACGTTTAGCTCCTGCCCTATCCTGCCAGCGCACAATTTTATGAACCGAAGAAAAACGCTCAGGTTCTCAATGTTTTTGATTTGCCGAACATCCTTTTCTACATAGGTCTGCAAATAAGCACCATAAAAATCAGCTGGATTGATTTGCCTGCTATACACGGCAGGATACATTCCCTTAAAAATGTAACTTTCAAAATTGTTGAATGTCTGCCCACTTTGGCTCAATTCTGAAATGGACAACGGCAATAGTTTGAAAATGATCGTTCTACCAGCAAGGCTTTGACTCACTTTTTCCATCAGGAGAAAATTTTGTGAACCAGATAATACAAACCGGATATCCTGGCTGTCCACTATCCCTTGAAGATAGGAAAATAAGGCAGGAACTTCTTGCGCCTCATCTATGAATGCCCCTTGTGGAAAGTTCTTCAAAAACCCTCTCGGGTCTTCAGTAGCCAATTGTTTCATATCCAAATCCTCCAGACTCACATAGGGGAGTTCAGGAAATTCAGCTTTTAACAAGGTTGTTTTTCCAGATTGCCTGGGGCCAATTACTGTGATGATGGGAAATTTCCCCTTCACATCTCTGATCTTTTCTTGAAGTTGTCTGGCTATCATGCCTGCAATTTATGGACAAATCCGCAATTCAATTGCAGATTTGTCCAGTTTTTTTGGCAATGTAAGAAGGTTGAATCTTAAAATTTCAGAAACGAAATGGCAACAAATGGGAGTCTTTGTAGTGAACTGAAGCTATAGATTAGGGGAAAACTTCATAAACCCTTCTGTAGACAAATCTTCATCCAAAGCTTCCCAGTGAATCCACTCCCCATTTCTCCAAAGTTCAAAGGCTTTTTTATCTTCCTCAGATGCTGCAACCAATTTTGGATACCAAATCAAAGGATTGCCTACAATTCTTCCATTCTCAAACTTTATGAAAATGTAATCCTTGTCAAACCACACCTCAGTGGCCGACAAATTCATTTCAACAGGATTGATATGAAACCTGGCTTCTCCAGCTGGATTTTTCACAAGTACATCAATTGGTAGGTGCTAACTATTAAAGAAGAAAAATCTAATACCAAAAATACAAAATAGTTCAGTAAACACTGCTGTCCAACAAAAAATAAAAAAGCTTGAGAAAGTCCAAAAGTCGAAATTTGAGGTCGACGAAAACTTCAAGTTTCTATGGGCTTAATCAAGCGGGTTAAAAATAGTAAAAAGCCGTTAAT
>Ga0247832_1004742_pt1 | contig 16607 bp, 8 predicted proteins | sample LaCruzMarch2015__10_FD_192407 | JGI IMG/M metagenome (GOLD analysis project Ga0247832, IMG submission 192407) | Freshwater microbial communities from meromictic Lake La Cruz, Castile-La Mancha, Spain - LaCruzMarch2015_4m | ecosystem: Environmental > Aquatic > Freshwater > Lake | place: Spain... | reverse complement strand
ACTCCTGGTGATACGGCCACAATTCGACGATGTTGATGGGTTGTGGTAACACCACGTGCCTATCGGCACAGTCATACATAAATAAGAACATGGCCATGCATTCGTTAATGGCCATTTCCTTCACTTGTGACCTTGAAGTTGACTTCCTTCGGATGATGATCCCACATCATAGTGACGCGATTAAGATGTGCGAGATCTTACGAAACACATGAGCATTGTATCCAATGACACTGTCGCAACGTCGTCCACGAGTAACAATAGCACTGACCCACACAGTGGCCACCGGCACAGGCTCTCCGCTGCTATTACTACTTCTTACCCCAAATCTCTAGACATCTTTCTTGCCTCACTCTGCCAAGACATTGAGTCGTCCTAGTCAATAGAAATAGCAGAGATGGTCTCTTGGCTATCGGATCGGGGTATTTCTTCGTCAGCGCCGTGTAATGCGACTGACGTTCCCATCTTTGTACATGATGGGATGTCGATGGGGTGTGGCATCTCGGATTGTTTTTCAACCACGAACTTCATAATCGAAAATGTAGCCATGTACGACGGGATGGCAATTGAGTATACATGTGATCATGAGGTTGACTTTGTGCGTGGTATGATAGCACACCATGATGGTGCAGTGAAGATGTGTGAAGTAGTTGGAATGACACTCGATCTCGATCCATTTATTCAAACACTCTGCCTTGACATTACAAAAAATCAGACGGACGAGGTAAAAATGACAGCATGGCTGCAAGAAAAGGGTATTACCGACATGGCGTCATGCGAACAAACTATCGCAAGTGGGCTGGGGGTTAGTCGCAGTCTGGGCATTCCAGCAATTGTATCATTAATGTTTGGGATTGGACTGCTTTAAAAGAGTACATACGAAAAGGGGAACAAATTGCCTGAAAAAAAAAGATCTTTGTGTATGCCAACAATCTTAGATAGATAGTTTAGGTATTAGTGATGTATTTGCTATTGTAATTCAAATTACTAGGTACTACAGGAGTACTTTTTTACTACTTAGTCACCACCCCAAACTGCCCCACCACCATTTTTCTGAGCTGTACCTACGGGCTTCCAAAAGACTTCGAGCTGCTCCCACGTATCGTAAGTAATACATAAGTATCTTTGAGTTACTCACCATCACACCCTACAACCTATGACAACGGCTACATCCGCGCTCCTGTTGACCGTCGCGGCCGTGTCATTTATTAATGGATGCAGCGCATTTTCGCTGCTGCCGTCATCACCGTCGTTGTTTCAGGTCGGCCGACGAAATAATCATGACAACAAAGTACGCCCATTGCGACCGTGTGGAGAGAGTAGGACAGCATTGTCCATGGGAATACGATCCTTCATCAAGAGAAAATTTCTTGGTAGCAATAGTGAGTTGGACGATGAAGATAATGATGAATACAACTTGGAAGAAGAGGAGGATGTAACCCTACGTTCGATTATTTCATCATTCTCGTCCACTTCTACTTCTTTTGCTGATGAGATGTCATCAACAGATGATATATCCCCCGGGAAGAAAATGGATAATATAGATACAGGAGGACTATATGAGGATACAAATGAACGTATACGACGGATCAAAACGGGGGGCATGACAGAAGAGGAAAAGGCAAGGTTCTTAAATACTGCTCTAACTGGTGCGTTACCGAAGCAAAAGCCAAGGGGTCCACCAATACGCCAAACGATACCCCCGGGAAGGGCGGCAGAGGAGGGGGAATTCAGTAGGTCTTCTGACCGTAGTCAAGCAATATCGAAATCATCCTCTTCTTCATCGGCGAAGGATAATTTGTGGCAAGCACTCACGACGAAGAAGGATGGTAGTGGTGGTCAAATAGAAAAGGGGGGTAGTAGCGGGGGCAGATCATCCAAGGATATTTCAGTAGTGTCACTAATGATGGATGAAAAATCAAAAGGTGAAGAGGCCAAGAGAAAATATTTGGCAAGTGTCACGAATCCAGATAGATTTAATACATTCTCCACTTATAAAAAACAACAGCCAACTGAAATCGAGGGGAATGACAATAAAGAAGATGAAAATGTTCTGGAGCAGCCTCCATCCAAGGGAGAAAGTGAAGCCTTATTAGAGAGTAGTGATGTTACTTCTGGGAGTGACTTTGCGGAAATGAAACGACAAATCGCGGAGGATAGGGCATTGCTAAACCCTCTCACCGATAAGCCAGAATCATCTGCCGCTAGAGTGGCAGTCGAATCAATACTTAATATGATCAATTCAAATAATGACAAGAAGACGGAGTCTGCGGAAACAACCGTTGAAAGCAATGCTAGTCAAGTTAGTAAATCTGCGACGAATGATCTTGCTGCACGGCTAGGCCAGGCTGCGGAAGAACAGGAAAAGAGGGATGCAGAGGCCCGTATTGCATTGGATAAAAAGAGGGAGGAGCAAAAACAACATCTACTTGAAATACAAATGCGACGAGAGGAGGAGGCACGTATTAGGGAGATGGAACGTGTAGAAAAGGCTCGGCGAGTTGCCGAGGAAGACCGTCGTAAAAAGTCAGAGAAGGAAAATGCAGAGAAAGCTGCCATGGCGGCCAGACAGGCGATGCAGGATGAATACTGGGCAAAAATGTTGGAGAAGGAGCGTGTAAGAAAAGGAGGGACCAACGAGCCTATTGAAATAAAGGAGAAAGGAAGTGTCATGAGGGATAGTCAACTGAAGATTGAACAATATGATGAAGTGCGAGTAGAACTTCTAGACGACAACAAGAAGGAGGTGGTACGGCCGAACGTTGAGACAATATTATCTGCAGCGAGGGTATCACGGCCAGTCCCAAGGCGGTTGAAGGATGAAATAACCGAGTCACCATTTGTTAGAGAACAGCGATTGAAGAAGGAGGAAATTGATCGATTGCGACAAGTGGATATGCAATCTCTAAAGTCGCTCAATTCACCAATTCCATCGTTGAGTAAAGTGCCACCACCACCAACATATCGAGCACCACCGATGCCAGCGCCTATACAAGAAGCTCAGGCACAAGCCATCCCAGTGAGCTCCTCTCCACCGTCACCAGCACAACAACAACAACAACAACCACTAAACACACCTGTGAAGCGAATTGTGAGACAACAGGCTATTATCCGGGACGCCGAGGATGACGATGATGACGATGACGATGAAACTTTTTCTCGATCAAGTGCACCTGGGTTGACAGTCGCGGACGCCTTGAAAAATCGAAGAAGGGACGGAGATGGAGGCAGTACTGAGAGTGGCAAAACAACTCTAAGTGCAGAAGACAAAGCAAAGCAGTGGGGTATCGATATGAGCCGCTTCAACTGAATACCATCTGAGAATGACAATCTTATAAATTCCCATGACCTTAAACGAGCTACATATTACTCCTTTCGACTATTTCCTACATTCGTCTTCCTCCTTGCCATCTCAATTTGATCTCGAGTAGCACCACCTTCCTTTCTCAAAAGTGTTTGCTTTCGTTGAATCATCAACATCTTATCACCGTTGTTTGATGAAATGGTCTCAATCATTGTTTGGCGACTAGAATCAGTGAAATTACCATAATCATCTCCCTCTTTCTTCTCTAACACGGCCATTACACGAGATCGAGCACCACGATGGCCAAGTTCAGACGATAGGACTAGCCATTCCAATGCCAGAGCTCTATCTAGCATCACTCCAACACCATCTAACAGACAATCACCAAGCATGTAGGACGCTGCTGGATGGTTCTGATCCGCGGCAAGCTGAAAAAATAGTACAGCCTCCTCCTCATTCTCTTCAATTCCCTCTCCAGTATACAGTGCAACTCCTAATTCGTACTGAGCCTGTGGATGTTGATTCAACTCACAACATCGTTTGAACCACACAACAGCTTCTCCTGCGTTCGGTTCCATACCCGCTCGTCCATCATTTAAGCACATGCCATAGAATACCATGGCATCCGAAAAGTTGCTTTCAGCAAGTAATCTTAACATCTCCATCCCCCTATTCTGACTTGCTGGATCAAATTGAAGCACTAATGCGGATGCAACCCTAAATCGCAGTCGGTTGCAATACTCAGATCGGCTGGAATTAGGTGGACTGCGATCGCAGTACTTGACATCCTCCAAAAGGAATGATAGATCGTCATCAGGTGGGACATTGTCAGGCCATGATCGACTGGGTATTGTTGTGGAGGTAGTAGCAGTGCCGTTTTCCGCTGAGTACTCCCATTTCTTGCGATATTCAGGTAGAAGTGATCGATGGTGTGCAAGAGCTCGTTCAAATCGATCGGATTCAGTTTGATGGTGTACAAGAGCTTGTTTAAATCGATCGGGTTCAGTAGTTAAAGTCTCATTTCCCTCGCACATCGTGCGAGAGGACCAAGTAGAACGAAGAAGATGGTTAGTACTAATCCGAGGGATGTAAAATCTTTTGTTTGATGCTCTGATTTCGTCATCATCATCATCATCTCTCGAAGTTGAGCAAGACGAGAAAAAGCAGCTAGCCACACCTCCAACCCCTGCTATTAGAGCTGCGGCAACAGGACGGATAGGGACATTGCGAAACGCCATGAGTCAGAGTGTGCGAGAGCGGCGGTCGTGGTCTCAATGAAATCGAAATCCTCTTCGTCGTCTCTGTGATATCCTCCTCTGACCATCTATGTGAGCCCGCCAAATTCACCTTTACCCTTCACAACCAACCAACCAACACCTTTGTCGTGAAACTTAACACCTTAGCTAGCTCCCATTGCTTGCTGTCCTCTCCTCACCAGAATAGCGCCATCAGCACGTCAAATTGTCCAAGAAATGACAACGAAAAGAATACTTATTGCAATGCTAATGTTGGCATCTAATTCGAAGTTATGGGTGCATTCTTTCCCATCAACAACAGCGCTTGCAGCATACGTTTGGCCGCAACATGTCAGGAGAACTTTCATCTCTAGAACCAGAATAATGTCTAACAGTCTTATTACGGAATCATCCACAGCAAATCAACACAACATTTCGACAAGAGATACGAAAATACTTCACACAATCGTTGTCCATCGAAATAGACAATCAATCGCTTTCCGCGAAGGCACGCCACTAGTATTTAGTGGATCTGTTGTATCAACCTTTACCGAAGATTATTGTGACAATGGTGTAACAACTGACTCTGACAATAATGTGTCGTTGGGCATACCGCTTGGTTCACTGGTAGCAGTAGTAGTTAGCAAAGATTCGTCACCTAGCTATTCGGGCAAACGGACGAAGAAGGACGATTCGCGGGGCAAAAAGAGAAATAATAGTGACTCGGGTGAGAAGAAGACGGATGAGAACGCAGTGCCCCATCATACTTTTAGCTCTATCGATAAAGAAACAACATACCGTGATATGATTAATCAGTTACAACTAATCGGATATGGAGTATATAACGACAAAAGCATGTATCGTGTACGTATATTGATGCATGACACGATACATCCTGGATTGACGAAGGAAATCCGGTCAATGAGGAAGCAGATCCAAAGAGGTGGTGATTCACAGTCATTTGACGCTACTCACCAACTGAGACTGATCCTTGAGAAGAAGATATCCGATGCGACAAAAACTCGTTTGGCAATGAACCTTCCATCACCAACTTCTGACACATACCGTCTTGTAAATGGAGAAGGTGACGGTCTCTCAGGACTTGCGGTTGACATACTGGGAGGAAGGACTGCAATTGTTATGTCATCTGCAGCATGGTGTGAGGTTCATAAAGATACGATTTTGGCAGTGCTAGAAGAGTCGCTGAAAGAACATCCGTCGTACAGGAACACCAATGTGGATATTGTTTGGCGTAATACTCCTAGTCGATTGAAACAAGATGGATACGAAGTGGTGGTACCAAGTAGTGATGATAAGGGTGATAACAAGTATACCAAACAGGCAGAAGAAATGTCAGTGATTGCGTCAGAAAATTCTGTAAAGTATATTACTTATCCCTATTCAGATGGTCAGAAGACTGGATTCTACTGCGATCAACGTGACAACAGACTTATGCTTGCTCAGCTTTGTAAGAATAAGCGAGTCCTCGATCTGTGTTGTTACAATGGTGGATTTGCACTCACAGCGATGATACAGGGTGCTACTTCGGCAATTGGTGTTGACTCATCTCAAGATGCAGTTGATGCTGCCACCGCGAATGCCAAGTTGAATGGATTGGCAGAATTGGATGTCTCTTTTGTGAAAGCTGACATTGCTACGTTCATGAAAAGTGCCATTGATACCAACGATGACTATGATGTTATTGTACTTGACCCTCCTAAATTGGCGCCTTCAATTTCATCATTGGAACGTGCATCCAAGAAATACCACGCATTGAACAGAGATGCGATGAATCTAATTAACAGGGAAAATGGCGGATTACTTCTAACATGCACTTGTTCGGCTGCAATGACACAGCAAGATGGTGGTCAGTACTTTTTGAATGTTGTTAACGGTGCTGCATTATCTGCAAAGCGTAGAATAACACTGCTAAGAGTAAGTGGCGCAGCACCATGTCACACGCAGTCACCGGCCAGTTTCCCAGCCGGACAATACTTAACTGCAGCTCTTTTTCATGTTGGACCGTCTGGCATAATAATAAATTAACAGTCTAGCTGATGGATCATTGTATCTTCAACTCTTGAATTAATGTGTTCTCCAGCCAAATATTCAAGCCGATAAATGATATGTCGCATCCTAGAAATACCAACGTGGGAAGGTGAAATGCATCATAGAATAATGAAGATGTGGCAATACTTGGTGCATACGCCGAAATGAAATAACACAGCGAAGAATCCAATGGCACGCCAATCAATATAATAATTCCTCCAAGAATAGCGATTCTTGCACCAGTGACCGATTTTTCATTCGCACTATCCAGCTGAAAAGCACTACCCATAACTAAAGGAAATAGAGAACTAGCCCCTGTTGCCAATGGGATAAGGTATACCAATTCAATTGCCGTTGCCCATAATCTGATTCCACCACCTTGCTGAAATAGAAGCTGATATAGCAGTGTGACAAAGGTAATAATGGTGATCAGAGTTGCAATGACACCTACTCTCAGACATAGCAGATCTTTTGAACTATTCTTTGGAAAATCATATTGTATCATGAAAATTAGCAAAGCCATAATTGTTAAATATGTTGATGATACACCCGTTAATATACAATCCGACATCCACAGAAGGGTATCCACCATCTTTCGAATAATATGCCCATAATAATTCGCATCGACATATGTTGCAGGGGGGGGGAGTAAACAATGATGTGCCAATGCAATCACGTTCATTAGTCCAAATGTTATTTGAGAAATCCTCCAACATTCATTGATGTTAAATATGAGCATTTCACGAGGAGTGTTAAAATTACTATCACAGTGTCCCAATTTCCATCTACCTACTGCTAGATATGGCCTAGTAGTTACGACGTGATATCTTCTAGCACCTACTCCTGCTTTCTTTAGCCCAATCCATGCTCCTAGGATGGCAGACATGGCGAGACAAGGTCTGCAAGGCCATCGTTCCCGAGGTACACTGCATAATATAGTCACATCTTCTGGAAAAATCTTCAACCATATTGACGGCGGTACAAATGTTGTGAAAGATGGGAGGAACGTCTCAGCGAGTGCCTTGCTCATGATCCTTCATGATTCATGAGTGGTGCGTGCGTGAATACTCAGCGTACGTTTGAAGCGAAGTAAGAGGATTGTGGTTTACGCTATCTCCCTCCTCCTCCTTTTTATCATGACGACGACGACAAGGATTAGCATCGAACCCCGGAATGCACAGCTAAAGAATCAGGGGAATGAAGCATTTCGTCAGGTAAGTATGTGGCTATTATTTGTTCGAAGTGGAGATTCAACTTAATATATTTTTCTCATCCATTTAATATTATAACAGGGAAACTTTCAACAAGCAATCGAATTCTATTCCTTGGCATTGGACGACTGCAGCGATGGATGTAATGACCTAGAATCTACACTGCTGTCCAATCGTGCCATGTGTCAGTTAAAACTTGCCGAGGTGGACGGAGGAGGGGCGGAGAGTATGCAACAACAAAATATACATACACAACCCGCCGAGGTAATGAACAGGAGAAAGTATCTTCAGGGTTGTATCGACGATTGTACTTTGGCATTGGGACGTTTATATGATATCACTGCCAACAATGACAAAGATAAGAATAGCTTGTCTGCAAGGGGGAAGATACTTTACCGTCGAGCCAAGGCATTTGTTGCAATGACGTATAATATTGATGATGAAGATGTGGACGCAACGGAAAAATGTTTAAATGCCGCCGCGAAGGACTTGTTACAGCTACTATCCTTCGATCCAAACAATAAGGAGGGTGTATCACTACTTCGTACAGTGCGAAGTGATCATGGTAAATTGGGAGGTGGGATTGGACGTAGTAGAATTTCACGATCATTAGATTATTTGCGTTCTTTGGTAGTCAACGACAGTGTTGATGGTGTAAACGATTCTGTTCCTATGGATTTTGCGAGTGCATGTGATAAACAAAAGGATAATGAAGGAATGGACCCACTCTCGTGTATGCGTATCCTTCAATCCGCTGTTGCCGAGGACACGTCATCATCTGCCGAAGATATTGGCAGAAGGAACGGGGTGACTTTGCTTTTGCAAATTGCTAAATGTGGAACTACAGCAGCGTCTGCTTCTTCTATGCGAACAACAAACAAAAAGAAGCCTTATCGGCAAGAGGAGCAGAAAGAGACGGATCAACTAGATAACGTGGGCCAATGCCGAGTTGCAGCTCTCCATATCTTATCGGCGTGCTGCTCACACGAGCCCTTCGTTGTACGATACGCAGGAAGAGACAGTCTCCCACCGGGTGCATTAGCACAAATCATAGAGAAAGAGGCAACATTATCATCAATAGATGATGGATCTGGAGGGAATGGATCTGCAGACCTTGCAGTGGCGGCCATGGCACTACTTATTCGGCTTGTTGTTCATTGGCATCATAGAGAGTGCATGCGATTCTTCGCTCATAGAATCTTAGACGATGGATCAATCGAAGACAAGATTGTGTTGGATACCACAATGACATCATTTGCCTTGTCCGAGGTAGATGTATCGTCGATATGTCAAGTGACAAGAGCGGCATTCTCATGGGGGGGATTCACCTCGACGAATTCCGATTTATCGGGTGGTATCAGTGAGTGCGACACCCGTCCCCCACGTGCCGCCCTTGACCTACTCTCAGCATGGACGGCATCTGATCTTGATGCTCTCGATGCTGCATGGGATGCGTGCTTGACACAGTCAACGTCTGCATCAACCGGCACTAGCTACATGAATTCAAAAAAGGCTTCGCAACATCGTATCTCTCCTGAGGAAATACGCAAGTTGAAACCACGTCAGGTTGCAGCTCATCGGAAACGTGAGGCCGAATACCACCAAATTACAAAACAAAGGGCCATTCAATGCGTCTCAATCTTTTGTAATGCTGAGAATGGAGGTTTAGATGCCATGTTATCGTGTGCGTCACGAACTAATGATCATCGACTGAGACGTGAGTTGGGTTTGCAGCTTGGACGATTAATTAGTGTGTATGAAGATAACGATGACTTGAAGAAGTTAATGTGCAAAGAATTGGGATGTACCAATTGGAAAATCGGGGTGGAGGATGGGGATCAAAAACTGACCTTATCGGCACTTACTATAGATGAATTGGATGTCGACGAAGACAAGGAAGAAGAAGAAGAAGAACGTTCAGCTTCGGAATTATTTGATGCTATGAAACGAGGCCAACTTACTGCATCGCTCCTTCTCGGGAAGGCTGAAGTAGGCTCCTGGGCATTGAAGCACGGCTGGTCAGATGGTAATGGCGTCGAAGAGCTTAAACGTCTAATCTCATCAAATGACTCGCGTGCCATGTCCATTGCATCAGAGCTAGTTTCGGCGGCGTCATCCATCGAGAGCACCCGACCACTTCTGGTAACGCTTGTCGAAAAGGGATCCTTAGACGACTTACTTATTCATCCGGATGCCGATGTTAGATCTGGCGCTGCATCGTGTGCGGCGAAGATTGGTCTGTCAAATAAGTCTTTGTCCGCCGATGAAGGGGAAGTAATGGGATTGTTGGATGTTGCGATAGATTTATTATTTGAAGATGAAGATGACGAGTTGCATTCAAATGTTGGTACAGAATCGACTTCTATCGACAGGGGAATAGAAGTCTTGGCATACCTTGTATCCAAGACTTATGTCAAGGAAAAAATAGCTAGTGGATACATGCCAGATGGTCCAACCTCAAATCACAAGTCGGCACTTCAGCGATTAGTCGAATTAGGCTGCGATCTTGGTACTAGCGACTCTCAAATAGCATATGGCATAGCTAGCATATTTAACCTCGTTGCTGTTTCGATCGAAACTCTTCGGAAGGAGGCATTTATTGGGAAAGATATTACACAAGAGCAATATGATCAACTTCAAGCATTGGGCAAAACAGAAGAGGAGAAGGAGGCTTCATCCAAGCTTGATAGAAAAGAGGGAGATGACCCATCATCCGTCAGAGAGAGGATACAAAAGTTAGCTAATGCTAACGTATCCAGGGCATTGGTCAAGCTATTGGAGGGATCGAGTAGTGATGCCACACAGGAGAAACTATTGGAAGGGATGGGAAGGATGGCATCTGAATCGTCTGTTCGTGGTATTATGATTCAGCAGGGATGTCTGACGGCATGTCTTCGACTTGATAAAGGGGACAAACCCAACGAGACAGAGAAGAAGATTCTACGCCAAGCAAGATGTTGTGTCGCAAAATTGCTGGTTACCACCAATCCTGGAGTCTTGACAGCATCACAGAGGACAGGGTCAGTGGGACCATTGCTCAAACTAGTGAAAGATAGCGACGCACTGGATCTTCACCATTTCGAGGCACTTATGGCACTAACCAACCTCGCAGGATTTGATAATGAGACGAAGAATCGAGTCGTTGCTCAACAGGGTATTTCAATCCTTTCATACGCAATGTTCTCTGATCATGAAATGGTGCGACAGGCCGCCACCGAAGCAATGTGTAACATGGTGCCTCATCCTGAATTTATGGATTATTTAACTAAGGACGAGAATATCCGTGTTTGGGTTGCATTTTCAATGGATTACGAGGCAAATTTTGGTTGTGCTCGCGCTGCCATCGGTCTTCTGGCAATGGCGGTACCCGATCCAGAGGTCGCGAACGCCTTGGTTAAGACTCATAAGTTTGATGAAATGATCCGTTCATTGTTGGAGTGTGGTCAATTACAATTGATGCACAGATTACTTGCTTTAGTAGTTGGTTTGATTGAGCACGGGGGCAAGTGCCGTGAGGCAGTTGTTACTTCTGGTGCGGGTCAATTCTGTAAAGCCTACCTGGCCTCATTCTCTGACGAGAAGAAGACAATTGACGACTTTAACTTCAGCATAGAAGACCGGGGATCATTAAGTGCAACTCTGAGCTTGGCAAAAGAGGTTGTAAAGCTACAACTCTGAGCTTTGCGCTGCTGCCATTACCACCCATCAGCCATCGACGGAAGAAGAATTCACAACAACTAGACTTGTGGAGGAGGAGGAGAATATACAACGATATTAATTATATCGATACTTTCCCGATTCAATTAGAAGTCTTGCACAAACAACAATAACAAAGACTGTGGTGAAGCATATTACAAGTAAATGTTATTATATTCCGAGTAATATCAAGGTAAGATTCAATTATCACAAAATACACAAAACTCCGTTGTATACAAATCAATAATATATTTGTTTCTTCTGTTACCCAGACTATCATTTCACAACTTGAAAACCAGGAAGAAGACAGTTCAAGAAGAGTCACGCAAAAGAGGTTGTAAAGCTACTCTTTTAATTGATGCACTTTAAGTATTCTTAGCCTTTACAGTTTCTCCTTAAACTCGCTTATTTGTACATTAAATATGAATAGCATTGTATAAATTAATGGTTGGTATGACCGCTAGGGCCTATATGAACGCTGGACGGTGCACCTCTACCACTGCTCGCGCCAGTACTATTCTTTCTTCCTGCTAGTACACCCGGCCCGCCTTGTACATTTGCCATTGTTGGGGAGCTTTTCAATGACCAAACGGACATGCTGCTTGACGGTGCACGCCTACCATTCTCACTGGGGATACCACCATACCCGTTATCGATAGACGGACCAGTAGTGGGGGGTTGATACACACCATTACAAAACAGACCCTCCTCCACGACACCGTTAGAGTAATGCATCAAACCGTCCCCATCTGGAATACCAAGGCTGTTAACTTCGCCACTATAGAGACCACTGAAGCCATTCACATCTGACCATTTCATATCACTCACTCGTCCATGCTGTTGTTGTTGCCTCTTTCCACCTGCATTATTGACTGGAGTTGCAGCATTTGTACTTACATGTATGCCCTCCATTTCATTGCAAAACCCCTCCTTCCACTTTCCTTCAAATACTGTGCCATTATTATACATGAGTGAACCACGTCCATTAGGTTGACCGTGCTCATTAATTTCACCCGTGTAAGACCCTTCTCGATTGTATTGATCTTTATATGGCATTTTGGCAACGAGGATTCTAGCACTTTGGCTTTTACTACGAACTCTTGATTTGCTCCTGTCTTGACTCCGACTGCTATCGCGTCGTCCACTTGTTCCTTCACGCTTACTACTACTGCTTCGACCTCTGGAGGATGATCTACTTCTTGTTTTTTCTTGCTTCTTAGTACTGCCCCCTTTGCCTTGCATTCCTCTTGAATATTGTCCAGTGGATTTTGACTTGCCACTCTTGCTCGTGCGTGTCGTTCTTCCACTCTTTTCACTCTTACCAGTCTTGGCACTATGCTCCGTCCTGACACTTTTAGCAGATCTTTTCGATTTCTTGCTCGAAATTGACTTGTGCATTGTTTCCTCAAGAGCTGGAGAACGTGATGATGTGATTGCACTATGAACATCATCGGGAATTACAAATTCAAAGGTTGCAGTACTGGCCGCAAAGTTGTTACTTGGATTGTCTTGTTGTTTACCTTCTTGCCGGCTTTTACTCTTACTCCTGCTTCGTCGTACGTCTTTTTTTATATTAGTAGCAGCCACAGGAGGGTTGTCCTTGCGTGACCGGCTACGACTGCGTTCCCGTCCAACAGATTGATTATTATTCATGGGCATAGTATCCCGTTGAGATTTATTCTTCTTTGACAACTTTGATTTCTTCTCCTCACTTTTCCTACTCGCCCGAGCGGCAGCCTTCTTTTGTTTACTCACCCTCTTCAATCGACGCATCTCTTCCACGCAACAGTCGGGACAATTTGTCATCATAATTTTCCACCCACCAAACAGTTTTTTCTTACGCAATTGAACTGTGGGGTGTTGGACACAGTACCCCTTACGATCAAATGAATTGGTTATGATCTCCTCATCATCGATTACGTACCCGCTAGTACTGTCATTGTGTACACCAGACACTCTGTTGGGGGTGGTTGGTGTTCGTGATTCTGTGGTTACTGACTCATCATATTCTTCTTGTGGCGGAGTAGAGGGTGGATTTCGTTTGCTGCTGGACATACGTGACCTCAAAAAACTGCCTTGGGACGATTTACCAGACGAGCTGGTTAGTGCACCAGTTTCAGGAGTACCGGATGTAGAGTGTGTGCAAGATGAGGACAAGACTGTGGCCTTGGAACTTAATATCTGCTTTGTTCTGGATGATTTAGTGGACACAGATGAGGATTTCGATTTGGCTATACTTCGTGAATCATCGTGTTGTTGTTGTTGTTGCTGCTGCTGACTAGCACGTTGATTCTTCTGCCATTCTTCTTCGATTTGTGATGACCTGTCCATTTCTTCAATGCGTCGTTCATTTAAACTCTGAGACAGTTTGTCATTATTTCTGTTGAGCGAATCACCAACTCTTCTGCGTACATCAGCAGTACTTGATCGCATACCAGATTGAGATGGGTCCAGTGGTACATTCCCACCCCGTCGACACGGTGTACGATTTACGTCTCCCCGTCGTCGTTGCTCGTCGGACGATGGATCCTGTCGAGGAGGGGATGGATCTCGTGGAGGAGGACGAGTATTATTATATCGTTGATCGTTCTGATGTCCATAGTGATCATCCCGTCGTGAAGGTGGTGGGCCACGACTTTGACTTCTATGACCATCATACGACGATTCCGGAGGTGGGCCACGACTTTGACTTCTACTACCATCATACGATTCCGGAGGTGGGCCACGACTTTGACTTCTATTACCACCACCATCAGATGGACCACGACTTTGAGGATGATGCGATTGTGGTCGTCCCCTTGATATAACTGACGCAGTAGTCCTACCGCCGGTGGTATGAACAATTCGATCACCACCAACACCACGATTGTTACCAGGTCCCCGTTCATCATTCCGGCCTGGGGGAGAGGATGTTGTTGAACGACTACGACCAGGCGTGGGTGAACGATTTCGATGATGATGAGCATTGTTGCTGTCGTTATTGATAGAGGGTGATGGCGGTGGACCACCACGACCCTGCGAATGTTGAAGAGCTGACTGTCTCTGCTGCTGCTGATGTTGTGGAGGATGCTGTCTGGACCGTTGTGAATAATAGTCCAAGCCACCGTTTCCATTCGATTGTGTACGATGTTGTGCCGATGTATCCATCCGTCCACTTCGTACAACGGATCGGAATGTACCATTATCCTCATCCTCGTCATCATCATCATCATTGTCGTGATAATTGTCAGTTGACTTACGTCGTGCTGGCAACAAGTTGTCCGATGACGACACGGCGGCGGCAGCGGTTCGAACAAATTGAGATTTACGCGTATACTGAGATGCAGACGCGGCCGAATATCCATCATCATCATAATTCGATCGGTTTCCGCCGCGTGAGTGCATATTATGATTATTTTCCCTCTCGACCAAGTGAATATTGGTTATCCCCCCGCTACTACTACTCTCCTCCTCCTTTTTCTCCGATGCTGCCCATCCCCGAATAGAACCACGCATGGCATTCATAAACTCATCATATCCGGCCGCTCCCCCTTTGTCATCATCATCATCATCATTATTCCTTTTTGGTGGAGGTGGCGATTGTCGTCGTCGTGTTCTCGATGATGATGACGCATCCATCATTGCTGCCGCCTTACTCGTTTGTGTAGTAGTAGTAGTAGTAGCAGATGAACGTAAATAATCTCGACTCTTGCGTGCCTCGGCACACCAATCGCTACTCGCCCACGTATTGGCATGTCCTTTATCCAATGAATGTATATCCATAATTTCATACAGGGATGCCGCGGCCGACGAGGCCCGTGCATTATCATTCTTCTTACCAATGTGTTCATCCAGCGATAGCGGCGTCGACGTAGGCGATCGCGGATTACCACCACTCTTCGTCGTATACGACGAAGACTTGTCGCTTTTCCCGCGTTGGAGCAATTCCTCGACCTCGTTGGACCGATTACGTCCGCTGCTCGTCGCACGAGCAGTACTACGCGTTGTTGCACTCGCAGTAATAGATGACGACGACGACGGGAGATGAATTGAAGTCGACCGACGCGAGTATACGGATCTACTGCCGAGATCATCCATAATTATATATTATCAGCTTACCGCTCTCGTAGCAACCAACGAAATTCACCCACGAGACACTGCTTGCGCTACGGGTGGAAGAACACGACATGTAACACGACCCCGCAGGCAACTTTTTGTTGAGCCGATGGCGGGGCTGTTGTCACTATTTCTTCAAAAAATGACCACTAAATGACCCATTCCTTCGTCAATTTCTACACAACAATCATGACGACGGACAAAGATACAAGAAAGATACCGTGCTGGTTTGTTCCCGTCCTGCCGTTCTGTCGTCCACGCATAGAAGTTAATGTCAAATGTGGATGGTCTAACCGGTAATCTAAAAAATCAAATGAATCATCTCCTAAATTTATTCGCCGGGTCTCCGCCACCCGAAACATCATCATCATCATCCAACGGCAATATTAATAATAGTGATGACAATAATCGACATCGTCGCTCCTCCTCGCGATCGAGCCGGTATAATGATGGAATAGACGATGATCTGTATCTGAGCGATGCAGATGAATTTAACGACTGGGGCATGTCCGCGACGACGGCGAGGGATCGTTACCATGACGATGATCGGAGCGGAAGGCACATCTTTTGGGATGCCAATTACAATAATCATCACGACCGACGATATCGTGGTCGTCGCGGTTCCATGCCGCATGCCGCGGCTCGCGAATGGGAGAACGAATCGATCGTGCGCGACGAATCGGGCGATGGTAATGCTGCTCGACGACGACGACAACAACGGCTTGATGTCTTTGAAATTGGCGATGATCCCAGTAGCAATAGTAGCAATGATGCCGATTACTACCTATCGCAAGTACAAGACGATCTTGAAGAATTAGAAGAAGAAACAGAAGAAGGAGGAGAAGAAGGAGATGGTAATACAAATGATAATAATAATGATACTGCAAAGAAAGATGAGGTTGTTAATGCATATAGAGATTATTTACGTAGTATACGTGATGGTGGATTTGAGAGCTATTTAGATGAGGATGTTGCGGATGATGATGCAGACTACGATGATGATGATGATAATGATAATAA
>Ga0247832_1004738_pt1 | contig 16619 bp, 13 predicted proteins | sample LaCruzMarch2015__10_FD_192407 | JGI IMG/M metagenome (GOLD analysis project Ga0247832, IMG submission 192407) | Freshwater microbial communities from meromictic Lake La Cruz, Castile-La Mancha, Spain - LaCruzMarch2015_4m | ecosystem: Environmental > Aquatic > Freshwater > Lake | place: Spain... | reverse complement strand
CTTGGCGAGGTCGAGGCCGATCGTGGTAGTCATCATGGTGGACGGTTCCTGTTCTGTGGCCGCATAAGCAACGACCAACCTATGGCGCACTCGACGCCGGACACAGGGGCCGTCCAACCCATCAGGTGATCCAGAACCTCCTTTCCAATGCCGTAAAGTTCACCGAGACCGGCTCGGTCGAGTACGTCGTCAAGAGCCGTCGCATAAGCGATCGCCGCTGCGCCTTTGATTTCTCGGTGACAGACAGCGGGGCTGGAATTGCGCCCGGGGATCTGGAGCGATTGTTCCAGCCTTTCACCCAGGCCGACGTGTCCTCGACCCGTCGCTTCGGCGGAACGGGGCTTGGCCTGACCATCGCCCGTCGCATGGCCAACATCATGGGCGGCGATATCACGGTCACCTCCACGCCCGGTACCGGGTCGACCTTCACCCTGTCCGTCGAGGCCGAGGTTGTGACGTGGCGACCCGTGGCAGAGACCGTAGCGATCGACGCCGAAATCGGCGAGGGTCGGGCGCTGTCTGTGATGGTTGTCGAGGATCACCCGGTCAATCGCATGATCCTCGAAGCCTGGCTCACCTCCGCCGGCCACGCGACCACGGCGGCTGAGAACGGCAAGATCGCGGTTGATCTGGCGGCAGACCAGGCCTTCGATCTCATCATCATGGACGTGAACATGCCGGAGATGGACGGGCTGACGGCCACGCGGCTGATCCGGGCAGCCGGGCCCAACTGTGACACTCCGATCGCCGTCCTTTCCGCGTCGGCGCGGCACGAGGATCACCAGGCGGGCCTTGAGGCGGGCGCGGACGCCTATCTCAACAAGCCGATCGATTTCGCCGCCCTGGCCAGCCTGATGCGGACCGTCGGTTCGGGACGGGAGACCATGCAGGCGCTGGCCGTCACCGAAGACGGCCGGGCGGCAGCGTGAACGGGAGATGAGCGGCGTCGTTCAGGCGGCGCTCAACCGCACGCGCCCAGGGTGAGGACAAGTCGGTAGTTTCCGACGCCTCCCGAAGAGTAACCGCCGTGAAGAAGATCATCACCGCCAGCCTCGCAGCCTTGCTGGCCGCAGGCTCCATGGCGACCGCATCGGCCGCCGACGCCCAGTCCCGCTATGACCGTGGCGACCGTCAGGAGAATCGCCAGGATCGCCGTGACGACCGTGACGATCGCCGCGATGATCGTCGGGACAACCGCGAGGATCGTCGCGAATGGCGCGAGGATCGTCGTGACGATCGCCAGGACTATCGCCAGCAGGCCCGTGCCTACGAACGGTGGCAGCGGGCCGAGCGTCGCTACAGCGCCGGTCGCTACTACGCTCCCCGCGGCTATCAGGTTCGCACCTGGAGCTACGGCCAGCGCCTGCCCGCCCACTACTCGCGCGGCTATGTCATCAATGACTACAATCGCTATGGCCTGCGCGCGCCGCCCCGCGGATACCACTACGTCCGCAGCGGAAACGATGTGGTTCTCGCCGCTGTCGCCGGTGGCCTGATCACCGCCGTGATCGCAGGTCTGTTCAACTAGGGCCCACCGCCCGGCGCGCGGCACCTGTATGCCTGAGGCTGATCGCCGATGTTGAGATTGCGCCCCGGAGGGAGACCTCCGGGGCGTTTTCGCGTTTGGGGCTCGTCATGCCTAGATGAGGTCCGATGCGCGCCTTCGCCGAACTGCTGGACCGACTGTCGTTGACGGGATCGCGCAATGCCAAGCTGGTGTTGCTGCGGGACTACCTTCGCAGCACGCCCGATCCCGACCGGGGCTGGGCGCTCGCGGCCCTGACGGGCGACCTGAGCTTCGACGCGGCCAAGCCCGCCATGATCCGCCGGGCCGTCGAGGCGCGGGTTGATCCGGTGCTGTTCGGCTGGTCCTATGACTATGTCGGTGACCTGGCCGAGACCGTCGCCCTGATCTGGCCGCCCGATCCGGCTCATCGTCCCAATCGCGAGCCCGAGCTTGGCGAGGTGGTGGGGGCCCTGAAGTCTGCCAGACGGAGCGAGGTCCAGGGCCTGATCGAGGCCTGGCTGGACGCCCTTCAACCCAGGGCGCGTTGGGCGCTGCTGAAGCTGGTGACGGGAGCGCTTCGCGTCGGGCTGTCGTCGCGGCTGGCCAAGACTGCCACGGCCATGATCCGGCCCGGTACGGTGTCCGAGCCGCCGGCCCCGGACGGGGGCGAGGCGATACAGACGCTGGCACCGGTCGACGTGTCGGAGATCGAGGAAGTCTGGCACGCGGTCGAACCGCCCTACGCCGACCTTTTCGCCTGGCTGGAAGGACGGGCCGAGCGGCCCAGCCCGGACGCGCCCGGGCGGTTCAGGCCGGTGATGCTGGCCGTCGCCATCGACGAGGCCGTGGACTTCGAGCGGCTGGACCCCACTGACTATGCGGCGGAGTGGAAATGGGACGGCATCCGGGTGCAGGCGGTCCGCGAGGGCGGGGTCGTGCGGATGTATTCGCGGACCGGCGACGAGATCGCGGCGACCTTTCCGGATGTGATCGGAGCCCTGACGTTCGAGGGGGCGATCGACGGGGAACTGGTGGTGCTGCGCGAGGGGCAGATCGCACCGTTCGGAGACCTTCAGCAGCGCCTGAACCGCAAGACGGTCGATGCGAAGGCCTTGAAGACCCATCCGGCGGCCATTGTCGCCTATGATCTGCTGGCGCTGGAGGGCGAGGACCTTCGGAGCCTGCCGTTGCATGAGCGGCGCGGCCGGCTGGAGGCCATGATCGCGGTGCACGGAGGCGACCGGCTCCGGCTGTCGCCTCTGGTCCGGTACGCCGACTGGGCCGGGCTGGCCGAACTGAGAGCGAGTCCTCCGGTGGGGGCTGCCGCCGAGGGGTTGATGCTGAAGCGGTGGGACAGCCCCTATCTGGCCGGACGACCCAAGGGGCCGTGGTTCAAGTGGAAGAGGGACCCGCACACCCTCGACTGTGTCCTGATGTACGCCCAGCGAGGGCACGGCAGGCGATCAAGCTTCTATTCGGACTTCACTTTCGGGGTCTGGACGCCGGAGGGCGTGCTGACGCCGGTGGGCAAGGCCTATTTCGGCTTCACCGACGAGGAGCTGAAGCGGCTCGACAAATTCGTCCGGGACCACACCGTCGAGCGCTTCGGGCCGGTCCGGTCCGTGCGGGCCGGGCGCGACTTCGGCCTGGTGCTCGAGATCGCCTTCGAGGGCCTGAACCGCTCGCCCCGGCACAGGTCGGGCGTTGCCATGCGGTTTCCGCGGATCAGCCGCATCCGCTGGGACAAGCCCGCCCGGGAGGCAGAGACCATCGGCGGCGTGATGGATCTGCTTGATATGATCGAGAGCGGTGGCGGGCGGATCGCAAAGGCGCCGTAAGGCTTCCAATCCTCGCTTCAGGCGTTAGACCGCCCCCATGACGACTTCCGCCGAGACGCTGAACACGCTGCTGACCGACGGTCGGCAGGCGATCACGCTGGACGCAGCCCTGATGGCCAGGCTGACCCACATCGCCGGAGACGTTGCTGTGAATCTGGCCATCGCGCTGATCATCCTGGTCGGCACCATCTTCGCGGCGAAGTGGGCATCGCGGGCCACGCGGACCGGCCTCGGCCGGGTGCGAGGCTTCCGTCACGACCCGACGGTGCTCAGCTTCGCCGTTCAGGTCGTGCGGGTGTTGATCTATGTGATCGGCTTCATTGCGGTGCTGCAGAGGCTGGGCGTCCAGACGACGTCGATCATTGCGGTGCTGGGGGCGGCGTCGCTGGCGGTCGGACTGGCGCTTCAGGGGACGCTGTCAAACGTGGCGGCCGGGGTCATGCTGCTGGTCCTGAGGCCCTATCGCGTTGGGGATCTGGTGAACATCGGCGGCAACGTCGGCAAGGTGCAGAGACTGGACCTGTTTTTCACGCAACTTGCGGACGTGAACAACGTCAAGATCATGTGCCCGAACGGCAAGGTCTTCGGCGATTTCATCCTGAACCTGTCGGGCCAGCATACCCGTCGGATCGAGCTGAAAATCGGCGTCGGCTACAGCGAGGACCTGACCCGGACCCGCGAGGTGCTGATCAAGGCCGCGGCGGACCACGCTGCGGTGCTGGACGATCCCGCTCCGTGGGCGGGGGTCACGAACATGCTGGACAGCGCCATGGAAATCACCCTGACCGCCTGGGTGCGATCGGACGATTACTGGCAGACGCGCGCCGACGTCTTCCAGGCGGCCAAGGAAGGTCTGGACGCGGCCGACATCGAGATTCCCTTCCCGCATCAGGTCGCAGTTCCCTACGGCGACGACGATCTGGTCATCCCCCTGAAACCAGAGGGAACAGGTGCCCGGGGGGGCCGGGTGGATCCTCGCCGCACCGGCTTCGGTCCGGGGCGAGATACCGGCGAGAGCGAGGCCTGACATGCGATACGACTTCGGTTCCGACAACACCGCCGGCATGGTGCCCGCTGCGCTGCAGGGTCTGATCGAGGCCAATGCCGGTTATGCGCGGGCCTATGGAGCTGATGACGTCACGGCGCGGACGGCCGACCTCATCCGCCAGAGGCTGGACGCGGACGCCGAGATCCGTTTCGTCTTTTCCGGAACGGCCGCCAACGCCATCGCCCTGTCCATGCTGGCCTGGCCCCATGAGGCGGTGCTGGCCCACCACGCCGCCCATGTGTGCACGGACGAGACCGGTGCACCGGCCTTCTTCGGCCAGGGTGTGGGGCTGATCGGACTGCCGGGGTTTTCGGGCAAGATCGACCCGCGGGCGCTCGCGGCCGCCCTGGCCGAACCGGAGGTCGGACATCGTCAGCCGCCTGCAGCGCTCAGCCTGACCCAGTCGACCGAGTACGGCACCGTTTACACGGCCGAGGAACTGCGTCACCTGATCGAGCCGGTGAAGGCGGTTGGATGCGGTGTCCACCTCGACGGGGCGCGACTGGCCAATGCTGTGGCCGCCGGGTTCGATCTGACGCAGATCGCCCGGCTCGGGGTCGATGTGCTGGTGTTCGGGGGTGCCAAGGCCGGCGGCCTCTGCACAGAGGCTATTGTCATGTTCGACCGGTCGCTGGCCCGCCGGATCGACAACCGCCTGAAGCAGGCCGGTCAGCAGGCCTCCAAGGCCCGCTATCTGGCCGCCCCCTTCCTCGGGATGCTCGAAACCAACGCCTGGGAGGACGGGGCCGCACACGCCAACCTGATGGCCCGTCGTCTGGCCGAGGGCATCGTCATGCGGTCGCCCCTTGTCCTGGCGCACCCGGTCGAGGCCAATGCGGTCTTCGTCCGCATGCCGACCAGACAGCATCAGGCGCTGAACGCGGCGGGGTGGGCGTGCTACCGGTTCGACGACGGGTCCGTCCGTTTCGTATGCTCATGGGCGACGACGGCCGATGCCGTTGACGCCCTGATCGAGGCTATCTCCGGGCTCGACTGACAGATGCCTTTCGCGCCGCTGCGACACGCGCCATATCAGGCCGATGGCGAGAGGTGAGCGATCGGGCAGGCGAGGGGGGTCCATGGAGTCGAAGGCTCAAGGCGCAGGAGCTGTTGCCGAGACGCCGGTCGATCCCAAAACCCTTCCCGCCCTGATGGACCTGATCCGGCTGGTCGGGCGGTCGCAGGCCCCGCAGCTGAAGCTCAGGTTGATCGTCGCCGTTCTGATGACCATCGCGGGCAAGGGCCTGGGTGTCCTGGCTCCGTTGGTGCTCGGTGCGGCGGTGAATCACCTGGCGGCCGATCAGCCTGCAGGCGTCGCGATCGGGATGGGCTTTGCCGCCTTCGCCGTCGGCTGGGCCCTCGTCCGGTTCCTGTCGAGCGCGGCACCTCAGTTATCCGACGTTGTGTTCGCTCCGGTGCGTCAGGCCGCGCAAAGACGCGCGGCGGCCGAGACCTTTGCCCACGCCCTTCATCTGTCGCTCGATTTTCACCAGACCAAGCGATCAGGAGCCCTGTCCCGAACGGTCGATCGGGGCGCTCGGTCGGTCGATTTCCTGCTGCGCATTCTTGCCTTCAACCTCGTTCCGACCGGCCTCGAACTGATCCTGGCGGCCGGGGTGCTGGGTGGGTTCTACGACTGGCGGTTCGCCGCGGTCGCAGTCGCGGTGGTGGTCATCTACGCCGGCCTGACCTTCTCCATCTCGAATTGGCGGATCGAACATCGGCGTACGATGAACACAGCCGACACCGAGGCGGCGGGTCAGGCGGTCGATGCCCTCCTGAACTATGAGACGGTCAAGTCCTTTGGAGCCGAGGCGCGGGCGGCCGACGGCTATGACCGGGCGCTCGGCGTTTATGGCGCGGCGGCGCTGAAGGCGAACAGTTCGCTGGCCCTGCTGAACGCCGTCCAGGCCCTGGTCATGAATGTCGGACTGGGGGTCATGGCCGTCATGGCCGGATTCGAGGCGGCGGCGGGTCGCATGGGTCCCGGTGACGTCACCGCCGCCGTGCTGATCCTGATCTCTCTTTACGCGCCGTTGAACATCCTCGGCTTCGCCTATCGGGAAATCCGCCAGTCCTTCATCGACATGGAGGAGATGCTCAAGGTCACCCGGCAACGGCCTCTCGTCGCCGACGCCCCCGGGGCACCGGATTTGCCACGCGCAGCGGATCAACCGGGCGCGTCGGTCGCATTCGAGGCCGTCTCCTATCGCCATGACGCCCGCTCCAGCGGCCTTGAGGACGTCACGTTCGAGGTGTCGCCGGGAACAACGACGGCCCTCGTCGGGCCGTCGGGCTCGGGCAAGTCGACCATCGTCAAACTGGCGCTGCGTCTGCTGGATCCCCAGGGCGGCCGCGTTCTGATCGCGGGCGTCGATGCACGGTTCGTCACCCAGTCATCCCTGCGCCAGGCTGTCGCCCTGGTGCCTCAGGATGTGGCGCTGTTCAACGACAGCCTGCGCGTCAACATCGCCTTCGCGCGGCCTGACGCGGATCAGGCGACGATCTGGGCGGCCGCCGAGGCGGCCGAGCTGGCCAATTTCATCCGCGGTTTGCCAGAAGGCATGGAGACGAGGGTCGGCGAGCGCGGGCTGAAGCTTTCGGGCGGCGAACGGCAAAGGGTGGGTATCGCGCGCGCCCTGCTCGCCGATCCCTGCGTCCTGATCCTCGACGAGGCGACCAGCGCGCTGGACAGCCGGACCGAGGCGGCGATCCAGAAGACCCTGCGCAAGGCAAAGGCCGGCCGCACGACCCTGGTGGTGGCGCACCGGCTTTCGACCATCGCGGATGCCGAACAGATTCTCGTTTTGAAGGCGGGCCGGATCGTCGAGCGCGGCACCCATCATGAGCTGGTTGCGCGTGTCGGGGGCGAATATGCCGCCCTGTGGCGCAAGCAGACCCGCGGTGCCCGCACCGGCGCGGATGCCGCGACCGCCTAGAGCCTCATCGGTTGAGGTGGAATCACTTCGCGATTCCGCCGGTACCGTCAATGAGGCTCCAGGAATGAGCGAGAGCTTGATTCACGCTTTCGGCGGACCCACGCAGTGGGTCCTCCTTAAACGATCAAGCTCTAGCAGAAAGGACGCTGGCCCCAGCGCTTGCCCGCTCGAGGGTGGTGAACCTGTTCCATCACGCAAACCCTCCCCCGGATTGGCTTTCGCTCTGGGACAACCGCGGGTCTCGACGATAGTCTGCAACAGAACACCGCGGTTTACCGGCGGTGGGCCTATTCGATCCGGGCCCAGCCGAGCGGCCGCAGCACCTCCATCGGACGGAACTGAGCCTTGTAGTCCATCTTGGGGGAGCCCTGGACCCAGTAGCCGAGATAGACGTACGGCATCCGGACGGTCTGGGCCTGGCGAACATGATCGAGGATGGCGAAAACGCCCAGCGAGCGCCTGGTGATGTCCGGATCGAAGAAGGAATAGACCATCGACAGCCCGTCGGACAGAAGGTCCGCAAGGGTCACCGCCACAAGATCCCCAGGTCCTTCGTCTGTGGACGGAAGGCGATATTCAATCAGATGGGTCCGGACCGCCGTATCCTCGACCATGGCGATATAGTCCAGCCAGGTCATGTCGGTCATGCCGCCCCCGGGGTGCCGGGCCGCGAGATAGCGCTTGAGCAGGGCAAACTGCTCCTGTGTCGCTTCCGCCTCCACAAGGTCGCGCGACAGGTCGGCGTTTCTGGCCATGATCCGCCGCTGGGTTCTGGACAGCTGCAACGCGCGGACGGGCAGCCGGACCGAGACGCAGGCGTCACACCCCTCGCAGGCCGGGCGATAGGCGATGTTCTGGCTGCGCCGGAAGCCGGCATGGGTCAGTTCGTCGTTGACGTGAGCTCCGTCCGAGAAGGGCAGATTGGCGAACACCTTTCGCTCGATCATTCCCGACAGATAGGGGCAGGGCGCGACCGCGGTCATGAAGAAGCGAAGCTGGCGCGTCGGAATGTGCTGCGTCACGTCACGCCGTCCGCATCCGGGCTTGTCGCCGATCTGGCCGTTGCTGGTCCATGGCGTGATTTGGCGTCATTCCGTGCTGCGCCGCAAGACGGTTCTCGCAGCGGATGCGCTTCAAAGACTGGTGTCCGTGGGCAGGACGGGGGCTTCACGCAACAGGACGATGGCGATGCGGCGATTGCCCGCCAGCGAAGGATCGTCCGGATACAACGGGTCTGATCCCGCCTTGCCCGCGACCGAATAGACCCGATCAGGATCAACCCCGGCACCCTGCAGGATCTGTCGCGACGCATCCGCTCTTGAAGCGGACAGGGGCCAGTCACCCGGGCTGGATGCCCGGCCGGAGCCGGCCACGGCCGAGGTGTGACCCGAGATGGAGATGCGGTTCGGGAGCCGGTTGATGACGCCCGAGATGGCGCGCAGGAGAACCTGGGCCCTCGCGTTCGGTCGCGCCGAGTTCTGTTCGAACATGGATCGCCCTTCCTGATCGACCAGCTGGATGCGCAGGCCTTCCGGCGTCTGGTCGATGATCAGCTGTTTCGACAGTTCGGCGAGTTCAGGAAGACGCTGCATGGCCTGGCGGAGCGACTCGGCGGCAGAGGCGAACTCGGCGGCCTCCCGGGCGGCGATCTCCTCGCGGAGCTCTTCTTCCGAGGCGGCGGCGAGATTGGCGCTGGTGCCGGCCTCCTCGGGCGCATCCGGGGGTGCCTCAGGGGCCTGTTGCTCCAGCACCGACATGGATCCGGCGCTCTTGGCTCCATCCTCGCCCAGGGACGTGCCTCCCAGAATGCCGCCGGAACCCGAAGTGGTCTGACTGACGCTGGCCGGGGCGAAGTATTCGGCGATGCCCCGCTTCTGTTCCGGATCGGTCGTGTTGATCAGCCACATCAGGAGGAAGAAGGCCATCATCGCCGTCACGAAGTCGGCATAGGCGACCTTCCACGCGCCACCATGGTGCCCCCCTCCGGAGACCTTCTTGATCTTCTTGATGAGGATCGGACGATCGCTCATGGACGACATGGACTGAACCCCGGACGCGAATGACCAACCATGGCGTCAACAGGGTTAAGGCGACCTTTCCCGCAGTGCAGTTGCCGCCGATAAGCCCAGCCCCTAAACCGCCCGCGAGGCGGATGTGGCGAAACTGGTAGACGCACCAGATTTAGGTTCTGGCATCGCAAGATGTGGAGGTTCGAGTCCTCTCATCCGCACCAAAAGCACGAAGGCCCGGGATCGCTCCCGGGCCTTCTTTCTTGTGCGGCGCTCCTGCAGAGAGCCGCGGAGCCAGCAATAGCGCCGGAAGGACGTCAGTCCTTCTGGTTGTCGACGCCTGAGCCCATCGCCTCGGCCGGGGAGGACATGGTCGTCTCCTCGGTGATGTCGATGCCCTTGGCCAGCTTGGAGTGCCAGAAGCCGTAGAGGGCGTAAACCAACGCGCCCACGGCGGCATAGATGGCGAGAATGGTGAGCGGCAGCGGGTTGCCGTCCCTCGCGTGCTGGACCATCGGGATGAAGTTGAACCCGGCCAGGGCCAGGCAGGCGAGGATGCCGAGCACGGCCGTGAAGATGCCGCCCGGAACCTTGAAGGGGCGCTCCATGTCCGGATGCTTGATGCGCAGGAAGATCACGCTCAGGCACACGATCGAGAAGGCCACGGCCGTCCCCAGGGACACCAGGTCGCCGAGGATCGAGATCGGCAGGAACGAGGCGCACACCGCGATCACGATGCCCAGCAGGATGGTGCCGATCCAGGGCGTGCGGAACTTCGGATGGATCACGGCAAAAGCCTTGGGCAGGAGCCCGTCGCGCGCCATGGTGTAGAAGATCCGGGTCTGGCCGTAGCACAGCACCAGCATGACCGAGGACAGGCCGGTGATGGCCCCGATCTTGATCAGGAAAGCGATCAGGTTCAGCTGGCCGCCCTCGGCGGTGGCCAGGGGCACATTGGCCCATTCCAGTCCCATGCGGTCGATGGCGACGGCGACGGGTGCCGGGCTGGCCAGCTCCAGATAGGGAACCACGCCGGTCATGACGGCCGCCACGGCCATGTAGATCAACGTACAGACGAACAGGGCCCCCAGGATGCCGATGGGCACGTCCTTGGACGGGTTCTTGGCTTCGGCGGCTGCGGTCGAGACCGCCTCGAACCCGACGTAGGCGAAGAAGATGATGGCTGCGCCGCGGAAGATGCCGCCCGTGCCGAACTGGTCCCAGGTGCCGCCCTCAGGGGTCGGCGGGATGAAGGGCACCCAGTTGTCGGGGTTCACGTAGCCGATGCCGACCGCGATGAACGTCAGCAAGACGACGATCTTGATCACCACGATGGCGTTGTTGATGTTGGCCGACTCCGACACACCCAGCACCAGCAGGGCGCAGACCGAGGCGATGCCGATGGCGGCGACCAGGTTGAAGGTGCCCGTCAGCGGGAAGCTGTTTCCGGCCCCGCCCTCGCCGACGACGGCCTGCACCAGAGGCGTGGCCCACTGTGGGCCCTCGCCGCCAGCATAGGCGATTGTGGGGAACAGACTCTGTGAGACCCCGAAGTCGGTGAGGATCGACACGACATAACCGGACCAGCCGACGGCCACGGTCGAGCCCGCGATGCCGTATTCGAGCACCAGCAACCAGCCCATGATCCAGGCGAACACCTCGCCCAGGGTGCCGTAGGCATAGGTGTAGGCCGATCCGGACACCGGCATGGTCGAGGCCAGTTCGGCGTAGCAGAGACCCGCCAGGCCGCAGGCGATGCCCGCGACGACGAAGGACAGCATGATCGCGGGCCCGGTGTGAGCTGCGGCAACCTGCCCGGTCAGAACGAAGATGCCCGCGCCGATGATGGCGCCGATCCCCAGACTCATCAGATTGAGGGGTCCCAGCGAGCGCTTCAGCTCGCTTTTGGCTGCCTCTTTCTGGATCTGGGCTACGGATTTCTTGAGGAACAGGCGGTTCCCCTTGGGCCTAAGGCCTTCTGCGGACATACGTCGCGCCCCCTCGATGCAAACAAAACACGGCGATCCCTCCCCGGGGGCGCCTTCCGAGCCAGACGCTAGCGAGACGCGTCCCCACTGGCAACGCGGTTTCCGATCCGTGAAGCCGTTACGACGCTTTCATGACCGCGATCGTGGCCGTCGGGGCGCAGAATCGCTGGACCGGGCCTCCGCGGGCGCTATCGGAGAGGCCATGCTGCCGATCCACGCCGTCCTCGACGACCTGCTCGCCACCGTCGCCGATCATCCGGCGGTGGTGCTGGCCGCCCCGCCGGGCGCGGGCAAGACGACCGTGGTGCCTCTGGCGCTTCTGGATGCGGACTGGCTGGACGGGAATCGCATTCTGGTGCTGGAGCCCCGCCGCCTCGCCGCACGAGCGGCAGCGGAGCGGATGGCCTCGACCCTCGGAGAAGCGCCGGGCCGGGCCGTCGGATACCGGACCCGGCTGCAGAGCCGCGTCGGGCCGGCCACGCGGATCGAGGTGATCACCGAAGGTGTCTTCACCCGCATGATCCTCGACGACCCGGCGCTGGAGGGCGTCGGCGCGGTCCTGTTCGACGAGTTCCACGAACGCAGTCTGGACGCCGATCTGGGACTGGCGCTGGCGCGGGACAGTCAGGGCGTCCTGCGCGACGACCTGAAGCTGATCGTCATGTCGGCGACACTGGATATCGTCGGCGTGTCGCGGCTTCTGGCCGACGTATCCGGCGGGCGCGCGCCGGTCATCGAGGCCGAGGGCCGGGTCTTTCCGGTCGAGACGCACTATCTCGGACGCAATCCGGCCGAGCGGATCGAGGAGGCCATGGCGCGTGCCTGCCTGCAGGCACTCGGCGACCAGCCGGGCTCGATCCTCGGCTTCCTGCCGGGCCAGGCGGAGATTCACCGGGTCGCCGGCCTCGTTCGCGACCGGATGCGCGACGCAGCGGTCGATGTGGTCTCGCTGTATGGTGCGCTGGACAAGGCCGAGCAGGACCGGGCCATTGCGCCGGCGCCGCCGGGGCGACGCAAGCTGGTTCTGGCCACCTCGGTCGCCGAGACCAGCCTGACCATCGAGGGCGTCCGGGTCGTCATCGATGCAGGCCTGTCACGCGTGCCCCGGTTCGAGCCGTCCAGCGGCCTGACTCGTCTGGCCACCGTTCGGGTCAGCCGATCGTCCGCCGAGCAACGCCGGGGGCGGGCAGGGCGGACCGGGCCGGGGGTCTGCTATCGGCTTTGGGACGAGGAGACGACACGGGGCCTGGTCGCTCACCAGAAGCCCGAGATCCTAGAAGCCGATCTGACGGGTCTGGCGCTGGATCTGGCGAGGTGGGGGGCGCGATCAGCGGAGGGGTTGGCCCTGCTCGATCCCCCGCCCGCCGGAGCCTTCTCGGAGGCACGGGCGGTGTTGACCCGGCTGGGGGCCCTGGACGCGCAGGGGGATCTGACCACACACGGTCGTCGCCTGGCAGGCCTGCCTCTGGCTCCACGCCTCGGCCATCTCGTCGCGACGGCTGCGGACCGCGGCCACGCCGGGCTGGGCGCGCGGATCGCGGCGGTGCTCAGCGAGCCGGGGTTGGGTGGTCGTGACGTCGATCTTCGCGACCGGCTGCGGGGCTTCGAGCGCGACCGGTCGCCCCGTGCCACCGACGCCCGCAAACTGGTCGATCGGTGGGTGAGGGCGGCGGGTCCGCGGATCGCCGGTGATGCCGACATCGACCCCGGTGCGCTGATCGCCGCGGCCTTTCCCGAGCGTCTCGCCAGGGTGAGGGGCAAGCCCGGCGAGGTGCTGCTGGCGTCCGGCCGAGGGGCCTTCCTGGACCCGATCGATCCGCTGGCGGCCGAGACATGGCTGGCCGTCGCCGACCTCGGCGGCGGGGATGTGCGCGACCGCATCCGCCTTGCAACGCCGGTCGACCCTGCCGCTCTTGAGGGGATGATGACGACGGAAGACCGCCTCGTGCGCGAGCCGTCCGGCCGGATGGTTATCCGCAGGGCACGTCGGCTGGGGGCGATCATCGTTGACGAGCGGATCGTCGGCCCGCCGGACCGGGCCGAGATCACGGCGGCCCTGAAGGGCGAGGTGAGCAAGGCCGGGCTCGCCGGTCTTCGCTGGGGCGAGCGGGCGGCGGGCTTGCGGGCACGGCTGACGTTTTTGAGGTCCCTCGATCCGGACTGGCACGGGATGACGGACGACGACTTGCTGACGCAGGCAGGGACCTGGCTGTGGCCGCTGCTGGACGCCGTCCAGTCCCTGGATCAGATCACCGACGCCGCCCTTGAGCAGGGTCTGCGCGCCCTGATCCCGTGGGACAGGCACAAGGCGCTGGATGATCTTGCGCCGGTTCGACTGACGACACCGCTCGGGTCCGCCGCCATCGACTATGCCGCCGAGGGCGGGCCGCGCGTCGAAATCCGGGTTCAGGAGCTGTTTGGCGTGACCCGGCATCCGACGGTCGGCGGGGGGCGCGTGCCGTTGACGCTGGCGCTGCTGTCGCCCGCGCGACGACCGATCCAGGTGACCGCCGATCTGCCCGGGTTCTGGAAAGGGTCGTGGGCGGCGGTCCGGGCCGAGATGCGGGGTCGCTACCCCCGTCATCCCTGGCCCGACAACCCGGCCGAGGCCGAAGCGACCAGCCGGGTCAAGCCGCGCGGAACCTAGGCCTTCTCGATGGCCATCGCGATGTCGTCGGTGGAGTGGCCGGTCAGGTCCTTGGCGATCTCGCCGACCAGCTTGCCCTCGGTTTCCTTGTGCCATCCCTTGCGCAACTGCCCCAGGGTCTTTGGCGCAGCAATGACCAGCAGGTTGTCGACCTTGTTCGAAAGGACCCATTTGTTCAGCACATCGGCCACGCCCATGGCGAAACCGTCCTCGGCCTGGGTGTCGTTGTCGGGATTGGCCTCGCTGGAGATGCGCCCGGCAGCGCCCGAGGCCCGGTCGGGGATGGCGGGGTTGGGCCTGGCGGTCAGCTTGATGTCCTGCTGTTCGGTGTTCTCGAACAGCGCCAGCTTCTCGCCATCGACCACGGCCACGAGGGTGCCTTTGGGAAGTTTCATCCGGTCTCTCCGATTGTTGGGGGGCCCCCCCCAACGATCCGGACACCGGGTGGTTGCCGCAATCAGCCGCCGACCCGGTCCGTCACGGCATAGGCCATGATGCCCGTCGCGACCGCCAGGTTCAGACTGTCGGCCCGGCCGCGCATCGGAATCTTGACATTGACGTCGCAGGCCGTGGCCAGGGCGTCGGTCAGCCCGGCCTGCTCATTGCCCATCACGATCAGTGCCGGGCGAGCATAGGCAGCGTCGCGATAGCCAACCTTTGCATCCAGTCGGGTGCCGACAACGCTGCCGGGCCAGCTCTGCCGCCACGCCAGGAAAGCCTCCGCCGTCGTTCTCGCGATCGCCACAGCGAAGACCGAGCCCATGGTGGCGCGCACGGCCTCCACCGAGAAGGGATCCACGCAGTCACCGATGAGGATCACGCCGCCGCACCCGGCGCTGTCGGCCGTGCGGATGATGGTGCCCAGGTTGCCGGGGTCGCGGACCTGTTCCAGCGCGATCCAGCACGGCGCGGTCTCGGGTTGAATGGCGCTGAGGGCCGTAAAGGCCTGGTCGAACACGCCCAGCACGGTCTGCGGATTTTCGCGCCGGCTGATCTTCTCGAGGATCGGGTGGGTCACGGTCACGACCTCGCCGCCGGCCTGCCAGGTCTCGGCCTTCGCCCGGTCCAGCAGGGGATGGGGCCGGGCCTCCATGCCGACCAGCAGGGTCCGGGGCGTGCGGCCCTGGTCCAGCGCCTCGCCGATGAACTTGAGGCCTTCGGCCAGGAACAGACCGGTCGCCTCGCGCTCCTTCCTCATATGCAGGGCGCGGACGGCCTTGACCGTCTCATTGGTCAGGGAGGTGATCAGCCGCCCCTCGCGTCCGGTCGAGGTCGTCAAGCCGACCATCGCGCGAAAAAGCTCAGGCCGATCGCGCGGGCGTCCGGGCCGTCTTCGGACAGCGCCAGTTCGCCCCAGTCGATCCGACCGCCGCGATCCGCCGTCGCCTCGCGCATCAGGTGGGCCAGCGACAGTCCCGAGATTCGCGCCGCATAGGCGTTCAGCAGCAGGAAGTCGGCGTCGTCGGCCAGCAGGGCGGCGCAATCCGTGAGCAGGGCCGGCATATCCTCGAACAGGCGCCAGACCTCGCCCGTGGGGCCCCGTCCGTACTTGGGCGGATCCAGGATGATGCCGTGGTACTTCGAGCCGCGCCGGACCTCGCGCGCCACATATTTGCGGGCGTCCTCGACGATCCAGCGGATCGGATGGTTGCCGAGGCCGGACAGTTCGGCGTTCTCGCGCGCCCATGCGACCGACTTCTTGGAGGCGTCGACGTGGGTGACCTCGGCCCCGGCGGCGGCACAGGCCAGGCTGGCGACGCCGGTGTAGCCGAACAGGTTCAGCACGCGGGGCCGATCGAGGCTCCGGATCCGGCCGTCCAGCCATTCCCAGTTGGCGGCCTGTTCGGGAAAGAAGGCCAGGTGCCGGAACGGCGTAAAGCGTCCGGTGAAGCGCACGTCTCGCCAGCCCAGTGGAAAGGTCTCGACGGCCTTGCCCCGGAAGCGCCAGCGACCGGCCTCGTCCTCGTCGTCGGGATCAAAGACCGCCTCGGCGGCGTCGAACGCCTCGGGATCACGTGCCGTCCACCAGCATTGTGGCTCAGGTCTCACGACGGTGTGGGGGCCGTAACGCTCGAGCTTTCGCCCGCCGCCGCTGTCCAGCAGGGCATAGTCCGGCCAGGCGCGGGTGATCAGGGTCTCGGGCAGGGGCGACATGACGGGCGGCATCGGCGAGGCCTTAGGCCGTCACGCCGCCTCGCGTCCAGCGGCAGACGGCAAGGCCGTGAGGTCTCCGGCCACTTCGGCGAAATGAACGGTCTTGTCCCAGGCGAAGGGTTCACGCACCAGTCTCCACGCAGCATGAATGAAGGCGAGGCTGAGCAGGGACCAGTACGCCGGGGCCGTCAGCATGTCGGCGAGCGTATAGGGCAACCCGGCACGGCGGCATCCAATCGCGGCATTGACCCATGCCGCCACGACCCCCGTGACCAGCACAGTCAGGGCGAACGGCGGCGTTTCGGGTGGAACTCCGGCGGCCATCGCAATGCCGACGGTGGCGACAATCCATGCGAGTGAAACGGCATGAAGGGCCGCGGCGGCGATCGCGGCCCCGAGGGTCATCGACAGGGTCACTCCGCCTTTCCAGCCCAGTCCGCGGACGTCCCGGGTGTGAACGCCCCATGTCTGCATATACCCCTTCAGCCA
>Ga0247832_1004726_pt1 | contig 16670 bp, 6 predicted proteins | sample LaCruzMarch2015__10_FD_192407 | JGI IMG/M metagenome (GOLD analysis project Ga0247832, IMG submission 192407) | Freshwater microbial communities from meromictic Lake La Cruz, Castile-La Mancha, Spain - LaCruzMarch2015_4m | ecosystem: Environmental > Aquatic > Freshwater > Lake | place: Spain... | reverse complement strand
TGACCTGCCCCCCTTAAATAGCACCACTTCCAGAGAGAGAATCTGGGGGTGGAGCAAACCAAGGGAGGCAACCAATGCCACGCGGAAAGAAGGAACTGGCTGAGCAGATCATCCCCAAGCTTCGAGAGGTCGAGGTTGAGGTGGGGAGAGGCAAGACCGTCTTGGAAGCGGTCAAGAAGATCGGTGTGACGGAGCAGACGTACTACCGATGGAAGAAGAAGTTCGGCGGGCTGCGGATCGACCAAGCGAAGCGGCTGAAGGACCTTGAGAAGGAGAACGCTCGGCTGAAGCGGCTCCTTGCTGATGCGGAACTCGACAAGGCGATTCTTCGAGAGGCTGCATCGGGAAACTTCTGAGCCCGGCGAAGCGGCGGCGAGCGGTCGAACACGTCAGAGGTGTTCTTGGCCGCGATCGACTGAGCGAACGCCGGGCATGTCTCGTGCTTGGTCAGCATCGGAACACGCAGCGACGGCAGCGGCATGTTCCAGATGATGAGCCCCGTCTTGTGACACGGATCGTGTGGCTGGCCTGCGAGTATGGCCGCTACGGATACCGCAGAATTACGGCCTTATTGCACTGGGAGGGATGGCGGGTGAACCACAAGCGGGTGGAGCGGATCTGGCGCGATGAGGGGCTGAAGGTGCCTAAAAAGCAGCCCAAGCGAAGGCGGCTGTGGTTCAATGATGGGTCGTGCATCAGGCTGCGGCCGACCCATCGCGACCATGTCTGGAGCTATGACTTCGTCGCCGACCGCACCTCGGATGGTCGCCCGATCCGGATGCTGACGATCGTGGACGAGTTCACTCGTGAGTGCCTGGCGATCGATGTCGCCAAGAGGCTCACGAGTGAAGACGTTCTCGAGCGGCTGAGTGACCTGTTCGTTCACAGGGGTGTTCCGGAACACATCCGCAGCGACAACGGGAGCGAGTTCACGGCCAAGAGCGTCCGAGAGTGGCTGGGGCGAGTGGGCGTGAAGACGTTGTTCATCGAGCCGGGTTCACCGTGGGAGAACGGTTACGTGGAAAGCTTCAACGGCAAGCTCCGAGACGAGCTGCTGGCACGGGAAGCGTTCGACACGCTGCTCGAGGCCAAGGTGCTCATCGAGAGATGGAGGCAGCACTACAACACTGTCCGGCCGCACAGTGCGCTGGGGTATCGCCCCCCGGCTCCCGAGGCGCGGCAGCCCTGTGCGGTCGCCTCGGCTACGCCTCGGCAACCGCACAGGGCTGGTCTGTTGGAGGGCAAAAACCTAACTTAGAAACTGGCGTCATTCATGGGGGCAGGTCACACCACGGCAGACGAACTGGGCATCCGACAGGCGAGCAACCTCATCGACGAACTGAAGGGCGATGAGCCGACTGCAAGCCCCGGCACCAATGGCAACGGAGACTACGCCATGAATGGAGGTGCCCGATGATCGCAGGAACTGAACTGCTGCCGGTGATGGAGCCGCGCAGCACGAACCCAGCCAACGAGATCGCGAAGAAACTCACCGGGCGGGACTACGTGAGTTGGTCGGCTATCTCGACGTTCCGGACCTACCCGCTGAAATACAAGTTCCGGTACATCGACGCCTGCCTGAGGAGTCTGTCTCGGCGGCCCTTGTGTTTGGCACCGGGATTCACGCGGCCGTCGAGCAGCACTTCCAAGCGATCCTGTCCGGTGAAGAAAAGTCCGACATCGCTGCACAGTTGTACGGTGCATTTTTCCAACGGCCGGGCTACTCCGCCCCGCGCTGCACCTTTCGACCGGCGGTCACATGAAACCCTTCACGGTCAGCATCACGAACGGCGCCCCGTCGGTTGTGAACCTGACCCGGTCGAAGCGGATCCGAAACTTCTCGTCGGTCCATTCGTAGTCGAACTCTTTCGTCTGCCCGACGGTCATGTCACCGGTGCCTTTGTACTTCTCCCTGAGAACAAAGGTGTTATCGCTGCGAAAACCGGCAGTAAATTGGATGAGGCCAAAATTTTCGGGCGAAGGACCCTCTGTATCGAGCTGTGGGCCGACCAGGAATGTAAAACCCTTTCGCAGATCGCCCTCCGTTGTTTCTTCAGCGTGTACGAGTGGCACCATGCCTACAGTCCCTCTTCCGGAAGAGTCGGGATCGATTAAGAACCACCTCTGCCCTACTGACTCCGGGCCAGCTCTCATGATGCCGACCTTCCCGCTCGCCGCGAAGGCGGGATGGGTCAAGTTGTTGACATACAACCGGACTTGCTTCAGATCCAGCGTGCCCGAGGCAAACACCTTCGTGAATGAGAAATCTGTGGCGTCGGAATAGTTCCCGGCCCGGTCGCGCTGACGGACCAAAACCTCGTTGAGCCCGAAGGTGGGTTGAAACGTGCCCTTCCAGGAGCGTCCCTCGTCGGTGGAGTATTGGGCCCTGGCACCCGGCTCGATCCCGGTCACACGGAGCCGACCATCGGTCGTTACCTGGTCGTCGTTCACGCCTGTGTCTTTGACGAGGGCCACCGCCGGGGCGGCGGCGACGCGGTCGAGCGTGAAGCGGACGGGGGCGCTGGGACGCGAAGTGTTCCCGGCATCGTCGAGTGCCCGAAGACGGACGATGGTCGCCCCGTCGGCCGGCGCGTAGACGTCGGACCAGGCCGCGTTGTTGACGGAGTACTGGATCCGGGCATCGGTCTCGATGCGTCGCATCCTGAGCGTCGGGTCGCTGGTGACGCCACCCGGTCCGGCACGACGCAACGCCACGAGCGGCTGGGCAGGCGCGACGGAGTCGAAACGGATCCGGACCTGGCGGAGCGTCGAGGGTGCGCCGTCGGTGCCGAACTGCCGAAAGACGGCGGTGTTGGCACCCTGGCGCAACGGCGGGAGGGCGGCGACGCCGGTTGAGTCCACCTGGATCCGGGTCCACGGGCCGTCGTTGACCTTCACCTGGGTCGTGAACCCCGTGAACAGGTTGTCGAGGGCGATCTCCCGACGATTGAGCGTTACTTCGCCGGGCACCGATTGCGGAGAGCCGACAGAGACCCGGTCGTCGATCGCGACCGGGTTCCGCATCCAGTCGACGATCTGCTGTCCACTGACAATCCTCACCTCGGGCTTGGAACGGGCGTAGTCGAGGAAGTCGGTGATCGTCTGCCGCATCTCGGCGACGGTCACCTGCGGCGCGTTCGCTGCGACCCAGTTCTCCAGGTAGTACTGCGAGTGGGTACCGAAGCAGAACGGGGCCCGGTTACCCGCCAGCCGGATATCGAGGTTGTACTTGAGCAGCCCAAGCACCTCGGCTCCGGTCAGACCAGGACCGGTCTTCTTACCCTGACCGTCGACTTGTCCGAGGAAGACGTTGTAGTCGAACCCCGTGACGTGAACGTCGGTCGGCTGGATCGAAGACCAGCCGGCACGAATCTTCGTGGCAATGTCGTTGAGCCCATAGGCCTTTTCCTCGACGAGGTCTGGAATCCGCAGCGCGTAAGCCGGTACCTCCCAGAGCCCGGGTGTGTTCGGCACCTGGAACGAGTTGGGGTTGTCAGGATTGGCCTTCCAGCTGGCGGCGTGGTCGACCGACCCGGTGTCGAGCGTGTAGGGGAACGGGAACTGCTTCGAGTCGTTGGAGATCGCCTCGATCGAACAGTCGTAGGTAAATCCCATCTGGGATAGCGCAGGAAAGAGGTTCTTGCCGTATTCGAGGAACGGCGAACGGTAGCCGGTGACCTCGGACAGATCCTGACCACCGGGATCGGCCAACGCGGCATTGCAGTCGTCGAGGAATTTCGTCCAGTCCTCGACCGTGGCCTGGTTGCTCAGATAGGCCACCATTCCGTCCCAGCCCCCCTTGTCGGCCAGCACTTGGGCATGGTGGTCGAACGTGTGGTTGCCGACCTCGTGGCCCGCCGCCGGGATAGTCTTGAACGCTTTGACGAGGTCGGCCGGAGTTGCCCCGAGGTCGAGGCCCGAGCCTTCGCTTTTCCCGGGGGGACCGGCGGTGGCCGTTGGTGCCGCCGGGCCAAACCCGACGCTGTTCATATAAAACGACGTGAGGATGGGGTTGCCATGGGCGTCGGTGCGGTCGCCAAACGCCTTGACAACCCAGTCGATGCCCGCCGGATCGGTGTTATCGTCCCAGCCGAGCGAGACGAACTGCGGCGTGCGAATCGTGTCGATCGGGGATTGATAGGAGCGGGCCACATTGTCGAGCGTGACGGCAAACATCTGCCGCAGTTCGAGCTGCTCAACGCGGAGTGTGTGACGGGGCTTCCTCGGACGACGCATCGTCAAGACTCCTCATGTTCTCGGTGTTCTGTCGTTTCAGTGAGCCGGTGATGCCAAGGCCGCCCAGTCACTTGCCCAAGCGACCCCTGTGTGAATCCGTCAGTCGCTGCGCAAACCACTCTCGCCGCTCCGAGGAGAGTGCCCTGGCCAGTGGCTTCATTGACGATCGAATTCACTCAGGATCTTGGCAAATTGGATTCCGTCGTATTGGTCTCCCCCCGGTTCTTGCGATGGGATGGAGTTCACTCGCCAAAAACCTACCGTGCCCAAACCTTTTTCAAACGCCCAATCTTGCAGTTCCTTTTGGTCGTCGAGCGAAAAGAATCGGCTGCCCTGCGGGCCGGGCTGGACAATCACACCAAGCCTGTCCCAGCGAGTCCAGCTCTCGGGAAGATACTCGTGCACTTTGGTCAGGCGATCCTTGATGTCGGGCAGCATATTTCCTTCGCCACCCAGCCACATCGCCATGATGTTGATCTTCTGCACAGGCTCTCGGAGGTGGTTGGCGAGAAGTGCGACGTTGGCAAGTGGCAGAGTCGGCGAACCGCCATCGGGAGCCGGCAGCGTGGCAGAAACTTCCAGCGTGTTGCTGTAACCCGGGTTATCATCGAGTAGCCAGCTTGTCTGCCGCAGAGCCTTTGATCGAAGGATGGCTGCGTTCCGGGCTTCTCCGTCCAACACGCTGACCTGTGCGGCTCCACCCTCGATGTTCATATCGAGGAACGCTGTCCGTTGTCTGCCATAGGCATCGACGTAGTATTTCCGGGCAACATCCGCGTAGAACCCTGCAAGCTTGTCTACCATCTGTTGCTCGCTCCACTTCTTTTCTATGCCCGCGCGTAGCACTCTCAGGGCAGGTTCGAGCACTCCTGTTTTGTCGCCGTTGCAGCCAGCCTCTGCCCCGAACGAGACGATAATCTCTCCGCCAATTGGACGAAGCTCATTGTTCACAAACTCCATGACTGCTTTATATCGGCTCCCATCCGTTGCCATTATGTCAAAACCATATTCGACATGTTCCTCATAGTAGCTTTTCAAGAAGACTGGCTTGAAGTCCTTGTCCATGTTCACGGCGCTGAGGGCAAAGTACTTAATGCCCGACTTCATTGCTTGACGCATGGAATCAATGAGCTTGGTATCGTCCTCTGGGTAGAGCGACATGTCGACAAAAGGCATCTCTCGTATCTGTGACCAAGAGATAGGTTGTACAAGAGATGCACCAGAATCCAACGCAGACGCGGTCACCAGAGCCGCTTTGATCACGGCAGCCGGGTCAACTGTCACGTCATTGGTTCTCAGCATGCCCGCAAACTCGGCAACCCGGTTCCCGGAGGAATCCGTCGCGAAGTACCGGCTAAAGGCGGCAAACTTCGAATACGGTGTTTCGGCTGGCGCCTTGTTGTCAAAGGTCGACTGCTCGCGGTTGTCGATCGACCACGTTGGCTTTCCCGACACACGTCGCGCGTCGATCGTGTCTGCCCGGAAGAGCCCAAGGAACGGTCGGTGTCCGCTGCCCACGAGCGGCGCGGCAGCGAGGACGTAGGTCTTCGCTCCCTTGTTGGCCAGCAAGCCGATGGCTGCCGTGGGTCCGCTGCCGAGTTTCACCGTCTCCACCGAGTCGTTGGCGACGATGAACACGTTGCCCGTCGCGGCCGAGGCGTCGATCACGCCCTTTCCGGGGGGGGGCGACTTGAGCATGAAGTTGTCGGCCCAGGCTGTGGCCGTCGTCGCGCGGCCGAGCACGTCGACGCTCGCGACCCCCACGCGGGCAGAGCCGAAGTACGGCGAACTGTCGTCATAAAACTTGTAATCCATATTGGCAAGCACGTTGGCGGGATCACCGCCGGCGGCTGGCACGAAGTAGAGAGACATCGCCGTGTTGGCCGGCACGGCCGGGTCGTTTACCTTGGCCATCCGCGGTCCGTTGTTCCACCAGCCGTAGAACGAGGCGTCCAGCACCTCCTGCGGCGTCGACATTCCGTATCCGGAGATGTCGATCTTCTGGCCGGCCGCCACGCTCCCCCCACTGTTTTTGAGGTAGCTAGACGGTGTGATCACCACGCCGGCCGATCCAGGTACTCCGTAGACGTAGAACGGCCCGGCTCCCGAGAGTGTGAGCGTCTGACTGTCATCGAGCCCCGTGTACATGTAACGGCCCGGCTTCGTGATCAGGGCCGTGCCGGTCACCATCTCGCCTGGGCCGAGCCGCGCGTACCCAAGGCCTTCTCTCACGTTTCGGTCCTTCACGCCCCAGGCCGCCTTGTCTGTCCAGTCGATGTCTTTGGCCACCTGCGAAACCACGGCGCCGTAGTGGAAAATCGAGGGGTAAATCTCGCTGAGATTCAGCGGCGTCTTGTCGACCGTGAAAATGGCGTCGTTGGCCGGCGTGCCGGCCGGGGTCACCCGCGTGAAGGTGACGTTCTTGCCGACGTCCTCGCCGCCGTCGATCTGCCACGTGCCTTTCCCGGTCTTGGCCGCGTCTGCGAAGGCTCTGATAACGTTGAACATCTCGACCTCGCCCCGCACGTACGCCCCGGCCACCACGAACCCGCCGTTCATGCGGCACAAGAAGTCGTCGCCCTTGACAACGCCGAAGGCGGCGGTCGAGGCGGTGATCTTGAGCGTGGCCCCAAACATCTTTTGGGCCTCGGCGAAGACGTCCTTGTACGCCTCGTGGTTTTGATACTTTTGGTAGACCCCGTACATGAAGCTCTGAGCAATCTGATACTGCAGCTTTTCTGCCAGATCCATGACAGGTTGCGGCGCCGTCCGGAGGTCCTGCACGCCTTTGCCGGTGTCGCTCCGCGTGCGGCCCGCCAGGTAGAGGGAGAGTTGCTCGCGCTGGAAGTTGTCGATGTGCTGGCCGACGAGCGGGTTCGCCGAGGGGTTCCAGGCATCGGAGTTGGCGAATGCCAAGGCATCGTTGCGGAGGAAGACGGCGGCGGCGGCCGCCGGCATCCTCGTGATCAGGCCGGCAGCATTGACTTCGATTCCGAAGAACTCGGAGAGCGTCGCCTTGCTCCAGGCGATGCGGGTATTGGTCTCCAGGCCGTCGGTCTTCAGCGAGGCTGCTTTCCCCTGCCATTCACCAAACTTCTCCATCCACGGGTTGCTGATATCCTGAACCCCGGGGTTGGCCAGATCGACCTGGAAGGCTCCCGGCGTGTTGCGTTCGTCGCCGGGGTAGGCAGCGAGGCCGTTGGTACCCGACTTCTCACCTTTGTCGTCGTTCGTGGCGCCGGGATCCGGATACATGTTCTTCCGCAACTGATTGATGATCCGGCCCGGGTTTTTCGGGTCGGAGAACGTCTCGACCGCCCGCATCTGGTTGGCCAACCGTAAGACGCCCGCTATGGTCGTCGGCGTCGAGGTGAAGAGCTTGGACGTGGCTCCCAGCACGACCGTCGTGCGAATCGCCGGCACCTTGTTCACCCCGCCAATCCGGAGGGTGATCGTCTCCTGAGGCTGGGCGGTCTTGGTCGGGAGCGTCGGTATGACGAGCAGCGCGGAGGACTGCCCCGCCGCAAACCGCACCCGCATTGTCTCGAGCGGGATCTTGCGGAAGTCGGACCCAGCCCGAGCCGTCCCACCAACCACCTTCACCGGCAGGACAAGCGCGCGGCTCGTGTCGCCCGTGCGGAACACGCTCACCGTCGCCGAGGGAAAACTGCCGTTGACGACGCGGGTCGCGCGAGAGGGGCTGGCGGTCAGCTTGGCACCCATCCCTGGGGACATAAACGACCGCGGAATCGGCACTGGGTTTTGCAGGTACTGCTGGGCTTTCGAAGCCCAGAAGGAGCCGTCGAGCGCCGGTCCCACATAGCCGCCGCCCTGCGTGCTGTTCGCCAGGCCGGGGCCGAACATGATCGACTCGATACCGGCCTCGCGGGCGGCCTCCATGTGGCTGCCCCAGATGATCGTGCCGTCGGCATCCTTCGACACGAGCGGATCCTTCGCCTGGTTCTTCAAGAAGTATGTGACGGATTCCGACGGATTGATCCGGCCCTCCGACAATCCGCTGAAGGCATCGCCGAAGAAGTAACTGACGGCCGAATCCTCCCATTGCTTGTCCACGTTCGCGAGGTCTACGGCCTTTTGGCCGTTGATCAGGTATTCCGAGCCGTTGACATGCCCCACGGGAAGTTGCCACAGCCGCACCGGCCGATTGTTGAGCTTGTTGTGAAGCGTCTTGGCAAAGAGCAGGTAGTTGTTCCAGTGGTCGGCGTTCCAGAGGAAGGTGGCGTTGGAAGGGTCCTTGTAGCCCTCGCCATTCTGCGGATAGCCCGGCCCCGTCGCCCCGCCGTCGGTGCCGTATTTGTCGAGCGCGATGAAGTCCATCGTTTTATCGGCATCCCCGGTGAGAATGCCAGCCTTCACGTACCAGTCGGCGGTCGTTTTCGCGGCATCCTCTACAACCTTCCGCCCGGCGTCCCAGCCAAGCACATCGGTGATCTTCGCCACGCTGCCACCACCCGGCAGGGCGTAGGCCCAGAGATTGAACTTCCAGCCATATTCGAGGTTCACCGACTGCGTGACACCCGACACCGTCTTGGTCGAGAGTTCGCGGACGCCACGATTGATCGCCTCGACGAATCCCGGCAGCGTATTCGGCAAACGGTTGCCAACGCCCGGATCGGCGAGGAAACCCGCTTCGTAGGCGGCCTCCGTCATCGCCTGAATCGTGGAAGGATCTCTGTAGCTCGTCCCGTCTTGGGCCGACTGCATCATGTAGGCCAGCAGGTCCGGCTCCAGAATGAGCGATACCGTCGTGCCGCCGGCGAACTGCCGGATCGTGTCGACCGTGAACTTCAGGTCCTTGAAATACTCCACCAAGAACGCCCGGTTCTGCAGGTTCGCCAGGGCGATCTCCCTGCTCTCGTTGGGCGCCATGAGGTTGTAGTAGACGATCTGCGGCACCGCTCCGAACTTCGCGCTTTCCCGCAGCGACTGGATCAACTTCTTGCCGTCAAAGCCGCCGCTGCTCGTTCGCCAGGCCCTTGCGTTGTCCACGAGGGGCGACGTGGGGGTGACCGGTTCCTGCGGAGACTTCAGCGGCCCGTCGTTGAGATAGATGTACTGCGTGTCGAAGGCCTTGAAGCCCGTCGGGTCGCCGGCCGCCGTCCCGCGGAAGAACTTCTGCGCATCGTCCGTGTTGGTGTTAACCGCGCCGACCGCCAGCCACTCCGGCTTGGCGGGCACCTGCCCGCCGGAATCCTTGACGATCACACCCAAGTACCGCGGCGCGACCGTCTGTCCGCCGGGACTCGTGTTCGTAATCCGCAGCGAGACGAGACCACTTTTTCCGGAGAGCGCAGCGGAGTCGATCGTGAGCGTCCACTCGTTCGTGCCCGGCTTTGGCGCGACCACCGCCTTCACGACGCCAGTGCGGTTCATCTCCACCTTGAGCGTCGCCGCCTGGAGTGCCAGGTCGGCCGTGTACTGGGTGCGAAAACCGACTTCGCCAAGCCGTAGCGTCACCTTCTTGCCCGCGTCGAGCACGACCGCGGCCACCTGCTCGCCTTCCATCGCCCTGACGAGGGTCACGCCCGATGGAGCAGCGGCATTGTAATCGAGATCGAGGAGCGCAACGGTGCCAGTCTGGGTTTCATTCACGCCATCCGCCGACGCACCACGGAAGCGGCCGAAGAGGGCTTGGCTGGTCGACGATGCCGCCTCGCGGAAGACACGGACCTCGTATTTGTTGCCGGCGGTGAGACCACGCAGTCCAGACGCGGTCGGCAGGATGACGGGATTCGTGGCCCCCTCCCAGGTCTTGTCCGTGAACTGGAACGGCAGGGCGTCGATCGTGGTCTCCCACGTGTCGACCTGAAGACCCCGGTAGTATCGCGTGTTCACCGCGATTGGCAGGCCGTTTTCGAGCACACTCCATGTATCGCCAGGCTGAGGCGTCTCGCCGAACTTGAAAGACAGTGCATCCGACTGGGAAACGGCGGTCGACCAAACGACCCTCACATCCGTAGGTGCAGCCAGGGCCACCGCGGCGTTCATCGGAGCCGCCAGGGTTGCCGGAGAAAGGAGTTGCGGATCGGTGTCGCTCGACAGCACGTCGACCGCCATCATCGAACGCTTTTCGAGTGGTTCGACACCTTGTAGACCGGTCGCCATGCGTTCCCGCCGATAGGCCTCCGCACGACGCTTCGAGACGAGGTTTCGAGTGGATCGAGAACGAGCCATGGCAGGCAACTCCTGGTGCGGATGCTTAATAGTGCTAGTGGTGATGCTTGGTAGAGCGATTCCACCCCCCCCGGTTTATACGAATCTTCCGTAAACTCAAGCAATTGGCACGAAGAGTGCCCAAAACCCTCCGTCAGCGGTGATTTCCTGCACTCGGGGGGAGTCATCGCGGCCTCCCATACCCCTCCGTTGGGATGCTGACGGTCGCAAGAAGCCGGGGTCCATCGGCCTGCCGTCGCACGGCGTCCACGTGGCGGTCGTGGACGAGGACGGCTATCTCTGGTTCGTGGGTCGGAGGAAGTGCGTGATCGTCCGCGGGGGCAAAAACGTCGCGCCCCTCGAGGTGGAGGCAACGCTGGCGGGGCACCCGGCGGTCCGGGAGTCCTGCGTCATCGGCGTTCCCGAGGTCCATATGATCTCCGAGATGCCCTTTAAGGGGCCAGGCAAGGCCGACGGCGAGCTGCTTCGAATGCGGGCGATCACTGCCGCCCTCATCGAAAAAGTGCCCTTCTTCAAAAACGCTAGCAGCGAGTTTCTCCGAGACATCATCCCGCGGTTCGATGCCCGGATGTTCGCGCCGGGCGACGTCGTGGTGTACGAGGGGGACGTGGGAGACGAGATGTATTTTCTGACGAGGGGGCAGGTCGAAGTGCTGCGGGGCGAGCGGACGTCGATCACCGTTGGGGTACTGGCAGGTGGGCTGGAGGGTACCCCCATATCTATAGAAGAGATCTCTATAGGAGATAGAGAAGAGAATGTACCGGTTCCGCACGTGTGCCGATGGAGGTCGACACCAATGCTGAACTGGGTCGGCATGAGTGCTGATGTTGTGAAGGTGTTTGATTCGGGGCGAGCACCCCGTGATACCGATGTCGGTGCTTGCGCGGTGGCGGCACGAGACCGGCCAGCGGGTTGAGGAACTCAAACGGCGCGAACTCAACGACGCCGCTGGCGCCCGGCCGCGTGGACTTCCGCCCGCGCCCCGAGCCGACCCAGTTGGCTGCCTTGTGTCGCGGGAGCACGTAGCGGACTTTGGCGACGCCGCCGTCTGGGCTGCGAGTCACGGAGAGCCGAATTCGCGGGCGATGAGCTCAGTTGGTTCGAGCACTCGCTCGACGAGTGACCTGCCCCCCTTAAATAGCACCACTTCCAGAGAGAGAATCTGGGGGTGGAGCAAACCAAGGGAGGCAACCAATGCCACGCGGAAAGAAGGAACTGGCTGAGCAGATCATCCCCAAGCTTCGAGAGGTCGAGGTTGAGGTGGGGAGAGGCAAGACCGTCTTGGAAGCGGTCAAGAAGATCGGTGTGACGGAGCAGACGTACTACCGATGGAAGAAGAAGTTCGGCGGGCTGCGGATCGACCAAGCGAAGCGGCTGAAGGACCTTGAGAAGGAGAACGCTCGGCTGAAGCGGCTCCTTGCTGATGCGGAACTCGACAAGGCGATTCTTCGAGAGGCTGCATCGGGAAACTTCTGAGCCCGGCGAAGCGGCGGCGAGCGGTCGAACACGTCAGAGGTGTTCTTGGCCGCGATCGACTGAGCGAACGCCGGGCATGTCTCGTGCTTGGTCAGCATCGGAACACGCAGCGACGGCAGCGGCATGTTCCAGATGATGAGCCCCGTCTTGTGACACGGATCGTGTGGCTGGCCTGCGAGTATGGCCGCTACGGATACCGCAGAATTACGGCCTTATTGCACTGGGAGGGATGGCGGGTGAACCACAAGCGGGTGGAGCGGATCTGGCGCGATGAGGGGCTGAAGGTGCCTAAAAAGCAGCCCAAGCGAAGGCGGCTGTGGTTCAATGATGGGTCGTGCATCAGGCTGCGGCCGACCCATCGCGACCATGTCTGGAGCTATGACTTCGTCGCCGACCGCACCTCGGATGGTCGCCCGATCCGGATGCTGACGATCGTGGACGAGTTCACTCGTGAGTGCCTGGCGATCGATGTCGCCAAGAGGCTCACGAGTGAAGACGTTCTCGAGCGGCTGAGTGACCTGTTCGTTCACAGGGGTGTTCCGGAACACATCCGCAGCGACAACGGGAGCGAGTTCACGGCCAAGAGCGTCCGAGAGTGGCTGGGGCGAGTGGGCGTGAAGACGTTGTTCATCGAGCCGGGTTCACCGTGGGAGAACGGTTACGTGGAAAGCTTCAACGGCAAGCTCCGAGACGAGCTGCTGGCACGGGAAGCGTTCGACACGCTGCTCGAGGCCAAGGTGCTCATCGAGAGATGGAGGCAGCACTACAACACTGTCCGGCCGCACAGTGCGCTGGGGTATCGCCCCCCGGCTCCCGAGGCGCGGCAGCCCTGTGCGGTCGCCTCGGCTACGCCTCGGCAACCGCACAGGGCTGGTCTGTTGGAGGGCAAAAACCTAACTTAGAAACTGGCGTCATTCATGGGGGCAGGTCACACCACGGCAGACGAACTGGGCATCCGACAGGCGAGCAACCTCATCGACGAACTGAAGGGCGATGAGCCGACTGCAAGCCCCGGCACCAATGGCAACGGAGACTACGCCATGAATGGAGGTGCCCGATGATCGCAGGAACTGAACTGCTGCCGGTGATGGAGCCGCGCAGCACGAACCCAGCCAACGAGATCGCGAAGAAACTCACCGGGCGGGACTACGTGAGTTGGTCGGCTATCTCGACGTTCCGGACCTACCCGCTGAAATACAAGTTCCGGTACATCGACGCCTGCCTGAGGAGTCTGTCTCGGCGGCCCTTGTGTTTGGCACCGGGATTCACGCGGCCGTCGAGCAGCACTTCCAAGCGATCCTGTCCGGTGAAGAAAAGTCCGACATCGCTGCACAGTTGTACGGTGCATTTTTCCAACGGCCGGGCTACTCCGCCCCGCGCTGCACCTTTCGACCGGCGGTCACATGAAACCCTTCACGGTCAGCATCACGAACGGCGCCCCGTCGGTTGTGAACCTGACCCGGTCGAAGCGGATCCGAAACTTCTCGTCGGTCCATTCGTAGTCGAACTCTTTCGTCTGCCCGACGGTCATGTCACCGGTGCCTTTGTACTTCTCCCTGAGAACAAAGGTGTTATCGCTGCGAAAACCGGCAGTAAATTGGATGAGGCCAAAATTTTCGGGCGAAGGACCCTCTGTATCGAGCTGTGGGCCGACCAGGAATGTAAAACCCTTTCGCAGATCGCCCTCCGTTGTTTCTTCAGCGTGTACGAGTGGCACCATGCCTACAGTCCCTCTTCCGGAAGAGTCGGGATCGATTAAGAACCACCTCTGCCCTACTGACTCCGGGCCAGCTCTCATGATGCCGACCTTCCCGCTCGCCGCGAAGGCGGGATGGGTCAAGTTGTTGACATACAACCGGACTTGCTTCAGATCCAGCGTGCCCGAGGCAAACACCTTCGTGAATGAGAAATCTGTGGCGTCGGAATAGTTCCCGGCCCGGTCGCGCTGACGGACCAAAACCTCGTTGAGCCCGAAGGTGGGTTGAAACGTGCCCTTCCAGGAGCGTCCCTCGTCGGTGGAGTATTGGGCCCTGGCACCCGGCTCGATCCCGGTCACACGGAGCCGACCATCGGTCGTTACCTGGTCGTCGTTCACGCCTGTGTCTTTGACGAGGGCCACCGCCGGGGCGGCGGCGACGCGGTCGAGCGTGAAGCGGACGGGGGCGCTGGGACGCGAAGTGTTCCCGGCATCGTCGAGTGCCCGAAGACGGACGATGGTCGCCCCGTCGGCCGGCGCGTAGACGTCGGACCAGGCCGCGTTGTTGACGGAGTACTGGATCCGGGCATCGGTCTCGATGCGTCGCATCCTGAGCGTCGGGTCGCTGGTGACGCCACCCGGTCCGGCACGACGCAACGCCACGAGCGGCTGGGCAGGCGCGACGGAGTCGAAACGGATCCGGACCTGGCGGAGCGTCGAGGGTGCGCCGTCGGTGCCGAACTGCCGAAAGACGGCGGTGTTGGCACCCTGGCGCAACGGCGGGAGGGCGGCGACGCCGGTTGAGTCCACCTGGATCCGGGTCCACGGGCCGTCGTTGACCTTCACCTGGGTCGTGAACCCCGTGAACAGGTTGTCGAGGGCGATCTCCCGACGATTGAGCGTTACTTCGCCGGGCACCGATTGCGGAGAGCCGACAGAGACCCGGTCGTCGATCGCGACCGGGTTCCGCATCCAGTCGACGATCTGCTGTCCACTGACAATCCTCACCTCGGGCTTGGAACGGGCGTAGTCGAGGAAGTCGGTGATCGTCTGCCGCATCTCGGCGACGGTCACCTGCGGCGCGTTCGCTGCGACCCAGTTCTCCAGGTAGTACTGCGAGTGGGTACCGAAGCAGAACGGGGCCCGGTTACCCGCCAGCCGGATATCGAGGTTGTACTTGAGCAGCCCAAGCACCTCGGCTCCGGTCAGACCAGGACCGGTCTTCTTACCCTGACCGTCGACTTGTCCGAGGAAGACGTTGTAGTCGAACCCCGTGACGTGAACGTCGGTCGGCTGGATCGAAGACCAGCCGGCACGAATCTTCGTGGCAATGTCGTTGAGCCCATAGGCCTTTTCCTCGACGAGGTCTGGAATCCGCAGCGCGTAAGCCGGTACCTCCCAGAGCCCGGGTGTGTTCGGCACCTGGAACGAGTTGGGGTTGTCAGGATTGGCCTTCCAGCTGGCGGCGTGGTCGACCGACCCGGTGTCGAGCGTGTAGGGGAACGGGAACTGCTTCGAGTCGTTGGAGATCGCCTCGATCGAACAGTCGTAGGTAAATCCCATCTGGGATAGCGCAGGAAAGAGGTTCTTGCCGTATTCGAGGAACGGCGAACGGTAGCCGGTGACCTCGGACAGATCCTGACCACCGGGATCGGCCAACGCGGCATTGCAGTCGTCGAGGAATTTCGTCCAGTCCTCGACCGTGGCCTGGTTGCTCAGATAGGCCACCATTCCGTCCCAGCCCCCCTTGTCGGCCAGCACTTGGGCATGGTGGTCGAACGTGTGGTTGCCGACCTCGTGGCCCGCCGCCGGGATAGTCTTGAACGCTTTGACGAGGTCGGCCGGAGTTGCCCCGAGGTCGAGGCCCGAGCCTTCGCTTTTCCCGGGGGGACCGGCGGTGGCCGTTGGTGCCGCCGGGCCAAACCCGACGCTGTTCATATAAAACGACGTGAGGATGGGGTTGCCATGGGCGTCGGTGCGGTCGCCAAACGCCTTGACAACCCAGTCGATGCCCGCCGGATCGGTGTTATCGTCCCAGCCGAGCGAGACGAACTGCGGCGTGCGAATCGTGTCGATCGGGGATTGATAGGAGCGGGCCACATTGTCGAGCGTGACGGCAAACATCTGCCGCAGTTCGAGCTGCTCAACGCGGAGTGTGTGACGGGGCTTCCTCGGACGACGCATCGTCAAGACTCCTCATGTTCTCGGTGTTCTGTCGTTTCAGTGAGCCGGTGATGCCAAGGCCGCCCAGTCACTTGCCCAAGCGACCCCTGTGTGAATCCGTCAGTCGCTGCGCAAACCACTCTCGCCGCTCCGAGGAGAGTGCCCTGGCCAGTGGCTTCATTGACGATCGAATTCACTCAGGATCTTGGCAAATTGGATTCCGTCGTATTGGTCTCCCCCCGGTTCTTGCGATGGGATGGAGTTCACTCGCCAAAAACCTACCGTGCCCAAACCTTTTTCAAACGCCCAATCTTGCAGTTCCTTTTGGTCGTCGAGCGAAAAGAATCGGCTGCCCTGCGGGCCGGGCTGGACAATCACACCAAGCCTGTCCCAGCGAGTCCAGCTCTCGGGAAGATACTCGTGCACTTTGGTCAGGCGATCCTTGATGTCGGGCAGCATATTTCCTTCGCCACCCAGCCACATCGCCATGATGTTGATCTTCTGCACAGGCTCTCGGAGGTGGTTGGCGAGAAGTGCGACGTTGGCAAGTGGCAGAGTCGGCGAACCGCCATCGGGAGCCGGCAGCGTGGCAGAAACTTCCAGCGTGTTGCTGTAACCCGGGTTATCATCGAGTAGCCAGCTTGTCTGCCGCAGAGCCTTTGATCGAAGGATGGCTGCGTTCCGGGCTTCTCCGTCCAACACGCTGACCTGTGCGGCTCCACCCTCGATGTTCATATCGAGGAACGCTGTCCGTTGTCTGCCATAGGCATCGACGTAGTATTTCCGGGCAACATCCGCGTAGAACCCTGCAAGCTTGTCTACCATCTGTTGCTCGCTCCACTTCTTTTCTATGCCCGCGCGTAGCACTCTCAGGGCAGGTTCGAGCACTCCTGTTTTGTCGCCG